>Ga0163162_10001495_pt1 | contig 21784 bp, 15 predicted proteins | sample S55metaG_FD_115310 | JGI IMG/M metagenome (GOLD analysis project Ga0163162, IMG submission 115310) | Switchgrass rhizosphere microbial communities from Kellogg Biological Station, Michigan, USA - S5-5 metaG | ecosystem: Host-associated > Plants > Roots > Rhizosphere > Soil | place: USA...
AGTTCCCGTGTTGAAAAACTGAAGGCAATCGTCACTCGCTTTGGCGAAGACGGCGCAAAGCTCACCTTCGACGACGTTGTCGAACTTTTTCTCGAGATAACCAGCGAGAATACCCGCATCGCGAGCGGCGCGCGCCGGCTGCTACTGAGCCTCTGGTTCCAACAGGTCACCAACGGCCCCATGATTGCTGCACGTCAGGAAGCAATCAAGATACTCAGCGACGCAATCAAGCGCATTCCACGCCGCAAGGCGGCCACCCCTCAATTAGTGGCCGAGACGCTTTTCGCGATCTACATGGCAACCACCCTCGAGTGGCTTATCCGCGAAGATGAGCCGGGAAGTTGGCTCGTCAACAATATGCGCGCGCGGCTCAAGCTGGGCATGGAGGGCATGGCATGAAACGCACGATGGTTATTGGCGTCGCGGCATTCGCAGTCCTCATCGTCGCCGGATGGCTCATTCATTCCTGCGCAAGCTCTAACAAGTCCTTCGTTTACTCCGGCACCATAGAAACGCGGGAGATCCAGATCGGCTCAAAGATCGGTGGTCGAGTCGTCCAGGTCCCCGTCGAAGAGGGCCAGGCAGTCAGGGCCGGTGCCCTGTTGGTGCAATTCGAGTTCGATGAGGTGAAGACGCAGCGCGCACAGGCTCAGGCGCAGCTGAAACAGGCCGAAGCTGATCTCCAACGGCTCCAGCGCGGCTATCGTCCGGAAGAGATTGCGCAGGCCAAGGCAACCGCGCAGCAGCAGCGTGCCATGCTCGATGCCGCCGAAAACGGCCCCCGTTCGCAGGAGTTGCAGCAGGCCGAGGCAGACTATGCGGCCTCCAAAGCCGACGCCGTAAATGCCCAGACCAACTACCAGCGAATGGAGACGCTCGTGCGTGGTGACACCGTCTCTCGCCAGCAGTACGACAATGCAAAAGCAACGCGTGATTCCACGGCTCAGAGAGCCGAGTCCCTTCGTCAGCGCCTCGCGCTCCTGCAAGCGGGCACACGGAAAGAAGACCTCCGGGCCGCCCAGGAGCGATATCGTCAGGCGCAGGCCGCGGCGGACCTCATGCAGCATGGCTATCGCAAGGAGGACATCGACGCAGGCCGCGCAAAGTTCGACGAGGCCCAGGCACACGTCAACCAGCTCGACGTGCAGTTGAAAGAGGCTGAGCTCTTCGCGCCGGCCGACGGACTGGTGCAGACAGTGAGCGTACGCCCCGGAGATCTGGTCGGCCCCAGAAGGATCGTGATCACCATGCTCGAATCCTCGCAACTCTGGGTGAAGGTCTACGTTCCCGAGACGGACCTCGCCAGTGTGCGCGTCGGCCAGCCCGCACAAGTTGAGGTCGACTCGTTCCGTGGCCGTACCTTCACCGGACACATCCAGGAGATCGCCGCCCAGGCAGAGTTCCTGCCTCGCAACGTACAGACCCGCGACGACCGTCAACATCAGGTCTTCGGGGTCAGGGTTCGCGTCGACAACTCAGACGGCGCGCTCAAATCCGGCATGTCCGCAACGGTACGGATGCAATGACTCCCGTCATCACCGCCGACCACCTGACGATTCGCTTCGGTGACTTTACGGCAGTCAGTGACGTCTCCTTCAGCATCGAAAAAGGGGAGCTCTTCGGATTCCTCGGCCCCAATGGCTCCGGCAAAACCACCATCATCAAGGCCCTCTGCGGACTCATCACCCCTTCTGAAGGCACCGGCACCATCCTGGGCATGGATATTCGGAAAGATGCTGCCGCGATAAAGCGGCATGTCGGCTATATGTCGCAAAAGTTCGGCCTCTACGAAGACCTCACCGTCTCAGAGAATCTCGGCTTCTACGCAGGCGTCTACGGCCTCACAGCCTCACGCGCGCATCAGCGCATTCGGGAGGTTGTCGCGCTCACCGGCCTCAATCCCTATCTGCATCGCAGAGTCAACGCACTCTCTGGCGGCTGGAAGCAGCGCCTCGCTCTAGGTTGCGCCATCATCCACTCGCCCGAGGTCGTCTTCCTCGACGAGCCCACCGCAGGCATCGATCCCGTCGCGCGCCGTTCCCTATGGGATCTCTTCTTCCTCTTGTCCGCCCAGGGAGTCACCTTCTTCGTCACCACCCACTACATGGACGAAGCCGAGCGTTGTGGCCGTGTCGGCTACATCTACTTGTCAAAACTCGCCGCTCTTGGCACCATCAGCGAACTCCAGCATCTACCCGAGGCCAACCCTGTCGGCACCTCGCGCGTGGAAATCGAAACCCCGGATACCTCCACTGTCCTCGCCACACTGCGCAAGCAACCAGGCGTGCGCGAAGCGACCATCTTCGGCCGCTCCATTCACTCTCTCGTCGAATCCACTCAGATCGACACGCTCCGCGCGCAATTCCCCCAGGCTAAGATCCAAACGATCGTGCCTTCGCTTGAAGACGTCTTCGTTACCTTGACCTACCAGATCATGGAGGCCACGAAATGAACTCCCTCTTCTACGGTCTCTGGCCCGTCTGCCGCAAAGAGTTCACCCACATCGTCCGCGATCCCGGAACACTCTTCTTCGCGCTCCTCATCCCACTCATTCAGCTCTTCCTCTTCGGCTTCGCGGTAGACACCAACATCCGGCAAATTCCTACTGTCGTCTTCGACGAGTCGCACTCGCAGGCAAGCCGTCAGCTACTCGAAAGCTTCGCTGCATCCGACACCTTCCGCCTCGCTCTCACCGTCCAGTCGAACCCAGACATGTACGATGCCATGCGTGCAGGCAAGGCGCGTGTGGCGATCAAGATTCCTTATGACTATGCTCGCCAGCTCCAGAGCGGCGCCACAGCCACCGTCCTCGTGCTCATAGACGGCTCCGACTCCTCCGTGGCTGGACAAGCTGTCAACGCATCGACCGGCGTCGCCCTCGAGCAGTCCCTCACCCGCATCCTCGGCCACGCGCAGATGCCTATCGAAGTACGCCCCTCTGTCCTCTACAATCCCGCGACGCGCTCTGCAAACTTCTTCGTCCCCGGCCTCATCGCTGTTCTTCTTCAGATAATGATCATCCTGCTCATCTCCCTCAGCCTCGTGCGCGAGCGCGAGCATGGCACCCTCGAGCAACTCACCATGACTCCTGTCGCTCCCCTCGGCCTGATGGTCGGAAAGATGATTCCCTACGGCGTTCTGGGCTTTGGAGAGCTGTGCCTCATCCTTACCATCATGCGCATCGTCTTTCAGGTGCCCATCCACGGCAATGTCTTCGCCTTGCTCGGGATGTCGCTGCCCTTCCTGCTTACCGTCCTCGGAATCGGTCTCTTCATTTCAACGAAAGCGCGCACTCAGGCGGAGGCATTTCAACTCTCCATGGGAACCGTCCTGCCCTCGGTCTTTCTCTCCGGCTACATCTTTCTCCTCGAGACCATGTCGCCATTCTTTCGCGGCGTCAGCCGCATTGTCCCGGCCACGTACTACATCCAGATCCTCCGCGGCATCATTCTTCGAGGCGCGGGCTTCAGAGACTTGTGGCTCAACGCGCTGGTGCTCACGCTCATGGGATGCGCCACGGTCCTCCTTGCCGCTCGCCAGTTCGTCAAGCAGCGCGGACGGTAACTCTCATCGCCACTTCCAACGCACCTACACCCCCCGATAAGCAGCCCTCTAGCTTCTTTCTGCCGGTAATTCAGTGACGAATCGCCCGCTAAAAAGCTCCTGCATCGAACCCTCGCGCATCGAATCCTTGGGACAAAAACATGAGACCTTAAAGGTCGCGACAAAGGAGAACTGAATGGCCGACAACACCCTGACTCCTTCAAAAGAACTGGCAGCAAAAAACAAGGCTCATTTCCCCAACGAAACCGCCGACTACCGCAAGATCCGCAACGCCCTTCTCGCTGAAGAGATCGACCTCCGCCGCAACATCGAGCGCGTCGCCGAACTCCGCCGCAAACTCCCTCTCGGCGGCAAAATCCCCGAAGACTATGCCTTCCAGTCCGAGAACGGCCCCGTCCGTCTCTCCGATCTCTTCGGCGGCAAGCAAACGCTCGCCGTCTACAGCATGATGTTCGGCCCACAACGAGCGAGCGCCTGCCCTATGTGTACAGCCATGCTCACCTCATGGGACGGTACCGCCAGAAACCTCTGCGAGCGCATCGCCCTCGCCGTCACCGCCCGCTCCCCCATCGAACGCCTTCTCGACTACAAGAGGGAACGCCATTGGCGCAACCTGCAGCTCTACTCCGACACCAGCGGCAACTACACCCGCACCTATGTCAGCGCTGACGACGGCGACATCCCCGGCCTGAACATCTTTACTCGCCACAACGGCGACATCTATCACTTCTGGGCTGGAGAGATGAGCGGTGAAATGGCCGACCCCGGCCAGGACCCTCGCGGAGCACCCGACCTTGACCCTCTCTGGACAATCCTCGATCTCACACCCGAAGGCCGCGGATTAGATTGGTATCCGAAACTCGAATACGCCCCCGTCCAACTCACAACCATAAAGTGAGACATCGCCAGCAGAACTAAGGGGAGATACCATGGGTCTCCCTGATAAATTCTTCCCATGCGTCTCGCGCCCATCCCGCAGAACCTCAAGCGACGCATCCTCAAAGACAGCCTCCGCAAAAACGAACAGCGCGACGACGCCTTTCGCCGCATCATTCGCTCTGTCCCACGGGGCAAGGTCTCGACCTACGGCAAGGTCGCAGCCGCCGCAGGATATCCGCTCTATCATCGGGCCGTCGCTCGCCTCCTCCGCAACGCCCCTCTTCAGGGGTTACCTTGGCAGCGCATCGTCGGAGTCGGCGGTGAAATCAAGCTTCGCGGCGAGGCCGCAGCCGAGCAGCGTCTCCGCCTCACCATGGAGGGAGTCAGGTTTCGCGGCAAGCGCGTCAACATGGAAATTTACGAACACACGCTTCGCAGTTGGGAAACGCTATAGCAAGTCCTCACTTCGCCGCACTCATCGAATACGGCGCACGCAGCGTGCTGCGTGACCATCCCGCATCGCCTTCCTTGCTGAAGACAAACCTCAACTCCCCGCCCCGCATAAGCTCATCATGCGTCACAAAGCTTCGATCGAGCGACTTGCCATTCAACAACACGTCCTTAAGAAACCTCTGCTCCTCGCTCATCCCGGCGCTCGCAACCGTCAACGTCTTGCCGTTGGGAAAATGCACCACCGCTCTCTCCACAAACGGCCGCCCGAGCACATACTCGTTCGAACCCGGAGCCACCGGATAAAACCCAAGCGCCGTAAACACCAGCCACGCCGACATCTGCCCCAGGTCGTCGTTCCCCACCAGGCCATCCGTCGTCGGCCTGTACTGCGAATCCACAATCTGCTTCAACCGCGCTTGCGTCTTTAGCGGAGCCCCCGCATACATGTACAGATACGGCAGATGATGGCTCGGCTCATTGCCGTGGATGTACTGCCCAATCATCCCCGAGATATCCTCCACGTCCGCATACTGCGCCGGATCCACCTTCTGGTCGAACATCGCGTCCAGCTTCGCAATCAGCTTCTCCTTACCGTTCAGTACGTCGATCAAACCCTGCTCATCCTGCGGCTGATACCACGAGTATTGCCACGCATTTCCTTCCGTAAATCCGCTCGCCGCCCCTGCCTTCGCCGGATCGAACGGCTTGCGAAACTCTCCATTCGCCAGCCGCGGCTCAACAAATCCATCTCCAGCGTTGAAGTTGTTCCGCCAGTACCCAGCTCTCTTCGTGAACGTTGAGGACACCGCGTCGTTCCCCATAGCCCTGGCCATCTGCGCAATCGTCCAGTCGTCGAAGGCATACTCCATCGTCTTCGACGCCGCCTCGCCATCGCTGTCCACCGGAACATACCCCAGCTTCATATATGCCCCAAGATTCCCATATGGGCCGTACGTGGCGCTCTTCACCATTGCATCCAATGCAGCCTTCGCGTCGTAACCGCGAATGCCCTTCGCATAGGCGTCCGCGATGATCGGAACCGCGTGATACCCGATCATGCACCACGTCTCCAATCCCGCAAACTGCCACACCGGCAGAATCCCGAACGGACTCTCCTTCTGCGACGCAATCATCGAATTCACCAGATCATTCGTGCGCTGCTCAGGCTCGATCAGCGTCATCAGCGGTTGCTCCGCCCTGTACGTGTCCCACAACGAAAGTGATGACACAAACCGGAACCCCTGCGCGCGATGCACCTGGTTGTCCGGCCCGCGATACTCGCCGTTCGCATCCATGCTCGTGCTGGGAGCCAGCATCGTGTGGTACAGCGCCGTATACAGCGACTTCTCCATCGAAGGCGATGCGTGAAACTCAACGCGGCCAAGCTCGCCTCTCCACAACTTCTGTGTCGCCGCCCTTACACCGTCGAAGTCAAACCCCGGAACCTCAGCCTCCATGTTTGCGATCGCGTTCTCTTCGCTCACCGGCGAGAGTCCCACCTTCACGATCAGCGGCTCCCCCGAAGCCGCGAAGCTGAACACAGTCTCCAGTCCCCGCCCCTCCAAACTCTGCGTATCCTGCGGCGAATCGCCCGGAGTCTTGAATCCCTTGTACGGCGGCGGATTCTCCTCGCGGCTATACAGCGCATGCCCCGACATCTTCGCCGAAAACCGAATCGCAAAGTACAGCTGCCTCCCCGGAGCCCACCCGCGAGTCTCGCGCATTCCCGTCACGGTGCCGTCTTCTCGCACACGCACACGCGACCACAACACCTTCCCCGGGTAGTTATAGATACTGCTTCGCAGATCCAGCAGAACATTTCGCTTCTTGCCAGCAGGAAACGCATACCGATGCACACCCACACGCTCACTCGCCGTCAACTCCGCGCGCACATGCGAATCTTCCAGAGTCACCGCATAGTAGCCCGGCTCCGCTTTCTCGCTCGTATGCGAAAACCGCGAGCGATACCCCGGCTCCTTGCCCTCCACATCCCCCGGCTCCAGCAACACCTTTTCCCCGCTCACGGGAGCCAGCAGAACATCCCCCAGATCACTGTGTCCCGCACCCGAAAAATGCGTGTGCGAAAAGCCGAGAATCGTCGTGTCCTCATACCGATAACCCGCAGCCCATTTGTAGCTCTGCTTGAACGGACGAATCTGCGTATCCGGTGAAAGCTGCACCATCCCAAACGGCGCCGACGCTCCCGGAAACGTATGCCCCTCCGGTCCCGTCCCAATCATCGAGTCAACCTGCTTCAAAACATCCGCACCCTGCGCAAGGGCAACGGACGAGCCAACTGCCACACCCATCGCCAAACTCAGAACCAGCCTCTTCTTCATCCCACCAACTTACGACAGTGAGGCCCACACGCGAAACTTCCCAAAAGAAGAGACCGTCTTCCAGCCTGCGATCAACTCTCTGCAGGTGCCAACCTACCCGGCAAACCGCGTCGTCGTTTTGATTTCTCGGCCCCACTCGCGGCTACTCCTCCCACAACACCTCGCAGAACATCCATGCTCTCCCAATACGAGCGCAGACCACGACGGCCGTTCTTGGACAAGCTTGCGGTCGTTAGCGTCCGCTTGTGTTCGATCCTCTTTTCAATCTCAATCATGCCCGCCTCCTCCAAACGAGTGAGCTGCACAGAAAGATTTCCTCGTGAAAGCCCCGTCGCTCGTTCCAGGAAAAGGAAATCGGCCTCCTGGCACGATGCCAGCACAGTAAGGATGGCCAATCGCGCCGGTTCATGAATGACGCGGTCGATCTCCGGTATCAAGCGCGCTTCGTTCTCACTCATGGCTCCACTCCCTCGAAGCTCCGTTGAGCAGATGGCTTAAAAGCCAGTGATCGTACAAGTCCAGCAGCAGGAAAATGAAAAGCGCCGCGTACATCGCCGACCACCACTGCATCATTTGAGCAAGGAGATAACCGGCATCGATGCAGATGAAAACGATGAAAGCGCCGATAGCAAACACACGACGCAGACGAATACTCAAGTCGCTCGTTACCGGATAAATCCATCTGGGTGTAACCAACCACCCAGCGACCATCCCGAAAAAAATGCTCGGATCACTGATGCCAGGGAAGATATGGCTATGAAAGATATCAAACAACAGACAAAAAGCATACAAAAGGAAAACCACCTTCTGATCAGCGTCTATATATCCATAGTATTGGCTATACGTCTGTGGTTTCTCCGTACCGAAGATGGTAATCAGTCCGGAGTAGTTGTAGGCCGGAACCTCGTTCTTCACCACTCCATAGCGCCGTTCATACCACTGCCCACATAGGTAAACCCAACCGAAGCATGCCGCACCAGCTCCAAGAGCTGCTATCGCAAGATGCCCTCTCGATACTGCGCCCACTCTTGCGAGATGAGTCAGCGCCAGAAGCACTACCCAGAAGGGCGCCATCCGAAGTCCTTGCAAATCTCGAAAATGTGCCGTGACGTAGCGCAGCTCCCGGCCACGTCGAGAAGTATCGGCAAGAATCTCGACTTGCATCTCAGCCTCCAAGCCAATACATTACCGTAAATCAGTTCATGGTGTAAACCACAAATCACTTCGAACCGCTGACTTGTGTTGCTTCCATGCACAGCGCGAACGCCCATCCGACGAATTACCCTTTCGTATGGACCGATTCGTGGTCATCTCCGGATGTTCGGGAGGTGGTAAATCAACACTCCTTAGCGAACTCAATCGACGAGGATATGCCGTCGTGGAGGAACCAGGTCGACGGATTGTTCTTGAAGAACTCAAGCGCAATGGCTCCGCACTTCCCTGGCTAGACATGAATGCTTTCTTGCATCGCGCGATGGAACTCGCACTCGCAGACCAGGTCATGGCAAGCGCGCTGGAAGGATGGGTCTTCTTCGATCGGGGCTTGATTGACGCGGCTGCGGGTCTTCAGCAACTCACCGGAGAGGCACTGTCAGCTTCTCTTAGACATACGCATCGCTATCACAAGCGCGTGTTTCTAGCCCCGCCCTGGCCAGAGATCTACCAAACAGATTCCGAACGGCGTCACAATCAGGACTTCGCGATCGCAGAATACAAGCGGCTGCTGGAGATCTACCCCTCGCTCGGGTATGAGGTGGTCATTCTCCCAAAAGTCAGCTTGAAAGAACGAGCCGACTTCGTTCTGAAGACATTAGGTGAAGCTTCGTAACACGGCCCCATGTGTCATCCATAAGCCAGTCGGGCGGAGTACCCATCCGCCCGACAGGCATTAAGGCCTAACCACGCTGAAGCGCTTCCACCAGATCTTCCAGCCGGTCGTAGCTGATTCCAGCGCCACGCGCCATGCCCGACGCAACCACGGCATCCCGCACCTCAACCGACGGGTAGCTCACCTTTACCATCAATCGCGTCTTCCCCGCCTCTTCGATAAGCTCCGACGTCACTACCGAAACCACATCCGGAAACTCTTCGAAGACCTCTGTAAACACCACGCGTCCAGGAGCAGCAATCTCGCGATACTCCCCATGGAACGCAGCCTCGCCCTTCGGGTGCCGGTTCACGAATCGCCATCTGCCTCCAATGCGAAGATCGATCTCGCACACCGGAACGCTATACCCTTCTCCCAGCCGTCCCCACCACTCCCGTACATGTTCCGGCTTCGTCATCGCCTCAAACACCAGCTCTCGCGGAGCGTCGAATAGGCGTGTCATATGAATCTCGTTAGCTGACGGTGTCGTTACCTGAAACGTATCGCTGTTTCTTGCGCTATGTCCGACCATCTTCCTTCTCCTTTGTCTTGATTCCTTGCAAGTAGTCCCCAAGTCGATCGAGCCGTCCCTCCCACAAGTGCCGGTAGTGCTCTGTCCACTCCGCCACATCGCGTAAGGGGCCCGCTTCTACACGGCAATGTCTCCATTGGGCCTCGCGCCGTTGCGCAATCAGGCCCGCCCGTTCCAGCACTCGGAGATGTTTGGATACCGCTGGCAGTGTCATCTCGAAAGGCTCTGCCAGATCCGTCACCGAGCACTCCCCATTCAGGAGCCGGGACAAAATCGCCCGCCGGGTGGGATCCGCAAGGGCCGCAAAAGTCATGCTGAGCTGATCTGTCATATTTTTATTAAACCATATGGTTAATTAACTTAAAGGTACAATACACTCAGCTTGCCGCATCTTGTCAAATTAGAATCCAGCCCAATTTCGCCGAAAATACCTCTGTCAAGTCCTACTTCCACCTAAGCCGCTGCTTATCAGCAACATAAAAGTGCCGATTAATTTACTCTGCTTCGCTATACTGAAATAGAGATAAAGAAGGCCCACCGAACCGGTGGGCTTTCTCGTTTTAACTCTCTCTTCTGGTGGAACTCTCGTATATCGAATACTTTGCGGGGTACCACCCAATGAATTCAATACTTTTCCAGCAAACTGTGCATGGTGGTACGAAGCTAACTCTCAACAAATGAATATTTTGCACAGAAATGACGAGGGAGGGGTGCTACCGCACCGGAGCCAATTCTCCACCCTGCTTCAGGTGATAGAAGCGGTCGACCGCAACTCCGTTGAAACTCTGCGATGTTCCGTCCGGCCACCGCACCTCAACCTTGTCGATCTTCGCCGCCGTGCCCAGTCCAAAGTGCAGCGTCAGATCGCTCTGCGACAGGTAGCTTCCGCCGCTGCGAACCTCGTCCATCTGCCGCACAGACCCGGTAACAACATAACAACGTGCATTCAGGGCCAGCCTGTTCCCCCTCGACCCCTCAAGCTCGATGCTCACCCAGTGATGCGTCGGATTCGGCCTCGCCTCCAGAATCATCGGAAGGCCCGTAAGGTTCTCCACCACCAGGTCCAGCCGCCCCTTGTGGAACAGGTCCCCAACCGCCAATCCCCGGCTCACCTGCGGAGTCACCACCGCCGACCCAGTCTGCGCACTGACGTCCTTGAATGTGCCGTCGCGCTGGTTCTGAAATACGATCTTCGGCTCACGATACGCCGTGCCCAGCTTCGCATTATCAACCTGCGGATATACGTGGCCGTTCACCAGGACCAAATCCAGCCACCCTGCGTTGTCGAGATCCACAAACGCATCGCCCCACCCAACGTACGGTACCGTCGACCGCGCAATCCCCGCAGAGTGCGAAACATCGCTGAAGTTCAACCCACCGTCATTCCGATACAACACCGCATACTCGTCGCTGAAGTGCGTGATCGCAACACTCATCCGCCCTGTATGCAGATAGTCTCCGAGCGCAACACCCATGTTTGCCTGCTCCACGCCGTCCTCACTAACCGCGACGCCGGCATCGTAACCAATCTCCTTGAACACGTCGCCCCCCTCGTTGTGGTACAGATAGTTCGGCTCGCCGTCATTCGCGACAAATAAATCGAGTTTGCCGTCTTCATCGAAGTCCGACCATGCCGTCCCTAGTCCGAAGAACCGCTTCGAATCATCCACACCGGCCTGCCTCGCCACCTCACTAAACGTCCCATCACCGTTGTTGCGAAACAGAGTATCCGGATACCCCTTCAGCCCTCGCGGCCCACACTGCACCGCGATGTCGTGATACTGGCACGTCTTCTTCGATCCAAATGTCGGCAGATCTTTCAGATCGAAGTCAACATAGTGAGGCACGAACAGATCTACAAAGCCGTCGCCGTCATAGTCGCCAAATGCAACGCCAGTAGCCCAGCCACTGTCCTTGTCCAGACCAGACTCCTTCGTTACATCGGCGAACGTGCCATCCCCGTTATTGCGATACAACACCACGCCGCCAAAGCAACTCACTGCCAGATCAGGCTTTCCGTCGTTGTTGTAGTCGCCCACCGCCGCACCCATCGCCCAGCACGGATACCCTACCCCGGCCTTGTCCGTAACGTCTGTGAAAGTGCCATCGTGGTTGTTGCGATACAGCGCGCTCTTCGCCTTCTTTCCCTCGAGTGCCATCGCAACACCGGGAGAGTTCGTAAAGTAAATATCCACCCACCCATCGCCGTCATAGTCGATCAGCGCTACCCCACCGCCCATCGACTCCACAATGTACCTCTGTTCCGGACTCGCGAGATGGGCAAATTGAATCCCCGTCGAAGCGGTGATATCAACCAGCTGTACCACCCGCGTTGCCACCTGCGATTTAGCCGGATCCCGTCTTGCAGGCGAAGTCTTCTGCTGGGCGCCTGCAAAGACTCCTATAAGAAAGGACCCAATCAACAACACCTCGCGAAGATTGCTGACGACGAACCTTCCCACCATCAACGACTCTCTTTCGCCGGTTCGTCGTTCTCATTCTGCAAACGCAAATCTTTATAAATCTTGCCGAGTTTTTCCTTCATGTCCTTGTATTTCTGGTAAGCCGCCAACTCGCGTTTGGCATCATCTGGACGATTCAACTTTCGATACACCGCACTCAGGCGATAGTGCGCCTGCACATTTGTCGGATCCGCCGCGACAACTTTTTCCAACAGCGGCAGCGCCGATGCAGGATCATTCTTTTCCGAGTAGACACGCGACATACCCATCAACGCATCGGCATCGTTCGGCGCGATCGTCAGAGCGCTCTTGTAGTAGTGCGCGGCGCCATCCAGGTCGCCCTTGTCGGCGGCCAAATCTCCGAGCCGTGTCACCGCCTTTTCATCCGAGGCATTGGCAGCGACCGCTAACTTATATTCCTTCTCCGCCTCGGCGCGCAGTTTCAGGTCAGGCGAAGAATGAAGTGCCTCCGCCAGCTCATAGTGAATCCCCGGCAGGTTCGGGTTCGCAGCCACGGCCTTACGAAAGTCCGTAATCGCGCCGTTGATGTCGCGCTGCCGCATTAACTCGTGTGCTATCGCCTGGTACATCTGCCCCGACTCAGGCGCTGCCACCGAAAGCCCAAGCATCGCCTCACCCGCAAGGTCCGTATAGATACGATATGCCGCATACAGAACGCGAGAATCCGTCGGCGCCCCCTGCCGCAAAACCTCAACCACTGACGCCGCCTTGGCCAGATCGCCTGAAGCCGTGTCAATCTCGATCAGCTCAAGGCCCACTTCCATTTTGACATTCGGATCGTCGAGCTGCGCCAGCACCGCTTCAAGGTCCGCTCGAGCTGCATCCGTCTTGCCCAGCCGTCGCTCACACAACCCAAGCAATGCCTTGATCTTCGTCAAATTCGACTGCTGGTCCACGGCTGCGCGCAGATGTGGTTCCGCTCCCGCGTAGTCCTTCTGAAAATAAAGCAGCACGCCAAGATTCGCCTGTGCATCCAGGTTGTTTGGATCAACTTCGAGAACCGCTGCAAATTCCTTCGCCGCAAGCTGCGGCTTCTTCTCATTCAGAAGCTGATGCGCCTTCTGTTGATGTTCGGCTGCAGAGCCTCCACCCACCTGCGCCACACCTGCGCGAATCATTCCCACAGTTAGAAGAAAGGAAAGGACCAAGACCCTCATGCCACGACCATACACTCCCATGCAATGACTGTTAAATACCGAGCGGGATAGCGGCGAACCATCCGCTATCCCGCTTGGGAATGTTAGAACGTGACCTTGCCCAGCAACTGCATGGTACGACCCCCGATTGTTGTCGAGGTGATGGTTGAAGTTCCCGTGGTTACGGCACCGGCTGAGTTCAGCGTCAGAGCACCGTTAGGAAGGTTGAAGCTCGGATGATTGAAGATATTGCTCGCATCCGCGCGGAGTTGGAACTTCACGTTCTCCCAAATGCTGAACGTCTTTCCAAGGGAGAAGTTGATATTGGAAAGGCCAGGCCCATTGAGACTGTTCCTTCCCGAGTTGCCAAGCGTTCCAGGTGTGGGCTGGGCGAAGCCAGCTTCGTTGAACCACTGCTTGGTGCCATGGTATGCGCCACGGTTGCTGAGCGTTGGGCTGCCGACTAAATTCGGAAACCAGTTTCCGTTTGAGGTCAAGGTGTAAGACGCCGTCTTGTCGGACATCGTGACCGTGAACGGCTGGCCGCTTTGAAGAACGAGCGTACCTGCCGTCTGCCAGCCACCGATCAGCAGGTCGAGCACCGTGCTGTTATTCGCAAACTGACGGCCCCGGCCAAAGGGGAGCTGGTAGATGGCGCTTGCTTTGAAGGCATTGCGGACATCAAAGTTTGCGTTTCCATAGTTTGCCCGTGGGTTATATGCATCCTGGTAGTTCTGGGTTCCGGCGCGGCTACCCCATCCCGACGAATCCATCTCGCTCAGGAAGTGCGACCACACATAGTTCGCGTCAAAACTCAGTCCGTGCGTCATGCGCTTCTGAATGACAGCCTGCAACGAGTGATAGTTGGAGATTGCGTTATTGGTGCTGCCCTGGATTCCCTGATACACCGGGAATGGACGGGATTGAACGTCGACTGGAGCGAGTTTTTCCTTCGGCACCTGGTTGATATCGACGGGGAATGGAAGATCGTGCCCATGGCTTCCGACATAGGTCAATGCCGTAACCATGTCGTTTCCAACCTGCTTCTGCAGACTCACGTTCCACTGGTACGATCCGCCAACCGGCGTGTGGTACTGGTTGTAGCTCACCTGCTGACCATTGAATCCTGCAGGATTCGTCGTGGCCGAGAGATACGGCAGATTTGAACCCGTACCCGACAGTTGAACCACCGGGGTGACGTTCGGAGTCTGGTCGCTGAGGTTACCCTGCTGACCAAAAGCCGATCCCATGCCAGCGCCATACGTGTCGCGGCTCCAGTTATAGGCATACAAACCGAATCCGCCCCTGAGGGTGGTGTCAGGACGCGCTAGCCACGCGAAACCAACGCGGGGGAGGAAGGTGCTGTACACCGGAGCCTGCAAGGTAGAACGGCCATTTGCCTTGGTCGATCCATACCACATGGCACCGAGAGTTCCAGTGGACGGATTCTGAATGGTTGGATCAAACACCCTCATGTTGCCTTTAACTTCGCTCCATCCCGTCTGAATCTGGTAGCGGAGGCCAAGATTGACCGTCAGGTTCGGAGTCAGCTTGTAGTCGTCCTGGACGAACATCTGGGGAAGGCTCATGCGACCGCCAAACTCAGGCGTCACACTCGCATTCCAGCTCTGCGTTTGACCAAGCAGGAAGTCCGCATAGGACAGGCCAGTGCCGTTGGTTACGTTCGTCGAAGACGTATAGATTCCCGTGTAGGTCATCGCTCCGCCGACCGTATTTCCCCAGGCAGTAGAGTTCTCTTTGAAGATAAGGTATTCGCCTCCGAAGTGGAGGATGTGCTTGCCCTTGACCAGGGTAACTACATCCGAAGGATCGTAGACATGCTCTTTGTAGACGGCGTTGGTATTTGGATTCAGGTTGTAGAAGCCGTTGACCGTGATGTTGGGGAAGATATCCGCCTTCGCGAACTGCCAGCCAAGTTTCGCTGGAAAGCCCTGACCCAGCGATGCCGGAACAAAGAAGTTCATCTGGTTGGTGTAGCCCATGCGCAACTCGTTAATCAGATTGGGCGTGATAGTCCACACATCCGTAACCTGCGCATTGTGCCGGCTCACGATCTGAGACTGGCAGTTGATGGGACAGATGCCCTGGCCGTTGGAGTATGCGGGGTTATCGCTGGCCGTCTCCGACAGGGTCAGCCGGTTATTGGATCGAACGTCCCAGTCTGCACGCCCAAAGAACTTCTGGAACGGCTGCGAGTTCGGGACATTGTAGAAGTAGTTGTTTTGGGCCACGCCATTGCTTGCAATCGTCGCCGGAGTATTAGCCTTCGGATAGTAGGCCTGAATCGCCTTCGCAACTGCATCGACCCTGTTGGCGGGAATTTTATTCCCTGTGAATGCTGTGCGGTCGTAGCAGGGGCAAGTTTGAGTGGTGCCATTGACGACACGGGAACCGCTGGCCTGCGTCAGCTTCGTTGACGAAGGATCATAGATTGTGGGCAGCCCAGTGAAGTCTCCATTCAACATCGCATCGGTCGGCACGGTTGCAAAGCCCTGCGAAGCGGCACCGTGGTTGATGATCTTGTCGTAGTTGAAAAAGAAGAAGAGCTTCTTCTTGAGAATAGGGCCGCCGATTGAGAATCCAAAGTCGTTGTAGCGAACCTTTGCAATCGCGGCCTTCCGAGTCTTCTGCGCGAAGGCATAGCTCGCCGCGTTCAGTGCGTCATTCTGGAAGTACTCATAAGCGGAACCGTGGAAGCTGTTCCCTCCGCCCTTGCTGATCTGGTTGAACATGATGCCGCCGACGCCATACTGCGCCGAGAAGGTCGAGGCGCTGACCTTGACCTCCTGGATCGACTCCATGATCATTACATCGGCATTCGCGCTGGCGGGAAGCGTAATCGCAGCGCCATCAGCGAGCACAGTGCTGAACGGAAGATTTCCATTAACTGCGACCTCCTGTCCAGGGTTCGACGCGCCTTGAGATCCCTTCGGGGCGCCAGACGCTCCCGGCATCAGGATCGTAAAGTTCTCCCAGTTCGGAGTTCCGGTCTGCGGCAACTGACTCAAAGTCTGGGCGGTCAGCGTCGTCGACTGCTCTGAGTTCTCCGTCGTCAGCAACGGGACGTCCGTGTTCACCACGACCGACTCAGTCACGGCTCCTACAGTCAGTTGAGCGTTCACGGTCGTATTGCCAACGCTGATCGAGATCCCTGAGCGTACTAACTTCTGAAATCCAGTCTTGGAAAAGGAAACCTCATAATTCCCAGGGACGATCGAGTTCGTGTCATACAAACCGTCTCCGTTCGTTGTGAAGTCCTTGGTCACGCCGGTGTCCTTATTCAGAACGGTCACCGTAGCTTCAGGAATCGCAGCTCCGCTCGCATCCGACACGATGCCGCGTATGTCTCCGGCATTCATACTCTGCGCTAGAGCTGCACTGGCACACCCCAGCCAAACGATGGCTCCGAGGATCAAGCCTAGCCTTCTAATATTCATGATGTTGCCTCCAGAAAATCTTGCAAATCAACGACGTGCTTTGGACCAAAATCCCGACATTTTGGGATAACGCATTCAAGACAAACGTTTGTCTTTTGCAGGTAAATTTTTGCGCCTGTAATTAAGCATCATCGGTCAGATATTCGTCAAGCATTTAAATGTCAGGAAAATTCGGCTAGACCACTCGGAACCCGTCCTACTATCGTCGAAAGAAACGGGCAGCGGCAGACCATTGGTTCGCCTGCACTTTCAGTGGAAAGCGTATCGATCAGGCTCCCCTTATGTAAGCAAGTGGTCTGAACACTTTGAGCAGGTGCGTCACCTTATGACGCACCTGCTCAAACGTTTCAGTGTTTACTTTTTCTATTCCCCCTGGTCCTCGTCAGGAGCGATTGTGACGCAAAAGGAGGGTCGATGAGCTGACCTATTTCGTCTGTTCGAAGACAAAACCTGCCGCCTGAAAACCCCCTCGCAACGCCACGTTGAAACCATGAGACATCCAGTACGCCCCGCTCGCTACAGCAGGCGCACCATCCGTTTTCGCATTGCGAATGGGCTGCAGACGATACTGCCGCTCCGCATCCAACCCGCGCAGCCTTATCGTCGGAAACGGATATCCCTTCTGGCTGGAGTGAAGAAACGCGAAGACGGTCGCCTGTCCCCTGTCCCGCGAAACAGACTCAGTCACTGAGAACTCGCTTCCACTCTGCGGAGAGATCAGCCGATACAACTCGCCATGCTGCACCGTCTCGCGCACCTGCTTGTACGCCGCAATCATCTCCTTCGCCACCGCGAAGTCCTCTGCCGTCCAAGTTGTCAGGTTCGCGCCCACACCAAGCGAGCCCTGCATCGATGACAGAAAGCGATACTCCAGCGACGTCGACCTATGGTTCACCCAGTTCGGCGAGTCCGTCACCCATGCCATCATGATGCCTGGCGTGTACGCATAACTGAAGCCGTCCTGCATCGTCAGCCGGTCGAAGGGGTCTGTGTTGTCCGAAGTCCATACCTCATCGGTGAAATGCATGATTCCCAGATCAACGCGACCACCACCGCCAGAGCACGATTCGATCTCCACCTTCGGATGTCTCTCGCGCAGCTCCCGCAAAATGCTGTAGAGGTTCTCGACATACGCGACGTACACCTTCTTCTGATCCTCCGTCGCCGCTGCATCCCACCCCGGCTCAGCCCAGTTGCGGTTGTAGTCCCACTTCAGAAACGCAATATCGTTCTGCTTCAGCAGGTCATCGAGAAACCCGAGCACGTAGTCACGAACATCCTTGCGCGCCAGATTCAGCACCAGTTGATTGCGCAACTCCGTACGTGGACGGCCTGCGAAACTCAGCACCCAATCCGGATGTTTGCGATAGAGGTCGCTGTCGGGATTCACCATCTCCGGCTCGACCCACAACCCGAAGTCCATCCCCAATCCTTGAACCTTATCGATCAGCGGCTTCAGCCCATTGGGGAACTTCTGCTTGTTCACATACCAGTCGCCTAGTCCTGCGTGGTCGTCCTTCCGCTGTCCGAACCAGCCATCATCCATCACGAAGCGCTCAACGCCGATGCTCGCGGCCTTCTCGGCCAAAGCTTCCTGACCAGCCTCGTTCACGGCAAAGCCCGTCGCTTCCCATGAGTTGTACACAATAGGCCGCGGGTGCGGGTGCGGTGCCTGCGGAAGAATCCGTGACACTTCAAAACTATGCAGAGCGCGAGAGGCTCCGCCAATACCATCGTGTGAGTAGCCGCCATAGAACACAGGTGTCGTCAGCTTCTCTCCCGGAGCCAGTCGATATGCAAAATCAAATGGATTGAAGCCGCCGGTCACACGGACCTGCCGTAGCTGGTCCTGTTCTACGCTGATGCTCCACGACCCGCTCCACGCCAGTGCGCCAAACCAGACCTCGCCTGCGTCTTCGTCCTTCGACTCACCGCGCTCAATCGCAAACCACGGACTGTTCTGATGTCCCGTCGACCCGCGCCTGCTCTCGAGCACCGTCTTGCCCGCAGCAATCTTCTGCTCGTTCAGCGTCCACTCCGCCGCCCATCTACCAGAGAGATACCACAGTCGATAGTCCTCACCTGCAGGAAGATTCCAGCTCGCCGCAGCCGCCTGCTCGATCACCAATGGAGTCTTCGTCCGATTCACAACCACTGCGGACCGCCCCAGCACACCAGTCGTTGCATCCATCGAGTAGTGCAGCTCGACAAATACGTCGCGTGAGATGTCCTTCAGCATCACAACAGCGCCGTCGCCTTCCACCACGTGTGACACGTAGTGAAACACCAAGTCTCGATTTCCATCCGGAAATGTCACCTTCAGGGCCGGCTCTGAGTAAAAGCCCTCGCCCCAGCCAGCGAACTCCTGCTGTGTCGCATTAGACGGAGCCTCAAACGACGCAACTGCATGGCCAGCCTTCGCGGCTGCGAAGCTATCACTATCCCCAAGCCGTCCACCCCAGTAGATCGTCTGCACTTCCTGACGGTCATTCACACCAAACGCATACGTCACGCCAGCCCCATCGATCCGAAAAACCCGGGTCGCGGAATCAAACCGAACATGGGTGCCGCTGTCGGCAGCTCCCGCGTAAACGAAATGGGCTGTAAGGAGCAGTAAGCCGCAGCTCCATATCTTCAAGCGCTTCACATCTCCAAACATTCCAACGAATCCTTTATCTTGCAATCGTCTACATTTAGCTGAGGCAATATCGTTGCGGCATCATTTCTCGCAAAGATTTCCTATCGAAACAATCTTCAAGTTGGAGAATTCTACTCCGAACCCCTCCATATTCGGTGCAACCGAATCGCAATAACATTTGATTGTCCCTGGGTTTAATCGCAGAAAGTGCAGATGCATGGATCACGCTTCGAGCATCCAAGTTATAGCGCAATTTACCTCCACGCAAAACCCGAAGAGCCACCCGGAGATTCATCAACAGTGCATAAATGTGGATCAGTGTATGAATAAGGAAATCGCAGGAAAACTTCGGTTCCGCTTCGTAGCGTCTCTCCTTCTGGGTGTAGCTGCCACAGCGGTTCCCGCCCAGACCTCTCCGACTACCGAAACCTTACGCATTGACTCGCGTGCCCCCGATACTCCCTTCCCCCACTTCTGGGAGCAGACCTTCGGCTCGGGACGCGCTATCCTCTCGTTGCGTGACAGCTACCGCAAAGATGCCCACACAGTGCAGCAGATCACCGGATTTAAGTCGGTTCGTTTTCACGGTATCTTCCACGACGAGGTCGGCCTCTACGATCCCGAGCGCAAACCAATCCAGTTCGCCCAGATGAAGGACGCTACCACCGCGACCTCAGATAACGCCGGGATCTATAACTTCTCCTACATCGACCAGATATACGATGGCCTTCTCGATCAGGGCATTCGTCCCTTTGTGGAGCTCAGTTTTATGCCCCTCAAGCTGGCATCCGATCCCGCTTCGCTTCATCCCTTCTGGTACAAGCCCAACGTTACGCCACCCCGCGATTATGCGCAGTGGGACGCCATGATCACCGCCTTCGCGCAGCACCTCGTCGATCGCTACGGGCTCGAAGAGGTCTCGCACTGGGATTTCGAGGTCTGGAACGAGCCAAACATCGACTTCTGGCGAGGTAAACCCGCGCAGGCCTCCTACTTCGAGCTCTACGATCACACCGCGCTCGCCATCAAAAAGGTGAATTCGCGACTGCGTGTTGGCGGCCCGTCCACCGCACAGGCCGCCTGGGTCGGCGACTTCCTCCGCCACTGTAAGGAAAAGAATATCCCCGTCGACTTCGCATCCAGCCACGTCTACGCCAACGACACCGCCAAAGACGTCTTCCACACCGACGAGGTCATCCCGCGCGACCGTATGGTCTGTCGCGCCGTTCGCAAGGTGCACGATGAGATCAACTCGTCTCCCCTTCCCGCAACGCCTCTCATCTTCAGCGAATACAACGCAAGCTACGCCAACGAGCCCAACGTTACAGACTCCGTTTACATGGGTCCGTGGCTCGCCACCACTATCAGTCAGTGCGATGGCCTCACACAGTCAATGAGCTACTGGACCTTCTCTGACGTCTTCGAGGAGCAGGGCGTCGTTCGTACTCCCTTCTACGGCGGCTTCGGCCTCCTCGCCGAAGACAGCATCCCCAAGCCCGCCTTCAACGCCTTCGCCATGCTGCATCAACTCGGCGACCGCCGCATCGCCCTCGACTCCGACTCCGCTATCGCGACTCGCCGCTCCGATGGCTCGCTCGTCTTCGCGCTTTGGAACTACGCTCCACCCGATGGCACCGGCGCTAACTACACCCCGCCTCCTGCGACACGCGGCCCATCAAAGACCGTCACCCTCCAGTTGGCCGGCATTGCTCCCAATGCCACAGCAACTATCCTTCGTCTCGACGAAGATCACGGCAACGTCATCAAGACCTACGACGCCATGGGACGTCCGGCCTTCCCCTCCCGCAATCAGATCGTAAAACTTCGTCAGGCTGGCAGCGCTGCGCCGCCAGAGAAACCCTCTCTCAAAGCCGGAAAGCTCACACTCGATATTCCTCCCCAGGGACTCGTCCTCGTCACCATCAACAGCAAGGCGGCAAACTAGAATCGGCGTGTCGGCGAGCATAAGATTGTTCATGGTGGCTTCCGCGTGAAGGCAATCACACGACGCAGCGCGACACGTCTGCTCGCAGGCGGACTGCTCTCCAGCGCAGTCGTCCCACCGCTCACTCAGCGGCTGGCCTTCGCAGCGCCGCGCCAACCCACACTCAGCGATGCGGACTCCGCCTTTCTCGACGAGATGGAGCGCCAGGCTTGCCTTTACTTCTATGAGCAAGCAGACCCAAATACGGGACAGGTTCTCGACCGCGCAAACAACCGCATCACTATAGCCCAGATCGATTCTCGCTTTGTGTCAAGCATTGCCGCCACCGGCTTCGGCCTTACCGCGCTCTGCATCGCCGACAGCCGCGGCTATCTTCCAGCAGATCGCATCCGCAGGCGTGTCCTCAACACACTTCAATTCCACTTCAAGCCCATGCCCACGGAGCACGGCTTCTACTATCACTTTAACGACGTCAAGACAGGCCTCCCTC
>Ga0163162_10001497_pt1 | contig 21760 bp, 19 predicted proteins | sample S55metaG_FD_115310 | JGI IMG/M metagenome (GOLD analysis project Ga0163162, IMG submission 115310) | Switchgrass rhizosphere microbial communities from Kellogg Biological Station, Michigan, USA - S5-5 metaG | ecosystem: Host-associated > Plants > Roots > Rhizosphere > Soil | place: USA...
CATTTGTCACACCAATGATCGCGTCGCGCGAAACATCAACAATACCTTGAAGACAAGCTAATTCCTCTTGAACGCCTTCAAGGTGTCGGGACCCGCCTGTCCAGAGTTTCCAGGTTATAGCGCTGGCCACGGTTTGAACCACAACGAGAAGAACAAACATCACGGTCCATAGTGAGCCGAGGAAGTCCGGCAATAAGAAACAGGCTATCAGTGCACTGGGAAGCACGACAGTCGGAACTGGCCACACTAATCTGTACTTGTTATGGGAGATTGAAGGGTTTTTGTCCGAAAACATTTGCTCGTTACCAGACTGCGAGGAAGGTCTACCTTTCGCGGGGCCATTTGATTCAAGTTAAGACTGGTGGCTCGGGCATTAGTGCCGGTGAGCCACCATACGCTCCGGGGGCGCGGGCTACACACTCAGAAGCCAGTCTCGTGCCAGTAGCAAAAATCAGGAGATGAGCGAGAAAAACCCCCGAGAAGCGCTCATTGATAAGTCACACTAAACGATGGAGTGAGCAGCCTGACTTGAGGTGAAGCAAACTGATTGAATTGGTTTTTGGGTTGGTGCCGGAGGTCGGACTCGAACCGACATGAGTGTGACCTCGCCAGATTTTGAGTCTGGTGCGTATACCAATTTCGCCACTCCGGCATCGCGGGGCAGACATAATAAAGTGTCGATTGCACGAGCGCAACCATGTCTATTGAAGAGTCGTGAACAATCAGTTTCGAAGCGAGATTTGGCGTTCCACCGAGTAAGCAAACGACTGATCAAGGCTTAAATCTCACTTTGGTACAAATAATGAATATGAGAATCAAAATAAGCCTGCTCGCACTTAGGTATCTTCAACTATTTACTCATTTACGCCTTGTGTAAAAACATGTTTGCCACGACCTGTGGAAATCGTCTAGAATGCCTTGGCCTGTAACTGGGCCGCCTGGAAGTTTCGCGGAGCCCGCCTAAATGTCCACCTAAGGATCTAGTTGAACCGAGCACTTGCTGCCGTCGTGTCGATTTCAGGAGAGAAGAGATGCAGAACAATGTCATGTCCCGGATACTGATCGTTGATGACGAGCAGGAGATTACGGAGATACTTGCTGATCTGTTGAGTGAGGACCACGACTGTCATAAGGCTGGCTCGGCAGAACAGGCACTACTCAAACTGCAAGAGATGGAATTTCAACTCGTGATCAGCGACATCACGATGGCAGGAATGAGTGGTCTGGAAATGATTCCGCACGTCAAGAGTCATTCGCCCAACACAGTGGTCGTGATGATCAGCGGAATGCAGACGGTTGAAAGTGCAATCGATGCTCTGCGTCTCGGTGCTTTCGATTACCTAATGAAACCTTTCGACCTGCGACAGGTTGAGGCAGTGGTCAAACGCGCTCTCGAGCATCGCGACTTGATCGTTGCGAAGCAACGTTACGAGAATCATCTCGAAGAATTGGTAGAACATCGCACTGCTGAGTTGGATCGCGCACTCGACTCGCTGGAAGAAGCTTATCGGGCGACGTTAAAAGCTTTGACAACCGCGCTTGAAACACGCGACCAGGAAACTCACGGACATTCTGAGCGCGTTGTTAGTTACAGTTTGCGTCTTGGTCGCGAATACGGTCTCAATCGTGAACAGATGAAGGCGCTCGAGTTTGGTTCATTGCTCCATGACATCGGAAAGATTGGCGTGCCAGATTCGATCCTGCGCAAGCCGGCGAAGCTTACCGAGGAAGAATGGGTGCTAATGCGTGAGCATCCACTCCATGGTCAACAGATCTTGCGCGGAATAGAGTTTTTGCAGGGCGCAGCACGAGTTGTTGCTCAGCACCACGAGCAGTGGGACGGTAGCGGTTATCCATTGGGTCTTCAGGAAGAAGAGATTGACTTGAACGCTCGCATCTTTGCGGTGGCCGACGCGTTTGATGCGATCACTAGTGATCGCGTTTATCGTAAGGGCAAATCGTATGAGGCTGCCGCCAAAGAGTTAGACGACTGGGCTGGCCGTCAGTTTGATCCGAAAGTGGTTGCAGCTTTTCATCGAGTCGCTAAGGAAGACTGGGAAGAATTGCACCGACAATCACTGCTGCCGAAAGATGAAAAGTTCAATCTGCGTCGGATGGTCCAGACGTGGGACTCTCAGCTTGAAGTTGCTCTCAGATAGATCCAACCTATTCATTCGCGGGAGATGGGACAACGTAGCCACGCCGCGACTGCAAATTAACTCCAACTTTTCTCGACTGAACTTGAATACGCCTGTACTCTCCGGCGCTCGCTTCCGCTAAGGGTTTCTTTGGCCGGTACGTGACGACGTACTCTGCTCCGATTGCGCGCGCGACATCATTCGACTGCGCCAACATTTCATCGCTGTTGTGAGGCAACAAGATCTTTCCACCAGTTTCATCGGCAACATTCGTGAGCACCTGTTGACTCTTCTTAACTTCCGCCTCGTAAGCCTTTCTTTGACGACGCATCGCGGGATCAAACCTGATACCAACTCCGAATGCAGGTGAGCGAGTCGTTCCGGGTGGCAGTGTTGGATCTGTCATCACAATTGGATTGGTACTGTTAGGAAGCTGACCGGTGGAAAGCTCTGTAGTTTTTTTGTCGCTCTTCTGCCTCACAAACTCTGTGTAACTAATGATGTGAACCGTCGCCCTGGCGGCGACCAGTTTTTTTACAGCATCCGCCCGCTCGGTCTTGGCGCCGGCTGAGTCTACGCCGTCAGTTATCATCACCACGTGACGGCTTCCTTCAGGCCGATCTCGTAGTTGCTGTGCTGCAGCAATAATTCCATCTGAAATTCGTGAGCGTTTCGTTGAGTAGAGTTTTGTTTTCAGAGTCTTAAGTACCGTTGCTTTGTCCTTGCTCCATGGTTGAATCAATTCGGGAGCGTTGCCTGACTGGAGGATTGCGATCCAGGAGCCTTCAGGTAGACGGTTAATGAGATTCGCTGCGACCTCTCGGGTGAGATTTGTACTCTTCGACATACCACCCAATCCGCTGAGTTCACCTCCGGTATCCAGCAGGAAAACCACATTGGCAGGTACGTGACGAATACTTCTAACTTGCTGAATGACTCCATCTTCGAGTACGAGCACATCTTCTGGTTCAAGAGTAGGATCGTAATGACCGTAGGCATCCAGGGCGATGACAGGTAGACGGACTTCTTCAGTAAATACCCGAATTGATTCCTGATCAGACTCAGTTGGCGTAGGACTAGGAGAAGTAGAAGGAGAAGGTGATGGTGAGGGTTTTATTTGTTGGCTGAAGGCTGTACTGGCACTCACAAAGACTAGCGCCAAAAAGAACAGACCGAATCGTTGAACAAAATGAACCACAGGCAAAACCTACTGTTGAAATTTCTCGTGGAGTAGCCTGTTTGATGCCTGTTCGAGAGTGGAGTTGCCTTAGCTTTGAGCCGAAGCCTTGCGCGCCTGTGCTTGCACAGCTGTAATGGCGACGGCGTCGACAATGTCTTCAGCTTTGCAGCCTCTCGACAAATCATTTGCCGGCTTATCGAGGCCTTGCAGTATAGGACCGATCGCTGTTGCGCCAGCGAGCCGTTCAGTTAGTTTGTACGCGATATTACCCGCCTGCAGATCCGGAAAGATCAGCACATTTGCTTGACCTGCAACCGATGAACCTGGAGCTTTAGACTGCGCCACTGTCGGCACGAGTGCAGCATCAGCTTGCAACTCTCCATCGACCTGAAGCTCAGGTGCTCGAGCTCTGATCGTTTTCGTTGCCTCGACGACTTTGTCTACCAATTGATGCTTGGCGCTACCTTTTGTAGAGAATGAAAGCATTGCAACTCGGGGCTCAGTTCCCAGTAGCGCCTTGCAGGAATCGGCGGAGGCTAAAGCGATCTCCGCCAGTTCGGCGGCAGAAGGATCAGGGACGACACCGCAGTCAGCAAAGATCAGTGCGCCGTCTTGTCCAAACTCAGGAGTACGCAAGGCCATCAGGAAGAAACTAGAAACGAGCTTGAAACCAGGTCGAACACCGATGCAGTGTAGTGCGGCCCTAACAGTGTGAGACGTTGTGTTCGTCGCACCGGCTACTGAGCCGTCCGCGTGGCCCAGGCGGACCATGAGGTTTCCGTAGTAGAGAGGGTCTGAAACAAGCGTGCGTGCCTCGTCAGCCATCAAACCCTTCGCGCGTCTCAAGTCATGAAAGAACCCCACCATCTTATCGAAATCAGCTGCCCGTCTGTGGTCGATGATGGTGACGCCTGAAATATCCAATGAGCGCTCGCTAGCAGTTGCGCGGATTACATTCTCGTCCCCGAGTAATGTGATCCGCGCTAGCCGCTGAGTTGAACACAATGACGCAGCGACGACAGTTCGAGAATCGTTGCCTTCCGGGAGAACGATGTGTTGGGGTCTGGATGCGGCGCGCTGACGAATTCTTTCAAGGATGTTCATAGAGGAAGAATAATTAAGAGAGTGCGGATTGTCGATTGGATCCGTGACCCAAAGACGCAGCACCCAAGACCAGTTATAATCAATCTATCCACCAGCTGACGGAGAAACTAAATGTCTGATTCGAACTTGCCCGCGCGAATGAAAAACCTGCTGCTGTTTGTTCCCCACCTTGTGCTGCTTTGTTGTCGCCTTATGGTTGATCCGCGCGTACCGGCCAAAGAGCGCTTACTCGTTGCTGGTGCAATCGTTTATGCCCTGGTCCCATTTGATCTAATCCCGGACATGATTCCGTTTGTCGGCCAGATCGACGACGCTTACCTGATTTCACTGTCTCTTCTTCGATTGGCCACGGTAACTGACCCGAACATAGTGCGTGAGCATTGGCGGGGTGGCGGCGATGTTGTGGAGTTGTTAGGTGCTACAGCAATGATAGCGTCGAAGCTTTTACCCAAGAAGATTCGGAGAGTATTGACCGCTCATGTTGAATCTACAGGAGTCGAGAAGAAGCTTAGATCCACACCGGTGTTGGTTGAACGTCCGCCAATCGAGGTCGACAAAGATCTGAGTGCCATGTAGCTGTCTGTCGGATATGCTTTAGCTTGTCGGAAGGTATTCGAAGCTGTGGTTGTTCCGAAAAGCTAAAGCTTATCGGACACTCTAAGCGGCGAGGCTCCAGTCAATAATTCCCTCTACTGCATTCACTAACCCACTGACGACCGCCGCATTACTTGTCTTCAAAGCCCAGTAACGAATTTGTTCCTGCATCGTCGCATCAGATCCCGTCTCATCAAACGCAAGAACAGCAGTTCTTAGTGAAGAAGACTCCGTTATGAGAAAGCATTCGCGTGAAAGGCGGAAATCCGGCCTTAACGTGATCAAGCGAATGTTAGGATGTCGAGGAGGTCGCCAGTCGTCCACTCCAAAAAGGAAGACATATTCTGAAACATCTGCGATGCGAAGGTAGCGATCAACGATTGGTTGGAGTTGTGAGAAATTCTCAAAGCCGGCATAGACGCGCCCGCCGCGATTTGTTCGCAGCACCAGCGCGTTTTCGATCATTAGGCAAGCGTATTCGACCGATGCAGTTGTGGTGTGACAAATAAAACTCTCTCGCTCGTCAAACTCTCTGCGAGCGATACTCGCAACTTCACCAAGGTTTTCCGCTTGACCTGCCGAAAACTCCAGGGCGGATTCGAATATCGAGAATTCTTTCACGGTGCGGGGGTTCTCCCTGACTGACCGTGATTGTTATAGAGAACTACCTCTGCGAGAGGGTTACGAATTCTTAGTTAAAGTGTGTAAACGCGAAAAGTGCTTGAGGAAACTATGAAGACTGTCGCAGAGCACCAAGCAGTTTGTCGTGAATTCCGCCGAATCCGCCGTTTGACATAACCGCGACCACGTCTCCTGAGCGAAGGATCGGTGTGAGGTGTGTCACGATTTCATCAGCGCCGGCTAGTGCCAACGCGGGCTTACCCTGTTTCGAAATAGCATCTATTAGTTCGGTCGTGTCGAGTGCTCGTCCCTTTTCTGTCACCGTTTTAGTGTCGAAGACATTGGCTATCACTACGTAATCGGCCGGCTCGAATGCGTGTGCGTAATCATTCTGAAAGACAGCCAGGCGAGACGACCACGAACGTGGTTCAAAGACGGCTACCAGTCGGCGATCGTCGTATCTTGATCTCAACGCTCGCAACGTTTCTCGAACAGCTGTCGGATGATGTGCGAAATCATCGATAACCACGACACCTCGATGTTCGCCTCGAATTTCCGCGCGGCGCTTGACGTTTTTGAAACTTGCCAGTGCGCTACGGATTTTATCTACGCCCAAACCCCACGCATCGGCGGCGATAATCACAGCCATGCAATTCAGGAGGTTGAATTCGCCGAGCAAAGGTGTCACAAACTCTCCCCAAGGTTGGCTCTCGCGATGCACTTCGAAACGAACTACGTCTTTACTGAAGTCTGGGCTTTTGATCTGCCACTTTGCGTTCGGACTGAGTCCAAAGGTTTCGAGCTGTGTGAATAGCTTCGGGCCCATTTCCTCGACCACTGCGCGAACGTGAGGACTGTCCCAGCCGACGATTAATCTGCCATTGCGCGGAACAAGATTCATGAACCGTCGAAATGCTAACTTTACGGCGTTGAGATCTGGGTATATGTCGGCGTGGTCAAATTCGATATTGTTGACGATCGCCAGCTCAGGCAGATAGTGCATGAACTTGGGGCCCTTATCGAAGTATGCGGTATCGTATTCATCAGCTTCAATGATCATGTAGTCGCTGTCAGTGACACGAAAACTGGAACCGAAGTTCTGCGCAATTCCTCCAATCAAGAAACTCGGATTTAGTCCGCCCTGATCCATTACCCATGATGCGATGCTCGTCGTGGTTGTCTTCCCGTGCGTGCCTGCAACTGCAAGGCAGTGTTTGCCGCGTATGAACTCTTCTTTGACGAGTTCCGCCTGCGAGCAGTAAAGCAACTTTCGATTGAGCGTTTCTTCAACTTCCGGATTGCCGCGTGGAATCGCGTTGCCAACAACAACGCAGTCTGGCGCGGGAGTTAAATGTGCAGCATCGTATCCTTTGAAAACGTTGATGCCGAGACTCTCGAGCATCGTGGACATAGGAGGATAAACATTCTGGTCGGACCCAGTGACATGATGACCACGCGCCTGGAGCATTCCAGCGAGCGACGCCATTGCGGTACCGCAGATTCCTATTAGGTGATAGTGCATGCTGTTCGGAGTATGTCACAACATCGCCGACGATAGGACCCGCAATAATTTGCCTCACCCCGGTCGTAGTGTTGTCGCTCTTCCTACCGATCCTTACTTTGACTCGAGTCTAAACACGAAATGAGAAGATACTTTCAGCACATCATCAACGGCAAACAGTTGCCTAAATGAATTTCCGACCTGCGTCGTGTAAAGAGGTGAGTACTGTTGCGAGTGGGGATCGGAATGGTAAAGAAAGACAAATCGCACTTGCATCGACTAACCTAATGATTGAACTCGCCGCCTCTCACCAGTTGTCTTAGACACCCCCAAAAGTTTTTTCCGGATACGCTCTCAGGATGAATGAACAACGCATGAAGTAGATTCTTGGCGGCGCTACCTCGCTGTCCCGAGCGACTTTCCTTATATGAGTGCCGTAACAAACGAGTTGCAGCGCACCAACGTCGTCCGCCACCCTCGAGTTTGGGCTCGTATATGTCAGCGATCTCATCAAACTCACGATCAAACAAATGTCCTTCGGCTACGGTCTTGCTGCTGCCGTGGAGGCGATAAGCTGCCAACGTAAACGGAAGGTGTTCACATTTGTAGCCGGCTAGCAGCAGTCGAACGTACAGTTCGTGATCAAAGCAATAACGCCAACGCTCATCGAATCCATCAGCCAGTAGTTCTCTTTTCCAGAACATTCCTGGCTGCGGCGCCTTGTAGGCCCACGAAAGCGCGTGGGCTGCGGATTTGGGCACGTCCGCTTCAACGAGTGACTCTTCCTGCTGGTCACCGAACAGCAACGTATTGCCACACAACCAGTGACAGGATGGGTGTTTAAGAAAATGGCTTACCACCTTGTTGAAGGCTCCGGGGCGATATAGATCGTCGCTGTTGAGATAGGCCACTATGTCACCCGTGGCGCGGGCCAGGCCTTTGTTCAGAGCGTGCGCTTGCCCGCGGTCCTTTTCACTGACCCAGTAGGCTAGTCGATTCTCATATTTTCGAATTACGTTAACGCTTCCATCTGTACTTCCGCCGTCAATAATTATCAACTCGACCGGCTCGTAATCCTGTTCGAGTATGGAAAGAATTGTTTCTTCGAGATACTGAGCCTGATTGTAGGATGGGGTAACAATCGAGATCTTAGGTATTGACATTACGGGAGCCCTCTCCAAGGGCAGACTTTCGAGGTCGACAGTTTAACCTAATGACTTGCGTGAGGGCTAACACCTCAGCTAATCGGAGGTGGGCTGTCGTTGTTGTCTGGGTTTGGGCTGGGATCGAGGTTAACTCGCTCACATTTTGCGAGAGCGCTTACCTGTGAGGTGGACCACAGCGTCGTTCCCTCTAAAAATATTATTATCCGAGTCGCCCATTTCGATTATGTTCTTCGAGACCTCATTGAAGGGGTGAATATTGGCTGGGTCGTTCCACAGCTTGTTGTCGAGAATCTCGTTGTTCGATGAATCCACTATCCTGATGGGTTCAGTAGAACCTGAACCACAGGAGGACAATTGATTTCCAGACACTTTGAGACTCGAACTGCCCGAATCTATGAGAATGCCGTAGCTGCCCCTACGCAGAATGTTGTTGGAGATTACGGTGTTTTGTGCAGACCGGGCCAGGATCAGACCACCGGACACGTGATTGTAAACATCGTTTAGGTTCCCGCCATAAACGGTATTGCGAGTGACCTCGATGCCGTTAAAAGGTTTAGCTGCATTCAGGTTATTAATCACAATGCCGTGGAGACCTTTCGCACCACTTGAGTCGATCACGGTATTAGTCATGTCAACCATGTTGTTGGCGATTTTAATGTTCGAGATGCGGTCGCCAACATTAGGCTCAACGTCAATAGGCACTACGCCAGGTCCACCGGCTTGGCCGGGCGCTTTCATTGTGTTGTCAACCATTTGAACGTTGTTTGAGTTGACGATGGCGAGGTTTTGAGAGGCGACTGTGGTTAGCAAATTTTTGGAGATGATTACGTTGTCCGCGTAGTTTCCAAGACTGGCGCCGCCACCGGTTTGAATGCCGATCGTTCGCGTGGCTTCCAGCCAGTTGTTCGTGACACTGCAATTGTGGCAGTTGGAGAGCGAAACAGTCTGCGAAGTGGAGTCGAAGTCTGATCGTGCGCCCTTAAAGTGGCAACCTTTAACGACAAGATTGTTTGCCTGACTACCATTAGGCGCATCTAGTGAAGTACCGTTGTAAGCGGCGACTATAGTGAATGGCTTTATACCTCCGCTGTCGTTGTGGCCCGTAGATTCCAGCAAGACCGCATCCCATGAGTCGCAGATCAATGATGAGTTATCTCTGAGTCGGATGACTGCACCATCGTTGGTGGCCCGGTATATTCCCGAGGCAATCTGCAGCGTTTGATTGGAAGCAATGACGACTGGCGTTGCGATGGTACCACCTCCGCTTAAACGAATCGTGCCGCCTCTATTTCCGAGTTGCGCAGCGCAGGCATTGATTTTGGCGCCCAAATCGCTTCCTCTCATCTGCGAGACCAAGCAGACGTTGTTGTTGGCGGTTTGCACCGTCGAGGGTTTTGGTTGAACGATTTGGGCCACGGCTGCACCCAATACGGACAAGAAAATCAGTGAAGGCAATACAGTTCGACGCAAAACGTTTCGAGTTTTCATCTGAACACTCCCTTGAGCTTCCTCGTTGCAACCAGGATGCCGAGTGAAGACACCAGGATGGGTCGAGTTCAATTACAGCGGGGGAACTGGTGAGAGGGTAGACTTGACCTGAGGGATTTATTTGCGAACCCGGTTGACTTCATACCAATCAACGGTGCCGCGCAATCCTTCTTCCAAAGATACTTCCGACTGAAACTGGAATTTGTCGAAGGCGCGAGAGACGTCCAGCCGGCGGCGTGGTTGACCATCCGGTTTGTCGCTTTGCCACCGTATTTCTCCGTTGAATCGCGTCACCTGCATAATGAGTTTAGCCAATTCCGATATTTTTATATCGTTGCCGGTTCCAATATTTACCGGCGCGCTTTCGTTATAGATTGCAGCCGCGCGCACTATGGCTTCGGCGCAGTCCTCGACGTAAAGAAACTCACGCGAGGCGTTGCCTGTCCCCCACACTTCGACGAACGATGCACCACTCTCGCGGGCTTCAACACACTTGCGAATCAGAGCGGGAATGACGTGGGAACTTTCGAGGTCGAAGTTATCGCCCGGACCATAGAGGTTAGCGGGAAGAAGAAAGATGGAGTTGAAACCGTACTGTTGCCGATAGCTTTCTGACTGGACCAGCATCATTTTCTTTGCGAGTCCATATGGAGCATTTGTTTCCTCGGGATAACCATTCCACAGATCATCCTCTCGAAATGGTGTTGGAGTAAATTTTGGATAGGCGCAAACTGTTCCCGTTGCGACAAACTTCTGTACACCTTGGAGCCTTGCCTGCTCAATTAGCTGCACGCCCATCATGAGGTTTTCGTAAAAAAACTTCCCCGGGTTCTTTTGATTTGCACCTATGCCGCCCACAACTGCCGCAAGATGTATAACGAGGTCCGGGTGTGTGTCAGAGTAAAGTCGTTTTATGTCGCTCGCCTCGATCAGATTGTAGTCGGCGCTACGAGGAACAAAGACTTGCGTATCAGCACACGCTTTGAGGCGCTCAACAATGAACCGTCCAAGGAAGCCGGCTCCGCCGGTGACGACGACGCGTTTGTAAGGGAAATTTTCGTTTAATGATTGCATCGTTCCGGCGTGATTATGTGACTGGATAAACTCTGGGTAGACAGTAGACACTCATGAACTAACTGAGATGGGCGATTCAACCATGTTCGTATCACCGAATCCTTCGTGTTCGTCGCGAGCCACCATCGAGACATCTGCGTTAACCATCAAGCTGACAAGTTCGTTGAACGTAACCTTCGGTTCCCACCCGAGGTGCTCTTTGGCCTTCGTCGCATCACCAATCAGGAGATCGACTTCTGCTGGTCTCAAGTATTTGGAATCAAGTTCGACGTAGTCGTGCCAGTCAAGATTGACGTGCGCGAATGCCTCAGCCAGGAATTCTTCCACGGAGTGTGTTTTTCCAGTGGCGATCACGTAATCGTCTGGTTGATCCTGCTGCAGCATTAACCACATAGCCTCGACGTATTCCTTTGCGTAGCCCCAATCGCGCTTCGCATCCAGGTTGCCGAGATAAAGTTTCTTCTGCAGTCCGGCTTTGATCCGGGCGACGGCTCGCGTAATTTTGCGGGTAACAAAAGTCTCGCCGCGGCGCGGGCTTTCATGATTGAAGAGAATTCCGCAACAGGCGAAAAGATCGTAAGACTCGCGATAGTTTACGGTGGCCCAATGGGCATAGACTTTGGCCACGCCGTAGGGACTACGCGGGTGAAAGGGAGTACTTTCGCGCTGGGGAACCTCCAGTACCTTTCCAAACATTTCGGAGCTGCTGGCCTGGTAGAACCTGGACTTAACCCCAGTCTCACGAATCGCTTCGAGAATCCGAATTGTGCTTAGAGCGGTTACGTCTCCCGTGTATTCCGGTATGTCGAAGCTGACGCGGACGTGAGATTGTGCCGCCAGGTGGTAAACCTCATCGGGCTGGATTCGATAAAGCAGTTTGATGAGATTGGTCGAGTCGGCAATATCACCGTAGTGCAAGAAGAGTCGCACGTCGTTAATGTGCGGATCCTTGTAGAGATGATCGATGCGTCCCGTATTAAAGGTCGACGCCCTGCGAATGATGCCGTGAACTTCGTACCCTTTGGCGAGCAGAAACTCGGCCAGATACGATCCGTCCTGCCCGGTTATTCCAGTGATAAGCGCTTTCTTCATCGAAGCGTAATTGATCTCCCTATCTGTTCATGTAGTAATGAGAACTTTTTGGACATTATCGCGATACCAGAGTTCTGTAAACCTCGACCGTCTTTTCTGCTGTTGTATTCCAACTAAACTGCTGCACTCGTTGGTGTCCGCGCGAGATCAAAGACTCACGCAGAGTCTTGTCGCTTGCGAGGGCCACTAATATTTCGGTGAGTTCTTCAGGCCGCTCCGGATCGAACAGGACTCCGGCCTCGCCCACAACTTCGGGAATACTGGAACGGTTGGCGGCGACCACTGGCGTGCCACACTGCATCGCTTCGAGCGGTGGAATACCGAAGCCTTCATAGAGAGAAGGATACACGAATGCGATGCTGTGACGGTAAAGCGCGACGAGTTGCCGGTCCAGGACTGGCCCATGATTTATGACTCGACCGGACAATCCCAGCTGAGCGATCTCCCTTCCCTCCGCGTCACTAAAAGGCGCACCTACCGCGTACAACATGACTCCGGGAGCGAGGGAGACGGCGTTAGCAAAAGCTGATAATAAACCAGAGAAATTCTTATATCCACCACGTGCACCGACATAGAGAAAATATGGTTGGAAGGGGGTTGGTTCATCGCCTTGCAGTTGGCTAGTGTCGAGATCGGAGGCCAGATGAGTTACCCAAATTTTATGTTCGTCAATGTTATAAAGCGCTATCAAATCGCGCTTAGTATTTTCTGAGATACAAAGGACAGCGTCGGCTCTTTCAATCGCTCGACGTTTAAGTTCAATGAAGCCGGCTGGTGGTTTAAGGTCCGGAAACAATTCGTGGATCATGTCCCAGACTGTTATCACCGTGGGGCAACGGTAGTCGCGAATCTCGCGCTGCGAAAGCAGCGAGTAATAGGTTGGATGTGCAAGATCATATTCTCGCGAATCCTGTGCGCGTCCAAAGAAGAGCTTTTCAAGTTTTACAGAGACGCGTTGGGGCCGAAATCGTGGGAAGCGATGAACACGCAAACGCGGGTGCCTGGGTTCGAGTTCAAAAGATCGCCTACACGTCGTGAAGTGAGGTTCAAAGTCTGCGGGGAGCCGGCGAATCAGATTTGCGAAGTAGCGATTGATGCCACCAACGCTTTGATCCTGGACGATTCCCCCGTCATAAAGGATTCGCATGTTCCTTATTCGCGTGAGCACGCAACAGCTCTTCGGGCTTGCCTCTAACGCCTTTCAACGTGCGTCCACAGCTTCGGGTTGACCCAGCGTTGTTTTGAGATCGCTCTGAACCATCTCCGAGACAAGTTCAGAAAAGGTGTAGGTTGGTTTCCAACCCAGAACTGTGTGTGCCTTTGTGGCGTCCCCGATCAAGGCTTCTACCTCCAGCGGTCTATAGAAGCGTTCATCAACGCGAACATAATCGCGGTAGTCGAGTCCAAGTTCCCGAAACGCGAGCTCACAAAACTCACGGACCGTATGTGATTCACCACTTGCGACAACGAAATCATCCGGCGTGTCTAGTTGGAGCATTAGATGCATTGCGCGAACATAGTCCTGCGAATGCCCCCAATCTCGTCGGGCGTCGAGATTGCCCAGCCGAAGTTCGTTTGCTCTGCCTACCTTAATGCGGGCGGCTGTTGAAGTAATTTTCCGTGTGACGAACTCGAACCCACGACGTGGTCCTTCATGATTGAAGAGAATGCCACTGGCAGTAAACATTCCATAGGCTTCACGGTAATTGCGAGTCAATTCAAATCCGGCAACCTTGCTGATGCCGTAAGGTGATCGGGGATGGAATCGAGTCGTTTCGCGCTGCGGAACTTCTTCTACCTTGCCGAACATCTCGGATGATCCGGCGAAATAAAAACGGCATTTCGGGCGGAGCTCGCGAAGAGCGGCCAGCATATAGTGTGTGCCGTTGATGTTCGTGTTCATCGTCGAGAATCCATCTCCGAAACTCTCCGCCACGAAACTCTGTGCCGCGAGATGGTAGCACTCGTCGAAGGCATGTTTACTGACCACGTGAAAAATACTCGGATAACTTTCAAGGCTCGCCGGGTGCAGCGTTACCTTATCAAGAATGTGAGCGATGCGGTGGAATCGGCCCTCCGGATTTTCCAGCGCCACGCGACGCACAAGCCCGTGTACTTCGTAGCCGAGAGACAGTAAATGCTCCGCAAGGTAACTGCCGTCTTGTCCCGTTATGCCAGTTATGAGAGCTTTCAAGTTATCGTCCTGCTTTCAGGTCGCAGGCCTTGCTGCCGCAAGAGTTCCTAACAGCAATTAGGCCAGACAGTAGTTCAAATTTTTTGTTTCCGATCCGCGATGTTGAAGTCTGGTCCATTAGTGTTTTGATTTCGGGTTCCTTCACTGGACCATGATTGAGAGCGCTTCAACCAGGCGGGTCGGCGAAAACTCCTGGGCAACGGTCTTACGTGCTGCGTCTCCCAGTTGAGCACAGAGCTTTGGATCTTTCCAGAGTCGAAGCACATGTTCGGCAAACTCCTCTGCATTGTTCGCAATCATTCCATTGACTTCATGTTGTATTGGCGACCTGTCGGCCGCGACACGCAGGGCCACTGCCGGTACGCCATGAGCCATTGCTTCGACAACTTTAACTTGTTGACCTGTTCCGCCGAAAACAGGACAGACAAGAAACCTGGCTGAGTTATAGAGCGGTTCCATGCTTGGGACAAATCCGCTCAACAAAACTCCGTCTGCCGGAAGAACTTGAGTGCTTGAATGGCCGGTCACCTGAAGGCAAAAAGACGGCTCTTTAGCTCTTACCAGGGGAAGAACACGCCTGACAAAATAGAGGTAACCCTGGGTATTGTAATGGTTCGGGCCAGTCGGAAAGAGAGCGGGCCCCGAGTAATCATTCGCGATGTCAACGGGTTGCTGCGTCATCGGGATATGGACTACTTGAGTCTGGCTCGTATTTTTTTTAATGATTTGGGCTTCCTGCTGTGAGATTGCAATGGTGTAATTGTATCGATCGTAAATCCTGAACTCCTCCGGGTCGACAACCAGTTTGAGTTTTTGAAAAAAGTCTTCCTGAAGAACTTCGTCTGTAACGTCTGCGGGGTTGATCGGAGGAGCGGGCAGACGCTTCGCTAATGCTTGCCACATCCGTCGGTTCAGGGAAAGTAGATCAATGGTTTCCATGATTCTGGTAACAGACTGCATTGATTGATGGTCGACGAGTGGATCCCAGAAAGCATAGTTCAGGAAAATGAGATCTGGACTGGTCTGTTCAGCGAGTTGCTTGAACCAACGTCGCATGCTCGGCAAGGTATGAACTCGAGAATTCAGAGGTGACTCTCGTTCACCTATCAGGTGTAGTCTGCGCAACACAGGGATCAGGGAGTAGTCCAGATCGTAAAAGCTCTTCAGTCTATGGATAAACTTGTAATCTGCCATAGTGGGCTGATGTACGTGAACTTCATCAACCCATCTCTGCTTCAGGCTTTCCGCGCTCTCGGTATCCCATTTAAGATCTGTGGACGCATTTGAACTGGCCAGGGTGATCTTAAAACCCAACGCCTTGAGGCCTGCTATAGTTTCAAGGTAACGCTTATGAGCCCCAAATCTGGGCGGCCAGGGCTTGTGCGGCACGAAGACTAAAGCTCGTTTCATAGTGGGGCTCACGGCAAGACGATAAAGATTATCGATACAGGATCTTTTGTCAAACCATCATGTTACAGTCGCCGCGGTTCGTACGCGGCCGTAGAATCCGTTTACTGTTATGATGCTGCTCGCTAAATAGCCGCTGATCCAACAAGCTGTCTTGTTTTCTACGAACGTCTTCTATATATTTTTTTCGCTCTCATACCCCACACTAGTAAATTACATGAATCTCAACGACCTTTTGAATGATCCGCCTAAGCCTCACGAGGATGCACAAGGCAGTTCGATCGTCTGGGGCCTGACACCAGCAGCCCTCAGCTTCATCTTTGAGAATGTTGACGATCAGTGTGCGACACTTGAGACTGGATGTGGTATGTCGACCGTTGTTTTTGCGTTGAAGGGTTCTCGTCACACAGTCATCGCCCCTGCACCAAGCGAGTTTGAAATCACCAAGATCTACTGTCGTGAGCGTGGGATACCCACGAGCCAGATCAACTTCATTGCTGAGCCGTCGCAGACCGTGCTACCGGCGCTCGAATCAGGGCCATTAGACTTAGTCCTGATCGACGGCGGACACGGCTTTCCTACTCCTTATATCGACTGGTTTTTCACCGCCGGAAAACTCAAGAAGGGTGGGCTCCTGATCGTTGATGATGTTGGACTTTGGTCGTGCCAGATACTACGAGATTTCCTTATCGAGCAGCCCCATTGGGAATTCGTGACAGAATATGACGAGCGCACTATCGTGTTCAGGAAAAAAGAGGATGGAAGCGAATGGCTTGAGTGGACGCAGCAGCCTCGTGTTGCGCGTGGGGGTAAAGTGAAATGGGTTGACGGTCAGTTGATTGTCGAATCGCCCCAGTCGGGAAGTTTTGAACGTGCGCTCGGTGATCTCAGGAATGGGAACTTTAAAAGCCTGGCCAGAAAAGTGGGCAGGAGAGTATTACGTTCTTAATAAAGAATCCCGCGTAGATAACTAAAACTCTCAATCGGTCGCGGCGAGTGCAATGGCATTTCTTGCCGCTCCCTCAAACTGAACAGAGCTCAAATAGCATTAGGCGACGCTACATGAATCTCAATGATCTCTTAAAGGATCCACCCAGGCCTCATGAAGGCATGGTTATGGGTTTGACAGAAGCGGCTCTCAGATTTATTTCCGAGAATATTAACGATGAGTGCAACACACTTGAGACTGGATGTGGCTTCTCAACCGTGGTTTTTGCTTTAACGGGTTCGCGCCACACTGTTATCGCACCCGCACCTGGTGAGTTTGAGATCACGAAGACTTATTGTCGTGAACGCGGAATACCTACTGATCAAATCGAATTCATTGCGGAGCCGTCGCAGAAGGTGCTACCCGCGCTCGAATTACCTCCGTTGGATCTTGTTCTGATTGATGGTGGGCATGGCTTTCCGACTCCATATTTAGATTGGTTTTATACGGCTGGAAAGCTTAAGAAGGGCGGATTCCTGATCGTCGACGATGTGTGGCTCTGGTCGTGTGAGATTCTGCGCGATTTTCTGAATGAGCAACCCGAGTGGGAATTCGTCAACGAGTACGACGCGAGAACCACTATCTTTCGGAAACTGGAGGATGGCAGCGAATGGCTTGAATGGACCCAACAGCCACGCGTTGCACGCGGGGGAAAAGTAAAGTGGGTCGAGGGGCAACTCGTCGTTGTCGACGAGGCAGGAACGGCTGGCGGTATGGCGAGAGTTAAACGAGTTGTCGACGATCTAAAACACGGAAATTTTAAAGTCTTAGCGGGCAAGATAGGTCGTAGACTATTTTCTTAGCCGCGCGGTAACTTCTTGATCAACTCACTTGCCAGAGACGTGGGACATTTAGTTTTCTTCGTTGGTTTTCCAGAGTATTCCTACTAAGCCATTCTTCAGCACCGCAGCCAGCAAGCGAGGACGCAGAACTTCTAACGGAGCGTATTGAGTCGCCTCAATCAACAAGCGGAATCCCGTCTTCAGTTCTCCCTTCTTAACAACTTCGTGGTACTGGCCAAGACACGAACGTGCATGTACTTCTTTTAACTCTGCGACCTTTTTCGAGATCAATTTGTGGTACTTGAATTTCAGATGGGCATCAATTGTGCGGTATGTGTTGATATGCCCCTTCAGTCGTTGGGTCGAGGACAATCTTGACCAAAAACCTTCGCCATGGATTCTGTAAGCAGCCATCACCTCGTTGATGTAACCAACTTTTCCTCGCTCTGCCAACAGAACATCTAACATCCAGTCACCATTAGTCACCTTGTCAAATGACTCCGGCATCACTCCAATAAGATTGTTTCGGAACAAGACTGTACAGGGAATTGGAACCATGCCGCCAAGTATGTCTTCCACTGTTGAAATCTCTTTTTGTTCGGCCGATCGCAACTTCTCGGACGGCTGCGATCCGTCGTCATAGAACATTTCAGCGTTATGGAAACAGAGAGAACACTCCGGATGACTTTCAAGAAAGGCTACCTGTTTTTGCAGCTTATGTGGGTCAGTCCAATAATCGTCACCGTCAAGAAGCGCTACATACTTTCCCTGGCATTCCTGAAGGCCCCGCACGAAATTGGTCTTGCCGCCTAAACCACGCGCGCGATCTCGTTCGGAAGTTTCCGGGTCGCGCAGTTGCACGCGGATCTTCGCGGGATATTCTGCTTGAAATCGCAAAACAATTTCTCGCGTTCGATCGATTGAATTATCTTCACCAATGACAATCTCGTAATCAAAGTTCACCTCCTGCATTAAGACACTCTCAATCGCCTGGGAGATGAGTCCTTCCTGATTATAGACAGTCATTAAGATGCTGACTTTCATCACTTATTGATCAACTTAGGAAGAGAGTGTCCTGGCCCAAAGGGCTATCAAATACATTTTGGCAAGGAATGATTTCTATTCGAATGCCTCATATACATCCTGAGCAGAAGGGAATCCCGGCGTGATGAGTTCGTCCTGAGGTTTATAGATGTACGAATGCGGAAACCCTCTTTGAATAAAAGTTGGCTCGCAGAGGTTGTTATAACGGAAATGACAGGACCAACGGATCGAATTGGAAGTGTTTTCACCGGACCGGTGAATCAGGAAGGTGGAGAAGAATAAGGCATCGCCTTTGGTCACTTCAACGGAAACAAACGGAAGTTGTCTGGCAGCATCGTCGACGATGGTGTGATAGTTATTTTGCATTTCATAATTCAATAAGCCGAGCTTGTGACTCTCGGGAACAATCTCAAGCGCTCCTAGTGACTTATCAATATCAATCAGGGGTACCCACACCACGATTGAATCCAAAGAACCCTGCGTCGTACGCCAGTCCTGATGAGAAGGTTTTTTCCAATCGACATCGCTTTTGCCCAGGTAGGGGCTGTTAAAGAATATAGTGGGCCTCACATTGATAACCGGGAATTCGATGCCCAGTTCCTTTAACGCATTCAGGATTTGTTCATTAAGCGAAAGGCGATGGAGCGAGATCAAATGTTGAGCTTGTTTCCCGCAATAGATGATTTGTTGCAGATCTTTCCTGAATAGAGCGTAGAGACTTGTTTCAAATTCTGTTTCACTGATGTCAAAGGAATCAATAAGATTATTCCTCTTCAATTGCATCATGAATATTTTTCTGGCCTCGTTGCGCACTGTGTCGAGCTCATCCGGGTCAATAAAGTTACGCACGAGGAGGAAACCTGTTTTCTTGTATTGGTCTCGATCAATCATGAGGCAATCAACTCGTAACCAGCGCATATCCAAACCCTGCGCGTCCGAATCCATTTCCGTTGTAAAACATGTATCGCTTATCCAGGTAGTCGACAATGTAAGGGTAAGCCACCATTTCCGAGTCCCACCCTTCAGCCGACAATTCTATTCCCGCTAGTTCGTCTTTTCTCTCCCAGGAGATGTTATCCGTGGACTCCGCATAACCTATGTGGTAGCTCTTCTCTCTGTTAGTGCGGTAGTTATCAATATTTCGGTAACTGTACCACATCTTATAAAGACCATTTTCGTGAACCACTACCGGTCTACCAATTGCTTCCAATTCATGTTTATAGGGAATAAGTATTCGATTGTCCCGTTCCCAGTTAATCCCGTCTTTTGATTCGGCATACTTAATTAGATATTGCGGCTCGGTGAGGCCGTCTATAACTTTCCATTCTGTACAGCCGCAATACCACATCTTCCAGACGCCCTCCTCGATAATGACGTGCGGAGTAACTACCAAATGAGGCTCGTCCTTATTTCTATCCAGGATCGGCCCTTCAAATGCTCTGCGGAAAGTCACACCTCCGTCTTCACTGATCGCCAACCCGATGCAGTTTCTGTAACGGACTGTAGTGCTCGTGTTCCAGCCGCAGTAGTAGAGATACTTTTTCCCTTCGTACGTTACTACGCTGGACGGCATGACGCCGCAATCGTCGAAGCATCCCAGCTTGCCGAAATCCAATATCGGTTTATCGTGGACATACAGAACCTCTTTCGGGTTCTTCGCGTCAACTTCAATGAAAGACGTGAGCGACCGGTTCAACTTGTCTCGGGTGCTGTAGTAAATCCGGATACGATCGTTGGGAAGAACGTCCGGCGAGGGGATCTGCGCGTGTGTTTGGCCCCACGGATGTTTGCCTTCAACCCGAAATATCAGTCCCTGCTTAGTGATCATCAAACCTTATTCTCCGTTGCTCGGATTCTCTTCACGTTATGGTATAGAGAGTCATCAGGGTCTCGCCACAATCCTTCTTGATGGGCCGCCATAATATCGACCACAGCGTCGCGGACGTTTCTTTTCGTGGTAAATCCCAGTTCTTTTGCAATCCTCGCGGAGCTGACATGGTAACTTCTTTCGTCGTTGCGGGGCGGTGCGTTGGTTAGCTTCAGCTCTCCGTTCATAACTTCTTTAATAGTCTCCGCAATTTCCATCACAGTTGTGTTGTTGCCGGCAGCATTAAAAACTTGTCCTCCGATCTTTTGCGCAGAGATCGCAAGCAACTGGACAATGAAATCAGTGATATCGTCGATGTGAATTTGGGGACGCTTCTGCTCACCACCCCAAACGGTAAGATTCTTATTAATGATTGCACAGGCCGTGAGTGTGTTAGTACAGAGATCAAAACGCATTCTGGGAGACCAGCCGCAGACGGTGCCGCATCGCAGACTAACGGTAGTGAACTTTGCGGTGTTGTGTTGCCGCACGATCGCTTCGCTTTTAGCTTTGCAAACAGCATATTCGGTCAACGGATTCAGCGGATCTTGCTCCGTCACATTGTTGTCAAAGTTAATCCCATAAACTCCGATGCTCGATAGGTTGATGAATCGATCAATGCCAGCCCGCGCTGCCTCTTCCAGCAACACCGGGTAGATTTCCAGATTTATTTGACGAGTAAGGTTAAGGTCCAACTCGGCGGACGGGTCATTTGCCATTGCGGCTAAATGAACAACGTGATCAGCGCCGTCCAGGCCTTGCCGTACAGATCCATGATCACGAATGTCGCCATTAATCACATGAAGTGCCGGGTGTCCAACAATGTCGCCGATACCAATGTCGGAATAAAAAAAGGAGTCGAGAACGACAACTTCATATCCGAGGGAGATTAGCTTTCTTGTAAGTACAGAACCAATGTAGCCCGCTCCCCCCGTAATCAGTATTCTTTTCATTTCTGGGTAGGTCTATTTTCTGCGGGTCGCTAGCCTTTTTCGCAAACAAGGAAAATGCTCGCACACAGATCCGGGTAGATCATTCCCAGCTGATAACAGCCATCGAGATATTCCTTTGAAATGACCTTGGCCTCAAGTGCTTCATCAAACTGTGAACCGGCGAGCGGTTTAAAGAAAATTCCGCCGCGGTGGATCACTCTTAACCCACCTGACAACGCTTCGTACTCAAGCGTGTCCAGGGAATAGGTCTTTCTGTGCCCATGCAAGCGTTCCGATTCAATCACCGCGCTGTTATAAGGAACGAGTCCCATCTTAACGGCAATCTGACGAGAGGGAGCATTGGCGTTAGGCACAACCAGAAAGAATCGCCCTTTTTCCGAAAGCCAGTGATTGACTTTCTTAAGCACCACGATTGGATCGTCAAGATGTTCGAGAGTGTGCATTAAGAAAATCGTGTCGAACTTTTCTTGCAGCTCAACGTTCTCGAAGGTCGCGTGAATAAAGTTGACGCCGCCTCCCACTCGTTGCCGGCTGTGTTCAATCAGTTCGTTGGAGCCCTCAATCACC
>Ga0163162_10001498_pt1 | contig 21753 bp, 20 predicted proteins | sample S55metaG_FD_115310 | JGI IMG/M metagenome (GOLD analysis project Ga0163162, IMG submission 115310) | Switchgrass rhizosphere microbial communities from Kellogg Biological Station, Michigan, USA - S5-5 metaG | ecosystem: Host-associated > Plants > Roots > Rhizosphere > Soil | place: USA...
CAGTGAATGAAGCAAGGCACTACTGTCTTTCCAGCAAGCAGTAAAAAATTGCGGTAGCGCACTAAGCCAAAGGGCTTATGTATTGACCGCCTTTTCTACATTGTGTTAACTCTTTAGTAATCCATCCCCTTGGCATTGCCCCCGTTCGAAACTGAAAGTTACAGGAGGATCAAATGGCTGAAGGTGATGGCGGCGGCAACGCCGGAGTGGTTGCCATAGTTGCAATCTTTGTACTCGTGATATTGATTGGCGCCTACGTTTTCAGAGGAAGAATTTTTGGTCGCGGCGGCACCCAGAAAATCGACGTCAATATTCAAACACCAAGCAAATAGCAAAATCTGAGCTTAGAAACAGTAAGAGAGCCGGGTTAGCTGGCTCTCTTCTTTTCTTTTCAACTTGCGTCTTCTACTATGCAAAACATCTCTCAAAGGATATTCAACTAACCAGTGCCGGCACCAAATATTGACACTATTGTTTCCCTGGCAAAGCGACGTGGCTTTGTTTTCCCATCTTCCGAAGTTTATGGCGGACTTGGCAGCGCCTGGGACTATGGTCCATTGGGCGTTGAACTGTGCAACAACGTCAAGCAATCGTGGTGGCGTTGGCTGGTGTATGAGCGCGACGATATTGAAGGGGTTGACTCTTCGATCATTTTGAATCGCACGGTCTGGAAATACTCTGGCCACGAAGAAACCTTTCATGATCCACTCGTTGATTGCCGCGAGTGTAAGAGTCGCATGCGCGCCGACAAACTCGAAGGATACTTTCCTCCGGAAGGTAAGGATGCGGTCTTCAACGCCAACGAACGAATACGAACGGGATTAGTAAAGTGTGCGGAATGTGGTTCAACCAACCTAACTGACGAGCGCCATTTCAACATGATGTTGCGTACCACACTCGGCGCAGCATCTGCTGAAGACGATCCAACTGCGCTTGCTTATTTGCGACCGGAAACAGCCCAGGGCATCTTCATCAATTTTCTGAATGTGCAAACGACCATGCGTCGCAAAATACCGTTTGGTATTGCGCAGGTGGGCAAGTCGTTTCGCAATGAAATAACTCCAGGGAATTTCATTTTGCGCACGCGAGAGTTTGAGCAGATGGAGATGGAGTATTTCGTAAAGCCTGATGCGGAACACTTCAAGCTGGTTGATGAATGGGTCGACTCGTACATGGAATGGTTTGCTGAACTCGGTCTTGATCGTAACAACCTGAAGTTGCACGAAGTGCCAGCCAAAGAACTGGCGCACTATTCCAAACGCACCGTCGACATTATGTACAGGTATTTCCCGGAGCGTGCGGAAGAAGAACGACAGTGGGAAGAGTTAATGGGCATCGCTTATCGAACGGATTTCGATCTGCGCTCTCATTCAAGCAAACCAACCGATGAAGAAGGCAAAAGGATCAATCCTGATTCAACGGAAGACTTGTCGTATTTCGACGAAGCAGTCAAAGAAAGATTTTACCCGCACGTGATTGAACCAGCTGCGGGTGTAAATCGAACGGTGCTGGCTCTGCTGATGGATGCATATTCCGAAAGAACCAATGACAAGGGTGAGACTCGAGTAATTTTGAAACTCAGTCCGCAACTTGCTCCCATCAAAGCAGCAATCTTGCCGTTGGCGAAAAACAAACCGGAAATTGTGGGAATGGCGAAAGCGATCAAACGTTCGCTACAACCGGTTCTACGTGCGGTCTACGATGACACCGGAGGAATCGGAAAGCTTTACGCACGTCAAGATGAGATTGGAACGCCATTCTGTCTAACGGTCGATCACCAATCGCTGGAAGACGAAGCTATTACAGTTCGAGATCGGGATACGTGGGAGCAGGAACGCATCAAGGTCGTGGATCTTGCTGAACACTTGCAAAAGAGACTAAAGCCCTAGCGATAGACATTCGAAACTGCAATGCCGGTAGTTAAGAAACGAAACGAACAAACGGAGACTCGTCTGTTATTGGAATCGACCGAGCCGGTGGAGTTACCGCCGGCCGAGGTCGACGAAAAGGCAATACTCGTTCAGTTCGAAAAGTTCAAACCTTTCATTCCCGAACTGCTTGAAGCACTTCGCGACGGGACTGTGGCCGAACCTGTACCGGTAATGCTCGATGGTTCGACGTTTGCAATCCATGGAGCAACTCGCACATTTTGGGTGAAGCTCTGGCACGCAGCCGGAAGCAACATGACGAAGATCGATCGTGCTCAGATTATTAGCTGCCTTCCTTCCACTCGAGGCGTTCAAATCGTCGTCGAATCTCCAGAAGAATAAAGTTCGACGGTTTAGTCGACTCTGATGCTGTCCTAAAAGTGGCCTCTTTGTTGACACGTCGAACGCTAAAATCGAAACTCAATTCTCGAACTTGATCTCATGTCCGAATTTCCTGAAAAGATCGAGCAACTGGCGAGACTAATGCGCGATGCGGGAGGGCGCGCGCTGCTTGTAGGTGGGTGTGTGCGCGACCTGCGACTAAACGTGCCGGTGAAGGACTGGGACCTGGAAGTTTACGGTGTGGACCCTTTGAAGTTACGCGAACTCCTCGACACTTTGGGACCAGTAAATGCAGTTGGCGAAGCTTTCACCGTTTACAAAGTCGGGCACGACGTCGATGTTTCGATACCACGTCGCGAACGAAAGTCAGGACGAGGTCATCGCGCTTTTGTAATTGAAGGTGATCCTTCGATGAGTATCGAGGAGGCTACGCGACGTCGTGATTTCACGATCAACGCGATGCTGAAGGATCCATTAACCGGTGAATTGATTGATCCCTTTGGCGGCCAGAACGATCTCCAGGAACATTTGATACGCGCTGTATCGGCAGACACTTTTGCCGAAGATAGTTTGCGCGTCCTGCGTGCTGCTCAATTTGCTTCTCGCTTTAACTTCAAAATCACCCCTGACACGATTTTGTTATGTCAGTCGATCGATCTTTCCGATTTGCCTCAGGAAAGAATTTGGGGCGAGATGGAAAAGCTGTTGCTCCGATCAGCACAACCTTCAGTGGGACTCGAATGGTTGCGAGAGTTGAGAGTGATTGAAAAGCTCTTTCCTGAAATTCAAGCTCTTATTGATGTGCCCCAGGATCCCGTGTGGCATCCCGAAGGAGATGTTTTCGTCCACACAAAGTTGGTGGTTGATAGGGCGCGTGAATTGATTGACGATTTGAGTTGTCCGAAGCAGATCACAGTGATGCTGGCTGCGTTGGCCCATGATTTTGGTAAACCTGCCACTACGCAGTATCTCGAAGATCATTGGCGCTCGCGTGGACACGAAGAAGCTGGTGTTGGACCAACGACCAGATTCCTCGACCGCTTGAACGTGCACACGATTGATGGCTACAACGTACGGGCACAGGTGATCGGACTAGTGCGCGAGCATTTAAAGCCGGGCGAATTCTATAAAAAGCGCGATGAGGTTGGCGACGGCGCCTTCAGGAGACTTGCTCGCAGATGTGAGCCTGACTTGCTGTATCGCGTGGCGAGGGCTGATTCACTCGGTCGTAATGCTGAGTGGGTGCCTCGTGAGCAATGGTATGACGCCGCAGCTCAGGAGTGGTTCATCCGACGTGCGCGCGAACTAGAGGTTGAGCAATCCGCTCCAAATCCGATTCTGCTGGGACGACACTTAATTGAATTGGGCGTCGAGCCGGGACCAGTGATGGGCCAAATCACCCGCGCAATTTATGAAATGCAGTTGGATGGCAAAGTGCGCAGTTTGGCTGAGGCAATAGAAGAGTCGCGAAAATTAATCAGCGACTCAAAGCAGTCGTAGGTTGCTGTTGACTGACGCAATGGATCGTGCCCATGCCCCAGACGAGAGGTTCGCAGTTAATAGGAACAACTTGTCGATCGGTGAATAGTTGTTGCAGAACATCGATTGCGCGTTTGTCGTTTTGATGACCAAACACTGGAGCGAGCACGACGCTGTTGGCGATGTAGAAGTTGGCATAACTTGCTGGTAAACGTTCCAGGTTTCGCGAGTCTGTGCTCTCACCACCGACTATTCCCGGCATTGGCAACGTAACTATTCGAAACCTATTTCCATTCACGTCGGTCATCAACTCTAACCGGCGCAGATTGTCTTGCAGGAGAGAGTAGTTAGCATCGTTGGGATCATCTTCAACTACACAAACGATCGTACTTGGTGAAACGAAACGAGCAATGTCGTCGATGTGACCATCAGTATCGTCGCCCACAATTCCCTCGCCAAGCCACAGGACCTTTTGCACGCCGAGATAGTCTTTTAGATGTTGTTCAATCGCTTGCCGATCAAGATGAGGATTTCGATTTTGATTTAACAGGCACTGCTCGGTGGTGAGGACACATCCGGCGCCATTCACCTCAATAGAACCACCCTCCATCACAATGCCGGGAGAGAAGCGAGTTGCGTGTAGCCGGTTTTCCAGGATTCCCGGAATGCGATCATCGCGCTTTAGCTCTTCATATTTGTCACCCCAAGCATTAAACACCCAGTCATTGAAAGCGAGATCCCCCGACTTGTTGATGAGAAAATTTGGACCATAGTCTCGAATCCAGGAGTCGACTGTTTCAATCTGGTGAAAAACTAAATTCCGCTCGCCTTTAAATTGGCATCTGCTGCGTACGCTGTCTTCTGTCTCCTGATCGTCAACCAGAAGATTTACGGTTTCGTGCGGAGTGAGTGCGTCAATCATTTCGAGAAAGATCTTTTGCACAAGAGGAACTCGGTCTGGCCAGGTAAGCGGATCCTTGGGCCAGGTAAACCACGTTGCGTCATGCGGATGCCATTCCGCCGGCATTTTAAAACCGAATTGTGCTGGAGTTTTAGCGTTAGACATTAATGGGTAGTTGGTTGAATTTGCCTGGCCCTTAGGTTTTTGAAAATGCCAACAAAGCTGATGAGAATCCAAAACACTTCGATCATAAACGCCGAAAGATTGAAATTCGCGAATAGCGAAATCACGATCATGCTCGCTCCCAGGGCGTTGAGTGATGAATAGAGGAGGCCGTTCTGAAGCTTGTTGAGCTGAAGCATCAGGTAAGCAATCATCAGGACCAGCACGCCGACATTTCCGACAAAATCGAGCAGACTGTAGTTCATTCTAATCACCGTATCTGAAACGCAAACCATCGTAAGCATCAATCCGTCGGTCGCGCAGGAAAGGCCAGTTTTGGCGAGTCTCGTCGATCTTACTTAGGTCGCATTCCACAACGAGCACTTCTTCTTTGTCAGCTGAAGCTTTGGCAATGATCCTTCCGAATGGATCGGCGACGAACGACTGTCCCCAGAAAGTGAGTTTTCCCTCGTGGCCCACTCTATTAACGACCGCGACGAATAGTCCGTTTGCAATGGCGTGTCCACGCTGGATTGTCTCCCATGCTGAATGTTGAGCCAGATTCATTTCCTCTTCTTCGTCCGGTAGCCAACCGATCGCTGTCGGGTAGAAAAGAAACTGCGCCCCGCTGAGAGCGGTCAGGCGTGCGGCTTCAGGAAACCATTGATCCCAACAAACAAGAGTGCCTATCTTGCCGTAGGCCGTATCGTGCGTCTTAAAGCCAAGGTCGCCAGGAGTGAAATAGAATTTTTCGTAATAGAGAGGATCGTCCGGAATGTGCATCTTGCGATACTTACCGGCTATCTTGCCCGACGAATCGATGATTACGGCTGTGTTGTGATAGACGCCTGCGGCTCGTTTTTCAAATAGTGAGGCAATCACCACAACCTTATTCTGTCGCGCTACCTTTGCGAGTGCATCAGTTGAAGGTCCGGGAATTGTCTCAGCTAATTTGAAAAGCGAAATGTCTTCGACCTGGCAGAAATATTGAGAGCGAAATAGTTCCTGAAGACAAACAATTTTCGCACCGCGTTTCGCGGCCTCGTTAATGCCCGCGATGGCTTTCTTAAGATTTGTCTCCGGCTTTTGTTCACAACTCATTTGCACTAAACCGACGGTGGTCGAGTGGTCATCACGCTTGTTTTTTGGCATGGCGCGAGTATAGCAAAGCAGTTTCTCAAAACGGAGACCGCGCGTTTTGGGGTGTGTTCTCTGGATAGATCAGGCTAAGTGTCAGTGCCGACTGAAGTGGCGGCGTGATTCTGGTTGAATGACTGGATTGCAGATCCCGTTTTCGATGCCATGCGCTAAGTGGTGGATCATCGAGCTTGGACAACGCAACAGTGTCTTGAGTAAGATGTCCGGTCATTTTTACCCCTTAATTAGAAAGAGTGAAGCAAATGATCGATTTTGAATTGACGGATGACCACAAAGCGCTGGTGCAAACGGTGCGAGAGTTTGCGCAAAAGGAAGTGGCGCCATTTATTAAAGAATGGGATGAGAAACAGCATTTTGAGCGTTCAGTTTTGCATAAGATGGCGGAGCTCAATCTCCTCGGCGTTTGTATTCCTGAAGAATATGGCGGTGCGGGTTTTGATTACATCTCCCTCGGCCTGGTGTGTGAAGAACTGGAAGCGATTGATACCTTTATGCGCGTTGTGATGTCGGTCCATACCGGGCTGAATTCATTGACGCTTTACACGTGGGGTAGTGAAGAGCAAAAGCAAAAATACCTGGTTCCGCAAGCCAAAGGAGAGAAGCTCGCAACTTATGGTTTAACTGAACCTGGCGCAGGTTCGGACGTTGTCGGTGCACGATCGACGGCGCGACGTGAGGGCGATGAGTGGGTATTAAATGGCGAAAAAATGTGGATCAGTTTGGCTGATGTTGCTGACAACTTTCTGTTCTTCTGTTGGACTGACGAAGAAAAGAAACGCCAACGCGATCATAGCGGCATGTCGTGCTTCATCGTCGAACGCACCATGAAAGGATTCTCTTCAGGAACGATACACGGCAAGCTGGGTATCCGGGCAGGTAACACGGGCTATTTTTCATTGCAGGACGTCAGGGTTCCGCAGGCAAACATGGTGGGGGAAGAAGGCGAGGGATTCAAGATTGCGATGTTTGCGTTGGAGCAGGGGCGCTACACAGTGGCGTCTGGAGCAACCGGAGTAATCCGCGCTTCGAGGGACGCTTCAGTTTCTTATGCAAATACGCGTGAGACATTTGGCACCAAGATCGCTAATCACCAGTTAGTAAAACAGAAGATCGCTGAGATGGAAGCTGACTATCAGATGAGTCATCTGTTGTGGTTGCAGGCTGGATATTTGAAGAACGAAGGTAAGCCAAATGCCAAGGCGACGAGTCTGGCAAAGTGGCAAGCAACAACGCGTAGTGAAAAAGCGGCTTCGATGGCCATCGAAGTACACGGTGCGAATGGATACTCAAACGATTATCCAGTTGAACGCTACTTACGAAACTGCAAAGCTGCCATCATCTACGAGGGAACGCGCGACATCCATACGCTGATGCAGGCAGATTGGGCCTTAGGCCTAAAGCGAGAGAAGGCAGCGAGAAAATCGTTGCCCGTTTGGAAGAAGTAAGAGCGCAATTAGCAGGCGAGAAAAAGGCGGCGCACAAATATGGGCGCCGCCTTTTTTCATAATTGTTTAGAGTTAGTTTGTTGTTCGGCAGGCCCGCCACTCTGTCTTGATTTTGTTTTCGAGCTCGCGAGCGTTATCAAGTGAGTCAGATTCCGTGTAATAGAGTTTTGAGTGATCCGACCTTTGCTCCGTCCAAACAATTTTCCAATACGCTTTGGTTGGTGGCGGTGAATGCATCCACATGATTGCGCGCTTACCAATCAACTTCCCACGATCGTCGAAACAGGGAGTGAACTCCTGGTAGCCCTTTGAACTTTCCAGAAGCTCATCAAACTCTTCTCCCGCCCTTGAAATTGTGGGGTAGAGTTCCGATCCGACAGTCCCAATCTTTCCCCGATGTTGATCCGTTACAGTCATGCTTGAGCTAGTGTGAACGATGTCAGGTGTTCGATTGGCTAAATTGACAACAACGCTGACTGAGCCAACAAGAACTACGACGATCACCAGTGAGAGAGTTTTGAGATTAAACCAACGAGAGTTTTGTGAGTAAGGAGTATTCATATACTTCACCTGACTAAGTTGAGTCACAACTCTTGACGTTCGGCGGGAGGCCTTGTGGCGCAAAAGCTTAACTCATATTGCGGTTATTAACCAGAATCATTCGATCGTGTCTGGGTGTTTAAGACAGTCTGCCTGGCTTTGTCTCAGGCCGCAGATCCGAAGCATAGATACCTTATTGACGTTGATGGGGAAAGCCCGGTTTGTTTCTCCCGACTCGCCCAAAATTTCCCGGTTAGTGACGCGGGAAATTGTTGGGCCAACCGGTTCTGTCTAATGTGTAACTATTTCCTCCGGATGAGAGAGAAATACGTCCCACGCCCATCGTCCCACTGACCCGTTACGCGTATCTCTGACTTTCGCTCGATAGCGAAATTCATTGCCAAATTGATCAGTATTCTTTGACTCTTTAAAAGTCAACTCAAACGCCTGGACGTTCAACGACTCAAGTGTGTGAAGTTCGCCGGCGTCCGCGAGTCCGTTGTGGTTAGTGTCCTGCCACAAACGGAGATTCTCAAAAATTGAGTCTTGGGAAGTAATCAAGCCATCGCCATTTCCCCCGTTCGCGGGTCTATCAAACTCAGCGAGAGCAAGAAAGCCATTTTTGTCCGGGCCCGCAGGCTGCGGTGTGTAATCGCCAAAAAGCTCTGAACCATTATCGATGCTGCCGTTACCATTTCGATCTAAAGCAAGCCAGGCATCATCACTGTTAGCAAGTGTCCATCCCAAACGGTCTCGGGTGCCATTTCCATTAAGGTCAAAATTGACACCGTTAGCGGGACCGCTCAACGCAATTCCATCACCGTTTACATCTATAACGATTGGAGATCCGCCGCAGACGTCGCAACCCGAACAAGTACAGGAAAGGAAATCATAGTCGCCGCCGTACATGTAGCACTTGTTTATGAATGTAAGGCTGCCACAAGATCCGGAAAAGCAGCATAACCCCGATCCATTAGGCGTACTTCCCGGTGGACAACTGCCGTCCCATCCTGGTGTCGTGCACGTTCCTCCAGCTAGCGTTGGAGGGAGATTACAAGTGTTGGTGACAGCCTTTCCATCGTGCCAAAGGTTTCCCCCCGTCACCGTTGCGCTTACTGACCCCAAGACAACACTGAGTCCGATTTGAATGTTTACCTGACAACTTGTTCCTATCAGGCAGGACGAAAACGCAACTCCGGCAGCAGATGAACAACTGATGTTGGTGCCGGCAGGTCCAAAACTTGTGTCGACCTTTTTGTCCTTTATGCCTTTGTGAAACCAAATATCAAAAATAGTATCAAGGACTCCCGTCTCGATGGGCGCAAAATTGTTGACGAGCACCTCGCACTTTTGACGATTATCTGGTTGTGGTGAACAGGTTGTTTGAAAAACCGCAGTACCGCCGTGCTCTCCCGATGCGTGCTCTGTCTCATCGGTGCTGAGCCAAAACTCCTGTTCACTTACGTTCGATTGGGGAGCTAAGCGGTCGCTTGAATTCGGGCCTGGTGACTGATATGCATTGCTGGCCAATGACGAAGTATACGTTGCCTCTGATTCCGCAGAAGCGTTGGCCATCAGACTAAGTTCATTTTCTGGTCTTGATTGATATGCGGGCCGACCTTCTTTCCAAACAACGTTCATATCATCGACGATCGCATCCCAAAACTCAGGGGAACTAAGATTCGAAGACTGACCGTTGTTATGGAACAAGACGACAGCTGTATAAGTTCTGGTTTTGCCGAGCAATGATACGGTGGCTGAATAAGAGGTGTAGGTCCCTACGTCTACGTACTTTGCCGGTTCAAATTGGAAAGCAGTGGAGATTGTCCAATCAGGATCGAAACCTGAGGCATATTGCCCCTTGCTCCATTCTGCCTCAAAAGTAACTTCCTCCGGCCCTTTATTGACGGAATAAGTTGCTCGGCTGATCGCTACGATGTCACCAGTCGGTAGGGTCACGAGATCTGCGTAACGCTTGTTTAAGATCTCGAGAATCGGACCGGAATGAAAGTTCTTTAAGTCAATCTGCAAGATTTGTTTTGTGTCGACAGTGACGCCATAAAAATCTCGCTTGCGAACTTGAACAGCTTGATTGTAGTTAGTGAGTTTCTTGTAGGTATCTCTGATCAGTTTTTCGTAGGGACTACCAGCTATCTGGTTCGTACCTGAAGAAATCTCACCGCGTATCTTTCCTGATAATTGTTGGGCCACAACATTTGTTACAACGAACAGACTGATCACAACGAGTAGCAGATAGTTAGAGTGTTTGAATTTCATGAGGTCTCCTAGTTTGATGAGGAAGCTTTCTGAGAGCTTCGTTGAAGTTCGCCCTCGATTAATTGTTGAAACGTATCAAAGGAGATTGCGCCAACAACTACATTGCCGTTGATAACGAAGCTTGGTGTACTTTCAATTCCCAACCTGCGCGCGGATTCGAGGTCCTTAATGATGACGTCACTCGAGTTGTTTGACCCGATACAGTTTTGGAATCGTTCCAGGTTTAATCCAAGATCGGTTGCGAGTTTTTTTATCGAAGGGGCAGTTATCTCTTTGGCAGTGAGCAGCCTGTCGTGATATTGCCAGAAACGATCTTGTTCGCCTGCGCAGTATGCCGCTTTTGCCGCAAGGGTTGAATTCTGATGACCATCAAGGGGCAGGTTCTTGAAAATGAACCGGATGTTTGAGCCATACTTCTCCAGTACTTGTTTCAGGATTGGCTGAACGCTGCGACAGTAAGGACACTCAAAATCTAAAAACTCTACAATCGTCACAGCGGAAGCTTTCGATCCGATAGCCGGTGAGCCATCGTCTAAATCAAGTGAAGGGGTTGACAAGTTAAGAGTGATTGCTGACGACTGGCGAAGCTTATCCAGAGATGCTCGGAAGTATTTCAATCGGGCACGGCCCTCGAGATCGAGGCGGAGCCGTTCTTTCGCTTCGTCAGCACTGATCGTTGCGAAATAAGATGCGTTCTGTTTGTAAGCAGCTTCAACCTCTTCTCGAGAGATGTTGACGGGGCCTTCCATGAATGTTTTTCTTAACTCTTCAACAGATATCTTTCTTTTCCGGGCTTCACTCTCAAGCAATTGTTTGTTTATAAGATTCTCAAGAGCGACTTTTCGTACTGCATAGAGTTGCTGTTGAAGAGGCAAAACTCGAGCCGACACAGAATCATCCAATTCCTTTAATGAGATTGCCCTGCCGTTGAGTACAGCAACAACGGAATCACTGTTTTGACCGAACGTCGGTGATGGCATGCCATTAAATAAGACGAGAAAGATGACTAGCCAAAAGAGATTTCGATGATTCGAGTAATCGCGCTTGGATCCACTTAAGACGGGTGAGGTATCGGAACGCCGCATGAGTATTCTGGCTCCTTTGTAGTGAGTTATGAGGTTTCTTAAATTGCCTTTGGTTTGACAGCCGCAGACTATTTCAGAATTGCAGTAAGGTCAATAAAAGTCTTTTGTCAAAAACGGCTAAATTGAGATCAAAGTGGCTATCTACCTTTTGACACGGCCCCTGGGATTTCTTAGACCAACAGCTTTTCGATATTCGGTTGGCGACATGCCATATGCTTTTTTAAAATCTCGCAAAAAATGGCCCTGCGACGCTAGTCCAACTTGATTAATGATCTCCTTGATGGTGAGGAACGTCGTCCGCAATAGACCCTCTGCTTTTTTCAACCGTTCGATTTTTAGGTATTGCCCCGGTCGCTTTCCAGTCTCTTGTTTGAATAGGTGTCGTAGTCGTGAAGGCGACAGATTTACTTTGCGAGCCAACTCAGAAAGCCGAACACTACCTGGATCGCTTTCGATCCTGGAGATAATGATTTCTATTCTTCGATCCATCGTGAGGAATTGAAACGACGATCAAAACGTGAAAAGTATTGACTTGTTTGTTTTGGGAGCGGGCTGAGATTACTCGCAGAACTTTCGTTTGTCTACAAAAATCCGAAAGCAAAAAGGTGAGCTTTTTGCTCACCCTTTTGCTCTCAGAATATCGACAAGCTAAACCAAAACGAACACTATTTTCGCGCTTCGAATATCCGATTGAATGGGGTCTCAGTTGCCCTGCGAAATTCTTTGAAGCCTCCAGCCAAAACGGTATTGCGAATTTCCTCCTCAGTCGCCACAGCTCCCAGAGCTGGTCCATCCTGGGCCAATGAATTTGACGTACAACAAAGGGTCGAGGCACCTGAAAATGTTCGGCCGATGATATTGAAGTTTTCTTCAACCGCGTTTCCTGCCATCGGCTCAACAATCATCGCACTACCACCAGGTGCAAGTGTTTCCGCCGCTCTCTTCGCGGCGCCAACCGGATCTGCCATGTCGTGGAGACAATCAAAGAACGAAATCAGATCGTATTGGTTGTCGGGAAAACTCTGCGCCGTAGTAACTTCAAAAGTGATTCGATCTTCGACACCCGCCGCTTTTGCATTTTCACGAGCAGCTTCAATCGAACTCTGGTGATTGTCGAAAGCCCAGAACTTCGAGTTGGGATAGGTTTGCGCCATGATGGCCGTCGACAATCCATGACCACAACCCACGTCTGCCACACGTGCCCCTGCTTTTAGTTTCTCTTCAATTCCGGTCAACGACGGAATCCACGATGCAGTTAAATGCGCAGCATAGCCCGGACGGAAGAACCTGGCCGTTCCGATAAACAGGTCAGGATGATGTTCGCCCCAAAGCATGCCGCCACCGTTGCGAAAATGATCTTCAATACGTTCAACCGCCTGAGTCATTGCCTTCACCACGAAAAAACCACCACCAACATAAAACGGACTGCTCTCTTCAGTTAGGGCGACAGCTTGTTCAGGAGCAAGACTGTACTTTCCTGTAGCCGGGTCATAATCGACGTAGCCGCCGGAAGCTTGATTGAGTAACCACTCCCTCACGTAACGTTCGTTAGTTTGCGTTTGTTGGGCCAGTTCAGCGGGAGTAACTGAACCAGCATCAGCAATAGCTTTATAGAGTCCAAGTTTTTGACCCAGATACGCGAGGGATGAGCTTAACGATGCACCAAAGTCGCCGACGACTTTGCCAAGAAACTGATGCATTTTGTCTTCATTAATTTCCCTTGATTGGATAGGAGTTGCCATTTATGAACCTCCGGGCAGAAGTTACAAGACCATAGGGGAATGATGGAGTCGTTCTTTACGCTCACTGCGGGGCGAAGTCAAGCCAGGAACAAGGTGTCAGGAAGGTAGGCGAAGTGTTTTCCAGTAACGAACTTTGTTCGAGGTGGTTTCAAAAGTGACGTCGTTCACATCGATGGCAAATCATTGAAACGAACGGTGGTTTTCAAGATACGTGGTGCTACAAATTTGCAGTTCGCTCTGTTAGTATGCACATGCACTTCTTCGTCAATAAGCAAGGGGTTATCCCACAAAACGAGACTGAAGATTCCCGATCAGGAGAGCTTAAGTTATGGGTCACGAGTTGAGGACAGAGCGCGAGCTATCTCTCGATTTCTTGCGAGTGTGTGAGGCTGCGGCAATTGCGGCTGCCCGAACCATGGGACAGGGCGATCGCAAGTATTCCGACCACGTTGCTGTCGAGGCAATGCGTGAAGTGATGGACACTGTTCCGATGCGCGGTCGCGTAGTGATCGGTGAAGGTGAACGCGATGAAGCTCCGATGCTCTACATCGGTGAAGAAGTGGGTGGCGGTTTTGGAGTTGGCGACGAGATGGCCGAGTCCTGTCCTGAAGTTGACATTGCAGTTGATCCACTCGAAGGAACCAATCTTTGTGCCCTGGGAGCAAACAATGCAATTGCAGTTTTGGCAGCAGCGGAGAGAGGCGGGCTGCTGAACGCTCCTGATATTTACATGGATAAGATCGTTGTTGGTCCTTCGTGTCGTGGCGTTGTCGATATCGACGCGCCTGTAAAAGATAATCTGAAGAACATTGCGCGACGGCTCGGACGTGATATCGAAGATCTTACCGTCATGGTTTTAGACCGTTCACGACACCGCAAGCTAATCGCTGATGTGCGTGAGACCGGCGCTCGCATTCGTCTAATTTCCGACGGCGACCTATCGGCTGGCATCTCGGCGGCAGTTGCCGGAACAAATATTCATGCACTCATGGGCATCGGTGGTGCACCGGAAGGAGTGATCACTGCTGCAGCAATGAAGTGTCTGAACGGAGAGATTCGGGCGCGTCTCGTCTTTGATGCCGAGAAACTGGGAGTTGATAAGAGCAAGGTGCCATCGCGAGACGAGGTGTTGGACAGACTGGAATCGATGGGCATTCGCGACCCGAACAAGATCTACGACACCGACGATCTGGCGCCAGGTAAAAAGATCATATTTGCTGCCACTGGTGTCACAGACGGTGCGTTGTTAAAAGGCGTGCGTTTCTTTGGTGCAGGCAAACGAACGCATTCGGTGGTGATGACAACTGAGTCGCGGCATATACGTTTTGTGGACACACTGCACATTGAAGGTGGACCGGATACTGTCATTAGGTTTTGATTGAGAAGACCTTTCTGAGGGCTTGAACTTTATTCGGTGTTACCGCTGAGAGCTTTACTCCAGAAGTTGACGATGAGGTAAAGCCATTCGAAGCGTGAAAGCAGAACCGGCGTTCCATGTCGCAATACATCCCTCAAGTCAATAAATCCAACCGTCCGATCTGGTTCTGGCTTACGAGTCTGTTCGTCGCTTTCATTACCGTTGGTCTAATCGTCGGGGCTCCTTTGGCCGCCGGAAACAACTCACCACGATTCGCATTTGTCGTGTACCGGGCCTTTGGCACGTTTTGTCATCAACTGCCTGAAAGATCCTTCTTTGTTGCCGGACATCAGTTTGCCGTCTGCGCGCGTTGTACGGGTCTTTACTTCGGTTTTGCCCTACTGACTTTGCTCTACCCGTTTTTTAAGCCGATACGCTCGATTGAATTGCCGAACGTGAAGTGGTTGTTTTTGAGTGGCGTTCCCATGCTCGTGGATTTCAGCCTCACCTTTTTTGGCCTGTGGGAAAACACACATACTTCACGCTTGGCAACCGGGCTGTTGCTCGGAAGTGTGACGGTCTTTTATGTGATGCCGGGGCTAGCAGAACTCAGCACGCGTGTTGGTACGCAAATTGAGGCAAAGCTTAGGCCGGATTTTACCCTGGCTTCAGCCGAGGCAAGAGCATCGGCTCCAAGCGATTACAGCGCCCCAGAACGGCGAATTTAAGGTGGCTGTCGAGTTTTAGAGGCGTCAGATTTGCGATTCTGTGGTTGTGTTTTTGCTGAAGTTGATGGACACAGCCGAGACGGTGTCGGCGCGGAGGTAAGATTCAGAGATGGAGCGCCAAACTTATCAGGCGCCGCCATTTCACGTAACGTAGCTCCCTGGGGTAGAATCTTCCCCGCAAAAGAGAGGTCTTGGTCGACCAATCAGAGCAATTTTTAGCGCCGTCTGGCATCTGCGGACGGCGTTTTAGGTATCAAAGCCAAGCCCGATTTTGCCGTTTTGAAAGACAGTTGAATTGATGATATTTCAAACCCAACCGAATGCCGTACCAACTCCCTGGCCCACTCCAATAGGTCTTGGTCCAGAAGCAGTCTTCGCCAAATACTTTCAAGATTTAGTTAACAAGACCTGGGGAAATATCAGCCCGCTATACCGGCTGGATACTTTCGATTGGATCATCTTGTTGACTTACTTTTCCATTCTGTTCCTGTTGGCGATCTACGGTGCCTATCGAATCAAGCAAGTCGTGGATTTCTGGCGCTATCGAAAGTTTGTGCCGCAGCCCGCTGCCACGTTTGCGGAAGCTGATCTGCCACACATTACCGTTCAACTCCCGCTCTTTAATGAGTTGTACGTCGTAGACCGTTTACTTAAAGCTGTTACTGCCATCGATTATCCGAGAGAGAAACTCGAGATTCAGGTGCTGGATGATTCAACAGACGAAACGGTAAAAGTTGCGGAAGCAGTCGTGGCCCAGTACGTCGAACAGGGTTTTGATATTCACTACATCCACCGCACGGATCGGACCGGCTTTAAAGCAGGTGCACTTGAGAATGGAAACAAGTTTGCCAAAGGCGAACTGCTGGCAATATTTGACGCCGACTTTGTTCCTAAGCCCGACTGTCTGCGCAAACTCGTCGACTTCTTTACTGACCCACTCGTTGGCTGTGCACAAATGCGCTGGGCATATCAATGGCAACTACAATTTGTTGACCCGCTTGCAGACCATCATGCTAGATGGTCACTTTGTAGTTGAACAGACAACACGCAATCGCACGGGCGGGTTTTTCAACTTCAACGGCACGGCTGGTATCTGGCGCCGCAAAGCGATTGAGCTGAGCGGCGGGTGGCAACACGACACTTTAACTGAAGATACAGATTTGAGTTTTCGTGCACAGTTGATGGGGTGGAAGTTTGTTTACCTGCTTGATGAGGAATCGCCTGCTGAAATCCCTGTTGAGATCAATGCTTTCAAGGCACAACAGAGACGTTGGGCCAAAGGCGTTATGCAGGTTGGGTTGAAGCTCTATCCGCGAATTTGGCTCTCGCCTTTACCGCTGCGAGTCAAACTGGAAATGTTTTTCCGTCTCACCGGCAACATCAGTTATCCGTTGATGATTGTCGCGAGTTTTCTGCAATTTCCACTTTTGCTGGTCAGATACAATCAGCCTTTTTATCACCTGATGGTTTTGGATCTGCCATTGCTGTTTTTCTCATCAATCTCAGTAGTGCTTTTCTATGGTACGGCTGTTTGGTATCTCGATGAGCGGAAAGCTCCGCGTATGCTTCATTTGCCACTCGTGATGGCGCTTGGCATCGGACTCGCGTTTTCTAATGCACGGGCGGTGTTGGAAGCGTTGTTAGGAGTGAAGACTGAGTTTGTTCGTACTCCGAAATACCGCGTTGAAGACACTGCAGACGAAACCTGGAAGCGGAAAAAATACAAACGGAAACGTGGCTTGTTGCCGATTTTGGAGCTGAGCTTTGCCCTCTACTTCTTATTGGCAATTCTTTATTCTGTGAACCTGCACATGTGGGGCACAATTCCATTCCTTACGCTCTTCTTCTTTGGCTTTGGCTACATGGGGGTGATGAGCCTGCTGCAAACAGCAAGCGGCAAACGGTTCAGTGCTCTTTGGCGTCCACTTAAAACCTAAAAAGCCAGGACTCAGGTTGATTCACTGAGTCCTGGTGTTGAGACTTTGCGATTTCGGTTTTGAATTAAGTGAGAGTTGTTTCTGTAGTCTGGAAGATCATCTCTCCAGTTCAGCCCGAGGCCACTTCGCCAGATTGGCACCCGCTTCATAAGTACTTTCCAAAAACTCCATCAGCGACTTATCCGGATTACTTGAGTTTCTGACGTCATCGTAAAGCATAATGAATTCGACCATCTCGTTGCTGTAGAACGCCTCAGGAGGACGAATCGTAGCTTGTGCTAATCCTTCGGGCGCCGGCGCAGTGTATGAATAGAACGCTGGTTTTCCCAGTGGACCATTTCCTGGCCACCAGCCATGACTGATCACTTCGTGCGAGTAAGCTTCGCGCGTAATCGGATCGGCATCGGGTCGAGCCGGAGCTGGTCTTCCCGAAAACCTCGTAACGGCCAAATCAAAACTGCCCCAAAAGAAGTGAACAGGACTGGACTTGCCAATGAAGCGTGCCCGAAACTCCTGCATTACTCTTTCAGCGTGGCGGATCAGTTGCCAAAACCTGTTTGCATACTCGGCATCGTATGAATCATGTTTGTGGTCCTGATCGAAAGGAATCGGATCCGGTATCTCCACTGGCATTTTCCAGATGTGTACCGGCATTCCCAGATCGTCGAGTGCGGCCATCGTCTCCTGGTAAAAAACTGCGACCGACTTGGGCCGCAGAAGAACGGTGCGCGAGGCACCATCACTGCACTTGATCGTCAGGACATGATCGATGAAGTCGAATTCCATTTCAAAAGTAGTCGAGCCGTAAGGCATGGCAGAGGTTGTCAGCCCGCGCGCCGAAATATAGAGCGGAACATTCCACCAGTGGTTTACGAGAGGCGTTTGTGCCAGGCGCACTTTGCCCACGATCTGTGTCCACATATGCAAGGTCGCGCGTGTTGGTTCCCATTCCTCGAGTGGCAGGGCAGGCCAGGGATCGGATTGAATCGCTGGTGTCGACATAGATGAATTCCTTTCTGGTTGCAGAAACCTTAGCAGGAACCTGTGAGATTTGGAATCCCAATATCAGCGTGTGCGCAACCTCCTTGGAGTGCGGCTACCTGGCGCCGCTTTGTTATCGGGCGACCTTGGTGTTGACCAAATCCAAAAGGTGTTTAGATGGTAATGTCGCCCTATGACAAAGCGGTAACAGGTTACCGCACTCCAAGGAGGTCAGTGACAACCCTGAAGCATATCGGACCCCTTCTTGACACTCGTGTTACCCGGGCCTATAGTTCAGTCATAACAATTTCTTCCGAAATTACCCGATGAAACTTAACGCTTGTTGCTGTTGTTATTACTGCCACTGGTGCTGCTATTGCAGCACGACCGGAAGGCCGTGTGCAGGCGCAAGTAGCGGGTAACGTCACTAAGCACCAGCACTAATTCAGGCTTAAACCGGTCGACGCATCAAGCGGCGGCCGTTTTTATTTTGTGCGACGAGAACACTGAGGACAACATGGCTTACAGCGCTGTGGCAGAGAATACGATTCAGGACCCGCAGGAACGTATCGAGTCGCGCATTGGGCACACACCCTTGCTGCGACTCTCGCGACTTAACAGAGACATTTCCGAAACGGTGGAGATTCTTGCAAAGGCTGAATATCTTAACCCTGGCGGCTCAGTAAAAGATCGCCCGGCCCTTTCGATGATTCAGGAAGGCGAACGAAGCGGAAGGCTTCGACCCGGTATGACGATTATCGACGCCACCAGTGGCAACACCGGAATTGCTTACGCAATGATTGGCGCCGCACGTGGTTATCCGGTCACTGTGTGTTTACCCAAAAACGCCAACTCACAACGAAAGCAAATATTGCGAGCGTATGGGGTTGAGATAATCGAAACCGACCAGATGCTCTCAACTGACGGAGCGCAAAAGATCGCGCGAGAACTTCACCTACAGAACCCGGAGAAATATTTCTACCCAAACCAGTACAACAACGACGCCAACTGGTTGGCCCACTACGAAACAACGGCCAACGAGATCTGGGAGCAGACTCGAGGAAGAGTTACCCATTTCCTGACGGGTCTTGGCACTTCAGGAACTTTCGTAGGTGTTGTGAGACGATTGCGGGAACTTAACCCAAACCTACAGGCGATCTCGATGCAGCCGGAGTCGCCGCTACACGGTCTTGAGGGCCTCAAACACATGGCCACTGCGACGAAGCCCGGCATCTATGATGAAACTCTGGTAAACGAAATAATCGAAGTTTCAACCGAAGACGCGCTCAACATGACCCGGCGTCTCGCGCGCGAGGAAGGCATTCTGGTTGGCCCGAGTTCTGGCGCAAATATTTTTGCCGCCCGGAAGTTAGCTGCCGCGTTGAGAATACCGGCTGTAGTTGTAACAATACTGTGCGACACAGGTGAACGATACTTGGATGAGGAGATGAACTAAGACCGAGGCTTTTTCGAGCGTCGATTAACGCTAATGGCTGACAACAATCCTGACTTCGATATCGCGACTCTTCTGGTGCATAGCGGCGAACGTAACGCTGTGCCAGAAGGAGTTCCCGTAGCAACTCCTATTTACGCGAGTGCCACCTTTACTTACGACTCGATGGAAGAAGTCGATCAAGTTTTTGGCGGTGAAAAACAGGGCTACATCTACACCCGCTACGGTAATCCAACGGTCGTAGCCCTGGCTGAAGCCGTTCGGACCGCGGAAGCGGGAGCGACCGCTTGTGCCTATGCAAGCGGTATGGCCGCGCTTCATGCAGCTCTGTTTTCCTGCGATCTAAAACCAGGCTCAACGGTAGTCGCTTCACAAGATCTGTATGGCGCCACGACAAGTCTGTTAACGACAGTCTTTGGATCGTTCGGCGTAAAGACAACTCCAGCTGACTTCAGCAACCTATCAGCATTGCGTGAAGTTGTGCGGCAACAGAAACCAGTCGTCCTCGTCGCCGAAACTCTCTCGAACCCTCTGCTTAAGGTGTGTGACATAGAGGCGTGTGCCGAGATAGCCCATGGTGCCGGCGCTCGATTGTTAATCGACAATACGTTTGCCTCGCCGTATCTCTGTCAACCTTTGAAGTTTGGCGCTGATCTTGTTGTTCACAGCGCTACCAAATATTTGAGCGGCCACGCTGATGCGATGGGCGGAGTAGTTGTTTCAAGAGATGAGTTCGACAGCGCTCCATTGATTGGAGTAATGAAGTTGGTTGGTGGTGTACTGAGTGTTTGGGACGCTCATCAAATTCTCCGCGGTGTTAAGACGCTTGGCGTTCGCCTCGATCGACAATGTGAAAATGCCGCTCGCTTAGCGGATCATTTGCTGACGGATGAGCGAATCGGGAAAGTTTATTACCCGGGCCAGTTTAAGGATCAGAAACTTGAGGTCGCGCAGCGCATGCTTCGTGCTAATCACTTTGGCGCGCTGGTGTCTGTAGAGCTCAGAGACAACTCATCTGAAGCCGCCTTCCGATTCATGAACGCGCTCAAGTTGTGTGTGCGCTCGACGAGTCTTGGTGATGTGTTCACTAGCGTCTTACATCCAACTAGCGCGTTTCTCAGGGACGTGCCACTGGCGAGGAGGCGCGAACTCGGAGTTGAGGACGGACTTGTGCGAATCTCAGTAGGCATCGAGAAGTTTGAAGACATAGTCGCAGATATTGAACAGGCGCTGGCGGCAAAGTGAGGGACCCGATTGCTAAATATTGACGAAGAACAACTCGCTGCAATTCGTCAGCACGGAGAAGAAGACCACCCGTATGAATGTTGTGGCTTGCTCCTCGGAAGTTTTGCCGCAGATGGCGCTAAGTCGGTGGTTGAGACTTTTGCAATTTCGAATGCTCGTGAAGAAAGTGCGAAACGAAATCGCTTCTTGATCACGCCTGAGGAATTGCTGCGTGGCGAAAAGTACGCGCGAAGCAAACAGCTCGATATCGTCGGGTTTTATCATTCACATCCGGAGTCTCCCGCAGTGCCATCGCAATACGACCTTGAGCATGCATGGCCGACGTATTCGTACATCATAGTTTCGGTAATGAGTCGGAAGGCCGCTGATCTGTTCTCCTGGGAACAACAGCCGGACAGATCGAAGTTTGATAGAGAAGAGATCAGGGTTGGTGCAAAGTTGTGATGTTGCGCCGCCCTTGATTGGATTAGTTAAGAACCAGGGTACAGCCCAAAGTACTGCTCTTGAAAGGATCATATGCCAGTAACAATCGCCATTCCTGCCCCGCTTCGCCAGTTTGCCGGTGGACAATCTCAAATTGAAGTTGATGCACAAACTGCCGGTGAGGCGTTGGATCAGTTGACTTCAGCGCACGCTGGTTTGCGTAAACACCTCTACAACGATCAAAACAATCTAAGAAATTTCGTGAATGTCTATCTGAACGACGAAGACATTCGGCACGCCTCGGGTCCTGACACACCGGTAAAAGATGGCGACACGTTAATGATCGTTCCGTCGATCGCCGGCGGGGCAGTTGTCGAAGAAGAGGTGGGCCAGACGTTACCGGAGTTATCAAACGAAGAGATCATGCGTTACAGCCGCCACTTGATCATGCCGGAAGTCGGCATGCAAGGTCAGCGAAAGTTAAAGGCTGCAAGCGTGCTGATGATTGGAACTGGCGGTCTTGGTGCACCTGTGGGGATGTATTTGGCTGCTGCCGGTGTAGGTCGAATA
>Ga0163162_10001499_pt1 | contig 21752 bp, 17 predicted proteins | sample S55metaG_FD_115310 | JGI IMG/M metagenome (GOLD analysis project Ga0163162, IMG submission 115310) | Switchgrass rhizosphere microbial communities from Kellogg Biological Station, Michigan, USA - S5-5 metaG | ecosystem: Host-associated > Plants > Roots > Rhizosphere > Soil | place: USA...
GCTCGCAATCGAATCGATGGTGATGCACCGCGCGGCCGTTCGTGAGCCGCTCTCCGAAGCATTGCGGCCGCTGGTCGGCATCCAGCTTGCACCGCCGGTGGTGGGCGGCGTGACCTATCTGAGCCTCGGTGCGGGCGCGCCCGACCTGTTCGCGCAGATCCTCCTCGGCTACGGCCTGTATCAGGCGCTCCTGCTGTTGCGATTGCTGCCGTGGATTCGCAAGCAGCCGTTCGCGCCGTCATACTGGGCCTTCAGCTTCGGCGCCGCGGCGCTGCCGACAATGGCGATGCGCATGGTCGAGCGCGGCGCCACGGGTCCTGTCGAATGGCTCGCACCCGTCCTGTTCATCGCGGCGAACGTGGTGATCGGCACGCTCGCCGTGAAGACAGCGGGCCAGTTGATCCAGGGGCGGCTGATGCCTGCCGCGGTCATGACGGCGGCAGCGAAGGCGGCAGCCGAAACGGGCGGACGTGATGCGCGTGCAGGGTAGGCCACGCGTGCGGAGGAGCGGCGATCGCGTGGCTAACTGCCGGGGAACTGCCTGCCTTTCACATACGCCCATATCTCGTCGGTCTCCTGAAGCCACGCCCGATAGCCTGCGCGTACGTCCGGTGCGCTGACCGCAGGCATTTCGCGGTCGTTGACATACGTGTAGTTGAACGTGTTCCAGAACTGCTCTTTCTGCGCGGTGGTGAAGCCATGCAGCCGCATGGCGCCCGACATCGCCGCGAGCGCATCCGCGCGCTTTCCGGGCGATCCGCTGAAAGGCTGCCGGGAAGTGCGAATAGGCGCCCACGCGCTCTCGGCCTTGTGCTGAAGATTCCACCAGGGGGATGACTGTCCAGAGCCGGCGAGCGACTCCCTGTCACCTTCGGGGGTATTCGCAGCGGATGTCAGGAGATCGAGAAAGGTGTCATGCGCGGCGACCGGATTGCGCGGCTCCGGCGGCGATTGCCTGTCGAGCCAGGCCCCGACCTCGTCGAACAACGCCTTGCGCGACGCGCGAAATTCGGTGCTGGTGGTCGTCGAGAACCGCTGCAATCCGGGGCGGATCTGATTGAGGACGTCGATCTTCTTGTTATTGATTTTCGCGATATCGCGGTTGAGCGCGTCGATCTTTCCTGTGTTGGGATTGGGGCTTGCCTGCTCGCTCTTCAGTTTCCTTTCGAGCACGTTCAGTTCGTCCGCCGTCGGAACACGATAGTTCGCCGCAAGCAACTGCCACCGCAAGCCCTTGCGAGCATGGTCATGCACATTCTCGAGATATACCGTCTTCATGCCCATGAGATGCGGAAGCTCGAGAATGCCGCTATTGGTGCCGATGCTGACGGAGTCCGGATTCCAGTCGATGATGAGCCGGATGAAGCCCATCTGCGCGAGGACACCCGTGGCGTTGGGAAAACCGCTGTCCCAGTACCGCACGAGATCGATGTCGAAGCTCGGGACCTTCATGTCATCGACCTCCAGCGGCAGCGCGACCGGATCGCCGATCAGGATGAGCTTGCGCAGGGGATCCTTGCGGCGGATCACGACCATCATCTGGGCGAGCATGATTTCGTTGGTATCCAGGGCGGGACCGGCGCCCGTCATTTCGCCCGATTTTCGCCCCCAGAAAATCGCGTATTTTTCGTCCTTCTTCAAGCCTTTCGAAAAGTAGAATTCCTCTATGCCGCGTTGAGTTTCAGGATCGACTTCCAGGCCGTTTCTGATGACCTGTTGCGCGTTGCGCGCAGGGTCGCGATAAAGCTCCCGTACGGCCTGCGTCGAGCCACGCGTTACTGGCTTGAGGTTTTCATTTTCGTCTCTGGACACCCTTGCCGGATTGATAATGTCCTTTTGAAAAAATTCGACCATCGATTTGAGGTTTTCTTTCTGCTTTTGATCGATCGCGTTTCTGACTTCAGCATCGTTTGCGAAAGCGGTGCGATGGCGCGAATTATAAAGTTCGGCCAGTGACTGACCCCGGCGTGCGGCATCTGTCCTGTATTCGTCGAGCAGCATTTTCGTGCCGGGAAACACCCTGACTTCGAGTTTCGGATCGGCGATCAACGCTGCCTTCGTGATGTACTGCTCTCCGGACATGTGAGACGGAATGACGAGGCGGGCCATGCGTGCTCTCCCGTAGCGGTGCCTGGATGGGGCCGGATTCCTGGATGCGCCGCAGACGCGGCGTATTGAAGAAACGGCATTGCCGTCGGGCGGTTGATCGTCGATTCATGAGCGAACGGCCCCGCACATCACCATAACGGCCGACGAGGCGTGACTATTCCTTTCGTCTTGTCCGAAAACGGCGCGCCGCGCGAGGCGGCCCGCGCGCTGAACCGGATCGCGTCCGGAGCCCGCCGTCACCGGCCGGCCGGCGTCTCCTGCCACGCATGCTCGATGGCGCGCAGCGCGCCCAGCACGATCGAGCGGTTGAGCGCGGCGGCGAGCGTGCCGTCGCGCTCGGCGTACGCCTCGCAAAGGCGCTGGTGATCGGCGCAGGACCGCCTGAGCCGCCCGGGCAGCGATGCGCTCAGGTGCCTGAGCCGGTTGGTGCGCATGCGCATCGAATCGAGCACTTCCCTGAGAATGCCGTTGCCGCTCACGCGCAACTCTTCGTCGCGAAACGCGACATTCGCCCAGAAAAAGCCGTCCACGTCCTCGCGCTCCGCTGCGCCGGCCAGTTGCCGGTGGGCCCGCCAGAGCGATTCGATGTCGTCGTCGCTGGCGCGCGCGACGATCGCAAGCGAAACCTGCCCGTACAGCAGCGCGCGCAGCTCGTAGATTTCGCGCGCGTCGGTGAGGCTGAGCGCCGACACGCGCGGGCGCCGGCGCGGCGACCAGTCGACGAGCCCTTCGCGATCCAGCACGAACAGCGCTTCTCTGACCGGCGTGCGGCTGACGTGAAAGCGCTTCGCGAGGTCGACGGAATTCAGGTCGTCGCCCGGCTGCAGCCGGCCTTCGATGATCCCGCGCGCCACCCAGTCGACGATCTCCGCCACCGGCGAATGATCGCCGTCATCCGCCGCCATGCTTCTGTCGACACGTTCGCCCATCTCTTTTCCCCGTCATGCAGCGGTCCGGCCGGCCGGGATGGCTGGTCCATCGAGCGCAAATCCTAATCTCATTAGCTAAACACGCGCTCTGACCCGAAGTGTGTACATTTAACAGATTTTTAACTTGAGAGCAGGCATCATTTCGCCCTACACTCCACAAAGTGTCGACACTATACCAAATACAGCGATCAACTGACTTTCCTTTCGGGAGACTGTCATGTACGTGGAGAAGGAGATTGTTGCAGCGGGCGTGTCGGCGCGGCTCGACCGCCTGCCGCCCACGCGATTTTTCCGCGGCCTCGTCGCGCGCATTGCGATAGGCGGCTGGTTCGAGTTCTACGAAATGTTCATGGCGGCCTACATCGCGCTGGGCTTGATCAGGAGCGGGATGTACCGCGCAACCACAGTGGGTCTTTTCGACGTGAACGGTTTCGCCAGTTTCCTCGGCTCGTTTTTCGCGGGAATGTTCGTGGGCACGGTAGCGCTGGGCGGTTTCACCGACCGCTTCGGGCGCCGCGCCGTCTTTACGTTCGCGATGCTGATCTACTCGGTGGCGACGTTCGTCGCGGCGTTCCAGACCTCGCCGCAAACGATGGATCTCTGGCGCTTCATTGCCGGCATCGGCATCGGCGTGCAGCTGATCACTGTCGACACTTACATCTCCGAGCTGACGCCGCACCATACGCGTGGCCGCTATATGGCGTTCAGCATTCTCGTGATCCTGACTTCGGTGCCGGTGGTCGCGGTGCTGTCCTACGCGCTCGTGCCGCACGCGTTCCTCGGCCTCGACGGCTGGCGCTGGGTGATGATCATCGGCTCGGCGGGCGCGGTGCTGATCTGGTTCATGCGGCGCGGACTGCCGGAGTCGCCGCGCTGGCTCGAGAGCAAGGGACGCCTCGGCGAAGCGCTTACGATCGTGGACGCGATCGAGCGCCGCGTGATCGCGGAAACGGGGCGTGCGCTGGAGCCGCCGCGCACCGGCACGGCGGATGCCGCGGGCGAGGGCCAGGGATCGTTCGCGGAAATGTGGAAGGGGCGCTACCTGAGGCGCACGGTGATGCTCTCGCTCTTCAACTTCTTCCAGACGTTCGGCGTGTACGGCTTCGGCGCGTGGGTGCCGGTGCTGCTCTACACGAAGGGCCTCACGATCACGCACTCGCTGCTCTACACGATGGTGATCGCCTTCACGACGCCGCTCGGCGCGCTCGGCGCGATGGCGTTCGCCGAGCGCATCGAGCGCAAGTGGCAGCTGGTCGGATGCGCGGTCATGGTGGCCGTGGCCGGCGTGCTGTTCGGGCTCGCCCGCGATCCGCTGCCGATCCTGCTGTTCGGCGGCCTGGTGACGATCGCCAACAACTGGCTGATCGGCATCTTTCATACCTATCAGGCCGAGCTCTATCCGACGCGCATCCGCGCCCGGGCCGTGGGCTTCGTCTTCAGCTGGAGCCGCGTGAGTTCCATCTTCGTGGGCTTCTGGGTGGCGGCGCTCCTGAAACATTCGGGCGTGCCCGCCGTGTTTGCACTGATTTCTTCCGCCATGTTCGTCATCGTCGTGATGGTCGGGTTTTTCGGCCCGAAGACCAACGGCATTCGTCTCGAGGAGTTGTCCCAATGAGTTCCATCGCCGCCGCATTCGCGCAGGGCCTCTACGCGCTCGCCCGCCGTCCGCTGCCTGCTCCGGTTGCGCAGGAAGCCAGGCGTTCGTTCATCAATGTCGTCGGCACGTCGGTCGGCGCGTCCGCGCACCCGGGCGTCGACGCCATTCTCGCGACGGCGCACGATCTCGGCGTGGCCGAAATCGTGCCGGTGCCGGGCCGGCGAGAGCGGGTCGACGTGCATTTCTCCGCGCTCGCCACGGGTTTTGCCGGCCACCTGGACGATTTCGACGACACCCATCTCGCCACCGTCATCCATCCGGCGGCGTCCGTCCTTGCCGTGCTGACGGCGCTCGCGCCCGAGACGAGGCCGACCGGCCGTGCCGCGCTCACCGCCTTCGCGCTCGGCTGCGAGGCGCAGTTGCGTGCAGGCGTGTCGATCTCGCCGGAACACTACGACCGCGGCTGGCACATTACGGGCACCTGCGGGGTCATCGGCTGCGCGGTGACGGCAAGCCTGCTGCTGGGCTCGAGCGAGGAGGAACTCGCGCAAGCCATGTCCATCGCCGCATCAATGTTCGTCGGCCAGCGCGAAGCCTTCGGCACGATGACGAAGCCGTTTCACCCCGGCAAGGCGGCCGCCAACGGCATCGCCGCCGCGCGCCTCGCGCGGCAGGGCCAGCGCGCCGCGCCGGACGTGTTCGAGGCCCAGGGCGGCTACTCGCATTCGCTCTCGACGAAGGTCGATTTCGAGCTGATGACGGGCGAGCTGGGCGGCCGCTGGGAACTGCTCTTCAATACCTACAAGCCGTATCCGTGCGGGATCGTCGCGCATCCGGCGATCGATGCGGGCCTCGTGCTTGCGTCGAAGATCGACGACGCCGGCGCGATCGAGGCCATCACGGTGCGCTGCCATCCGCTCGTGCCCGAGCTGATGGGCAACCCGCAGCCGAAGGACGGCCTGCAGGCGCGCTTCAGCGCGATCCACGGCGTCGCCGCGGCACTCTGCGACCGGCAGGTCGGACTCGCGCAATACGAGGATGCGCGCGTGGTGCGCGCCGACGTGCGCGCGCTGCGGGCGCTGACGAAGCTCGCGCCGGACCCGTCGGTGAACCGCGACGAGGTGTTCATCGAAGCGCGGCTCACCGGCGGCGCGGTCGTCGGGGCCCATGTGGAGCACGCGCGCGGCAGCCTCGCGCGGCCGCTGACCGACGACGAGCTGATCGAAAAAGTCCGCCTGCTCGTCGATCCGCTGCTCGGCAACGGCACGGCGCTGCGGCTCGCCGCGGCAGTGGCCGGGCTGGATGCCGCCGCAAATCTCGACGCGCTTTTCGACATCTTCCTTCCGACCACGGAGCTCGATCATGCATGACACCGCCACCCGCTCCGCCGTCTCCGACGCGCTCGTGAGCTTCGCCACTGCGCCCCTCGCGGACCCGCGTTCGCGGGCCGTCGCCGCCGCGGGCCACGCCATTTCGCACGCCCGCGCGATCGCCGACGCAGCCGGCGACACCGGCCGCGAGATCGCCGCGCTGCTGCGCTCGCAGGGCAGCGTGTCCACCGACGCCCGCGTGCGCGCGTGGGTCGTGGGCGCGGTGCTCGCCACGCGCACGCCGCCGTCCACCGCGATCCCCGTGCTTGCCGCGGTCATCGCCGCCAGCGAGCGCTTCAAGGCAAGCGCCGATGAAATTGCCGCGGCTGCGGCCGTCGGCATCGAGGCGGCGGCGCGCGTGCTCGCCGCGCTCGACAGCGAGGAGTTTCGCGCGCGCTGGAACGTGTCGTCGGCGGTGGGGGTGATCGGCGCATCGCTCGCGGTGTCGCGCCTCCTCAAGCTCGACGAAACGCGCACGCGGCATGCGCTCGGCATCGCGGCCACGCAGGCGGCCGGGCTCGCGCGCAACGCGACCGAGCCGATGCAGGCCATCGAGACCGGGAAGGCGGCGGCGGACGGGCTCGAAGCGTCGCTGATGGCGAAGCACGGCTTCACGAGCGCGGCGGCGTCGATCGACGGGCGGCGCGGCCTCGCCGCGCTGATGGCCTACGGGTTCGACCCTGCCGCGATCACGGCCGGGCTCGGCACGCACTGGCTGTGGACGCACTGACCGCCATCGGCCGCTCGATCACGCGCCGTCAGGTTTCGTGACGAGCCTCGACGGCGGGATAGTATTGCGGCGCCTCGCGGCGGTCGAACATGCCGTAGTCCCGCACGACGCGCACGCGGCGCAGCCGCGCGCCGTCCGGCAGATGCGCCGATGCTTCGTATGCCGCGGCGGCGTCGTGGTCCCGCCAGGTCATGAGCAGGATCACGTCGCCGGGCGTCAGCACCGCGTCGAACACGTCCCACGCGACGAGGCCGCGCGCCTCGGGCGCCAGCCCGAGCGACTCCGCGACCGCCCCGGCGCCGGCCGTCGCGGTCCAGCCGGTATCGCGCCCGGCGTCGCGCCGGGCGTCGATCAGGACCACGGTCGTGCCGTCGCCCGCCTGCGTCTCGTCGAGCCGCTGTTCCCGAAGCACATGCCCCTCGGGCGGGCGCGTGTCGCGCGTCACCTCGCCGACGCGCAGATGGTAGTCGCGGAACACGTCCGAGCGGCCTTTCTCCTGCACGCCGTGATGCAGCGCCTCGGTGCGCCAGCGCACGAGCGCCTTTTCGTCGCGCCAGCCCGACAGCGATAGCAGCCAGCCATCGCGCGTGAGGCTGCGATAGCGAATGTTGTCGATAAAGCCGTCGATCCGTTCCAGTTCCGGCCTGAGCATGCGCGCGTAGCCGAGATACGCGTCCCACTGGTCCGATTTCGGATGAACTTCGAACATCACTGAAAACATGGCCTGCTCCCGGGATCACTGAAAGAAAATGCCGCACGCCGGCGCGACTGCCGCGCCAGGCATGAGAGGTATCGTATCCCTGCCTCGCGGCCGGCGTTTCAGGCCGCAATGAAACGAGAATGCAATTCTGCAAGCCGGTAATGGCGGCCGCGGCGCCGCGCAATTCCCGCAACCGAATGGCGCGGCATTTATCGCGAGCGGCGTTTAGAAACGGTAATTTGGCCGACTCCGAATCCCCGGCATCCTAAATTAATATTGCGAGCCAAGACACTCGCACCAGCCAAAAGCGTTCGACGCGATTTCATTTGACCCGCGCTATCCCCAGGTGCGGCGACGATATCGGCGCGTCTGGATGATGCGCCGATTACATTCGGATGAAGGCTGGATAAAGCGGCATTTGCAATTGTTAATGGCGTTCGCCTGTTTTCGGAAAGAAGAGTTCGATTCCATTTCCGTGTCGGCCATTCCGCCGGTATATGAACAACCGGATCGCCGGTGGAATGGCGCCATTTTCACGTGCTGGCAAACCGGCGCGTTTTCAGTGATTGCCTGTGATGAGTTTTTGTCCAACGAGGTATTTATGTCTCTCAACCTGGATCAAACGCTGTCCTGGTCGAATGCTCACGCTGCGGCCAGACCCGAGGCCGCAGCCGAGCTCGCGATGCTCAACGATCTGCAGGGCAACATCCTCAAGGGGCACGGCCGCGACTATACGAGCAATCTGTTCATCGCGTTCGACCCGCAGAAGAAGGACGCGGCACGCAGGTTCGCCGGCAGTGTCGCCGACGACGTCAATGCTGCGCTCGATCAGTTGCTCAAGGCGCAGGCGTACAGAAAGTCGGGCGTGGGCGGCGGCACCTTCGTCGCGTTCATGCTGTCGTCGACGGGCTACGACGCGCTCGGCAGGCAGGACGCCAGGCCCGCCGACCCGGCGTTTCAGGAAGGCATGAAGACCCGGCAGTTGAACGATCCGCCGGTGAACGCCTGGGAACCGCATTTCGCAGGCGAGATCCACGCGATGATCCTGATCGGCCACGACGACAAGGCCACCCGCGACGCCGAACGCGACAAGATGGTCGCGCGCATCAACAGCACCGGCGGCGCGGTGAAGCTGCTGAATCCGGCGTTCGGCGAAGACGGCAACGCGTTGAGAAATGCGGCGGGCAACGGCATCGAGCATTTCGGCTATGTCGACGGGCGCAGCCAGCCGCTCGCATTGCAGGAAGACGTCGATGGCGAGAAGAACGGCAAGGGCGGCATATCGGACTGGGACCCTTCCATTCATCTTCGCCAGTTGCTCGTTCCGTGCCCGGGCGGCAAGCACGACGTCAGCTTCGGCAGCTACTTCGTCTTCAGGAAGCTGGAGCAGAACGTACGCGGCTTCAAGACGCGCGAGGAACAGCTGTCGCGTCAGCTGGAGGAGACGTATGGGCTTGCGGCCAATTCCGTCGATGTCGGCGCGAGCGTCGTCGGGCGGTTCGAGAACGGCATGCCGGTCACGATGTCGCCGGTCGAAGGAACGATTCCGGCCGAAGGGCCGAGCAACAACTTCAATTTCGCCGACGATGCCGCGGGCCGCAAATGCCCCTTCGCCGGTCACATCAGGAAGTCGAACCCGCGCACGGATACGGCCGATTCGAAGACGCACCTGATGGCACGGCGAGGCATCCCGTACGGCACGCGCACCGATGATCCCAACGACGACCGGCTCGACAACAAGCCGACGGGCAACGTCGGGCTGCTCTTCATGGCGTTCCAGAGCGATCTGGCGAAACAGTTCGAGTTCACGCAGACGAAGTGGGTCAACAACGCGAACTTCCGCAACTCCGGCAAGCCGGGCGCGCCGGGTGCGCTGATCGATCCGGCCACGGGCGCGGCGCTCGATCCGCCCAACCCGGCGACGGGCATCGATCCGGTGATCGGCCAGCCGGCCGGCCAGTCGGGCCAGCGCTGGCCGGTCGAATACGGCAAGCGCCTGAGCGACGGAAGGGGCGAGGAGGACTTCTCGGGCTTCGTCATCATGCGCGGCGGCGAGTATTTCTTCGCGCCGTCGATCACGTTCCTGAAGTCGATGCGATAGCCGGATCTGCCTCGCAGTTCGCACTCGCCGCCACGATGCCGAAGGGCATCGTGGCGGCAATCGTTAGAATGGCTCGCATGCGCATGCCGATTGCGTGCGAACGTGCCGGGGAGCGAGGCGACGATGGATGACACATGGAAGTTTCAGATCAGGATCGGCGTATCCGCCGAGCTTGCCGCCGCGTTGCGCGCGGACCCGGCATGCGCATCGCACGCTGCGTTGCGCGACGTTCTTCGCCGGCATGACGCATCGCTGAAGTGCCAGTACGACGCCTTCGCCGACTACGTGGACGAGGCTCGCCGGCTGGGTCCGGAAAAATATCCGCTGTACGAATGGACCCGGCAGACGATCGAGAACCCTGAGAAGAAGGCGAAGTACCTGCAGAGCTTCACGGTCTACGTCGACGGTGAAGAGGTGTATGCGAAAGAGACAGCCGACGCGCTGCAATCGGAACTCGCCGGGCTTGGCGCAGGCGCGGGCATCGTGAGCATCGCCAGATTCGATACCAACCCGGCGAACAATCCGCAGCCGCCTGCGCGCGGGCAGTAGGCGGCGTCTCGCTGCGCCGGTCCGTCCCCCATCCTTCATCGCTGCGGCCGGAGACGAGCGCGCTGCAGATCTTGGCGATCGGCGAATGCGCGGGCAGTCCGATGTTCACGCATGCGTCGGTAGACGACTTCCGCATCATCCGGGACAACCTGACAGGCGGCAAGCGCGCGACGAGCGACCGGCTGATGCCGTATTGCGTGTTCACCGATCCCCCGCTTGCGCGTCGGCATGAACGAGCGCGAGGCGCGCAAGCGCGGCATTCAAGTGCGCGTCGCGCGGCTGTCGATGAGCGCCGTGCTGCGAACCGCGGCGACGGGGGAGGCACAGGGCTTCATGAAGGTGCTCGTCGGTGCCGCCGACGAGCGCATCCTCGGCTTCTCGATGATCGGCTCGGAGGCGGGCGAAGTCATGGCCGCCGTGCAGACCGCCATGCTTGCCGGCCTGCCCTATCCGAAGCTACGCGATGCCGTCATCGCGCATCTGACGATAGCGGAAGGGCTCGGCCCGCTTCTCTCGAACGTGCCGCCGCCCTCGGCGTAGCGCTCGCGTCGGGTGCCGTGCCCGCGCGGCCAGGCGCATTGTGTCAGGTCGCGCGAGAGGGCGCCTCGGCCAGAACCTCCGCTTCCTAGGCACGGCCGCCTTCGTCAGAACCGGGACGTCGACCGTCATGCTTCCCAACGGAACACAGCGCCGCGATCAGGCATACGATCGCAAGACACTCGCGCGGCGAACACGCAGTTCGCGTCGCAGTAACCTGTCGACGGTGCCGCTCCCGCCTTCGCGCCGCGCCTATTCCTCATGGGAATCAGTCATATGAGCGCGAGCCGTCTGGTTCAGCGGACCGGATTCGATCAAAGTGCATCCATCGCAACACGTCAACCCGACACAGAGGAGCATCGAAATGAACCAGTCCACTCACTCATCCACCAGCCCGCACGTTGTGCTGATCACAGGTGCGCTCACCGGCATCGGACGGACGACGGCGCTTGCCTTCGCCCGCGAAGGGCACCGGGTCGTCGTCAGCGGGCGCCGCGAGGAGGCGGGCCAGGCGCTCGCCGCCGAACTGCGCGGCCTCGGCGCCGAAGCGGAGTTCGTGCGCGCCGACGTGCGTTTCGAAGACGACGTGCGCAACCTCGTCGAACAGGTCGTCGAGCGCTTCGGGCGGATCGACGTGGCGGTCAACAATGCCGGCATCGAGGGCCAGTCGGGGCCGATCGTCGAGCAGACCGTCGCCAACTACGAAGACACCTTCACGGCCAACGTGCTGGGCACGCTGCTCTCGATCAAGCACGAGATGCGCGCGATGCTCGCGCAGGGCTCGGGCTCGATCATCAATCTCTCGTCCATCGCGGGACAGGTCGGCATGCCGGGCGCATCCGTCTATACGGCCAGCAAGCACGCGGTCGAAGGCCTCACCAAGAGCGCGGCGCTCGAAGGCGCGGCCGCCGGCGTGCGCGTGAACGCGGTAGCGCCCGGCCCCGTCGCCACCGACATGCTCGATCGCTTCGTCGGCGGCGACGAGAAGGCCAAGGCAGGCTTTCTCGCGGCGGTGCCGGCGCGGCGTGCCGCGAGTCCCGAGGAGATCGCCGAGACCATCGTCTTTCTCGCCAGCGACAAGGCGCGCTACCTCACCGGCCAGCGCATCGCCGTCGACGGCGGCTACACGGCGCAATGACGCGCCGGCCGCTCGAACCTTTCCGGCGGCGCCGGACCTTGCGGCCTGAAGGCCGCCAAGGCGCGGCCTGCGCGTGCATCGGGTGTCTGTTTTATCACCCACGATGGCGGATCGCGCCGCGTCATCGCAAGTGGAGAGGGCGCCGCCGCGCACTAGAATGGTCAGGAAGCAGCGGGCGGACTGGCGTTTGTGCGGAACGGCCGTCCGGTTGCCGGTGTGGCGCCCCGCGCGCGCATTGATCTCGGGATCGCGCAATGAAAGGAGACGGCCGGTGACAGCAGGCAAAGTCCAGTCGGGCGAAAAGAGCCAGGCAGCTGATTCCAGATCGGCTTCTTCGGGCCGGGATGCTCCGCGGCAGCCGGGCGGCGGCGTTGCGTCGGAGGTTGCCGCCCTGGTCCGGGACGCGGGCGGGAACCACGCGTTGCAGCGGCTCCTCGGCGGCGCGCCCGCCGAGAGCGCGCCTGCAACGGGCGAACCGCCTGACGCTAGCGAACGCAAGGCCGACCGGCCGCCCGCTCGCAGCACCGCCGGCCATGCGCTGATCGCGTCCCGCATGTTCGCCATGCAGGGCCTGGCCGGCAACCGAGCGAGCGCGCGAGCGGTGCAGCGCGCACCGGCCAGCAGTTCCGGTATCCAGTCGCAGGCGCCGGCTGCGCCTGTCGCGTGGACAGGAACGGCGGTGAGCATGGCGAACGCCCTGCGCGATCTGCTGCTCGCATCCGACACCGACCGGATCGCCGACTCGCTCAACGGCCTGTGGATTCGCGATATCGTCGATACGCTGCGCATGTTGAAGCTCGACGCCGGCGCCTTCGCCACGATTACCGGCGTGGCGCGGTTCAGGACGAACGCCCGTCTGATGGCTGCGCTGGATGTGGTCGAAGGCCGCTCACCCGCGGCGGCGGGGCTGCTGCCGGATCAGGCAATCGAGCTGCGGGCCATGCACGACGCGCCCGACTGGCCGCGCATCATCGGTCCCGACAGCCGTCCGACGCCGCTTCTTCCGCCTCCTGACGAGCCCGACGATCCCGTCCTCAACGACCCGCGCTACTACTCGGCGCTGTACGACGCGATCCGCCGCAACCGGGCGCTGGCCGGGCAATACCTGCTGCAGACGGTGAAGGCGCGGCCGGCCGACCGCGTGCCCGGCGGCTACGTGTTCGTCGGGCCGTCGCACAAGGGCGATCAGCCGCGCGGCCTCGATGTTCCCGACGCAAAGCGCAAGGAAGTCAACGAGGCGCTGTGGAAGGAACTGGGCGTCGGCGAGGGAACGCAGGCGTCGGTGAATACGTGGGACTCGGCGAAATTCAGTTTCGGCCCGGGCTTCGCCGCGACCGGCCTGCTGCGCCGGGTGATGGACAACCTCGTCAAGTCGGGTGCCGAGGTGGTTTCGGTATTGCGCAACGCCGGCCTGATCTATCGCGGCAACACGTGGTACGTCGTCGATCCGGATGCCCGGACCGTCAGGAACGGCACGGCGGCGCTGGATGTGCTTTCAAAGGATGTCGGCCTCATCAGCACGTTCCTCGACACCGCCGGCGACGCCGACATGCGCCGTCAGTGGATGGAAGCGGAGTGGGACGCGATGCGCGGACAGGGGGGCGCCGCTGCGGTGCCTGACCGGGTGGTCAGCAACTGGCCGGTGGAACTCGTTGTCTTCGTCGCGCACTGCGTGCACTGGGGCGGACCCACCTGGAAGGACTGGGACAGCGCCGCACCTCCGAGCCTGTTCGACGTGGTTCGACGACAGGCCGCGCACGTGCCCCGGCAGAAAGACGATCCGCGCATCCTGACGCTGCTCAGCGCCAGCACCTTCCTCGGCTTCAGCGGCCATCTCCTCAAGAAGACGATGCAGGAGCGAGGCAGGCGGCAAGGCATCGCGATCAACCTGCCCGACGACTGGAAGACCGCTTTCTCCGGCGCCGTCGCCTTGCCGGCGAGCGCCACCACGCCGGTGTTCCATATCATCGAAGCGGACGAACGGTAGCAGGCGGCGCGCCGCCCGCGTCACGTGCGCGGGCAGAGGTGCTCAGATCCGGTGCGCGCCGCGATAGGCGACCCGGCGCCGCGCGGCGACACGCACGAGGCCAGCATGGCGACGCGCGCGCACCGGCACCGGAACGAGGCCGCCCTGCAGGCCGGCACGTGTGCCCGCCGCCGACGTTTCCTCTTCGCCGAGGTATCCGTACCGTCCGTGCTGCTGGACTTTCGAGAGCGCTCCCTCATCGAGCATGTCGGCGATGAGAAACGTGGCGAGGGCCCCCATGGCCACGAGAATGACTGAAGCAACGATGATGAACTGCATGTGAAACCCCTTGTCCTTTGACGGCGGGGAATTCGTCGGCTGACAATCAGCCGGCGCCCGACTTGCATGAATTGTGCCGAGCGGCGCTGCTGAAGTCCAAGACCCGATTTGGATTGGCATAATAAGAAAATCTTATGGAGACGCCGATTGATACTCCGCCATATCCGGTACCTGCTCGCCGTCGCCGAGCATCGCAACTTCACGCGCGCGGCAGACGCGCTGCATGTCTCGCAGCCCGCGCTTTCGCAGTTCATCCGGCAACTGGAAGCCGAACTCGGCGGCCAGCTGTTCGACCGCAGCGGCCGCGTCGTGCGGCTGACGGATTTCGGCAGCGCGTACGTCGAGCATGTCCGCCGCGCGCTCGTCGATCTCGAGGCGGGGCGGCGCGCGCTGCACGACGTGCGCGACCTGTCGCGCGGACAGCTTCGGCTCGCCTTCACGCCGACGTTCACCGAGTACCTGGTGGCGCCGCTCGTCAGGCACTTCAATGCGCTGTATCCCGGCATCGCCCTCGATCTGAAGGAGGATTCGCTCGAAGCGATCGAGAAGGCGCTGACGGACGACCAGATCGATGTCGCGATCGGATTCGCCGACGTGCGCTCGGCGGAAATCGAAGTCGAGCCGCTCTTTTCCGAGCGTCTCCTGCTGGTGGTCGGCGGCGCGCATCCGCTCGTGACGAAGCCGCACACCGTGACGCCTCAGGAGCTGGCCGCGCTGCCGCTCGCGCTCCTCACGAGCAGCTTTTCGGCGCGCGCCTATGTCGACAGCTACTTTCAGTCGAACGGGATCAGGCCGCGCATCGCGCTGCAGGCGAACTCCATCAGCGTCGTGCTGAAGATCGTGCGCGGCGGCGAGATCGCGACCGTCCTTCCGAGCGCGATGCAGCAGGAGCACGCCGACCTGACCTATGTTCCGCTCGACCCTGCGTTTCCGGGCAGGACGGTTGCGCTGCTCAAGCGCAAGGGCGCTTACAGCAGCGCTGCGTCCAGCACGTTTTCGGCGATCCTCCGCGAGATGCTGTCGAGCGGCGCACTGAGCCGGCTGCGAACGATGGACGACAAGCCCGCGAAAGCCCGCAGCAAACGCGTGCGCTCCAGATAGCGAGCTGCGGATCCACGCGTTCGCGCCGTGCGCGGGGCTTTTCCTGAACAGGTTAAAGAACGTAGGAAACGAATCGGCGCCACAGGGAACGACGGTGGCCTCGCCCCTCTTCGACCCTTCGCCTATGCTGTCAATGTAGGAACGGTCGCCGTGGACGGCATGAACGGGAGGCGGTCATGGCTGTACGGGAAGGCTTCGTCGGGAGCATCGGCAACACGCCGCTGATCAGACTCGCGACGCTCAGCAAGGAAACCGGCTGCGACATTCTCGGCAAGGCCGAGTTCATGAACCCGGGCGGGTCGGTCAAGGACCGCGCGGCGCTCTACATTATTCAGGATGCCGAGCGGCGCGGCGTGCTCGGACCGGCGGGCACCGTCGTGGAAGGCACGGCGGGCAATACCGGCATCGGGCTCGCGCATATCTGCGCCGCGCGGGGCTACCGCTGCGTGATCGTCATTCCGGAGACGCAGTCGCCGGAGAAGATGGATCAATTGCGCCTGCTGGGCGCCGAGGTGCGTGCGGTGCCGGCGGTTCCGTATCGCGATCCGAACAACTACCAGAAGATCGCCGGACGTCTCGCTCAGGAAATCGGCAATGCGATCTGGGCCAACCAGTTCGACAATCTCGTCAACCGGCAGGCTCACTACGAGACCACCGGTCCGGAGATCTGGCAGGACACGGCCGGCAAGCTGGACGCATTCGTGTGCGCGACGGGCACGGGCGGCACGCTCGCCGGCGTCGCGCGCTTTCTCAAGGAGCGCAATCCGCGCGTGAGGACCGTGCTTGCCGATCCGCACGGCAGCGGCCTCTACAGTTATGTGAAAACGGGCGAAATCAGCGCAGAGGGCAATTCGATCACCGAAGGCATCGGGTCGAGCCGTGTCACGGCCAACCTCGAAGGCACGCCGATCGACGATGCCGTGCGCATCGACGATCAGTCGTGCGTCACGATGGTCTATCGGCTGTTGCGCGAGGAAGGGCTTTTCGTCGGCGGCTCGACCGGCATCAACGTGGCGGCGGCCGTGCGGCTCGCGCGCGAGATGGGGCCGGGGCATACCATCGTCACGCTTCTTTGCGACCGCGGCGACCTGTATCGCGCGCGGCTTTTCAATGCCGCGTGGCTCGGGGAACGAGGGCTCGTGCCGGGGTGAACCGCAAACGCTTCGCCGGTGATCCGTCCCCTCGGGCGAGACTGGTGCGTGACGCCGGGGCGCCTTTCCCACGCGATCGAAAGCGACCTATCCTTAAGGAATCTCCCGTTCGCCTTGTCAGGAGGTGCGCCATGTCGATGTCCGCCACGCTTGAGGAGTGCCTGCGCAGCAAGGGCTCCCGTTACGAAATCGTGCATCATCCGTACAGCCACTACAGCATGGAAACCGCGGCGGCGGCGCACATTCCCGGCGACCGCCTTGCGAAAACCGTGCTTCTCGAAGACGAGCACGGCTACGTGGCAGCCGTGTTGCCATCCACGTATGCGGTGCAACTGTCCGAGCTTCGTACGAAGACCGGACGTCAGCTTTCGCTTGCCGCGGAAGTCGATCTGCGCGAACTGTTCAAGGATTGCGATGCAGGAGCGGTTCCGCCCGTCTGCACCGCCTATGGCATGCGGACCTATCTCGACGAGAGCCTCACGCGCCAGCCCGATATCTACTTCGAGGCCGGCGACCACGAAGAGCTGATCCACATGGGCACGGATCAGTTTCTGGCCCTGATGGACCGCGCCGAGCGCGGCAGCTTCGCCCGCCGCATCCAGGGCATGACGGTGTGACAGGCGTGCCGGCGCGCATGCCCGCGGGCTGACGCGCCGGCGTCTTCGCGGCGCGGGCGCCGGCCCCTGAGCCATGCGCTGCGTCATCAATCTTGCGCGAGGCGGATCATGCAACGCAGCGACACGGTCATGAAACAGGTGATGGCGGACTTCGAGCGCGAGTCGCACCTGAAGCTGCAACATCATTCCGTTCATATACGCGCCGGGGACGGCGCGCTGACCGTCGAGGGCGAGGTGCCTGACATTGCGTGCAAGAAGCGCCTCGTTCACCTGACCCGCCTGCATGGCGACGGGGCGCCTGTGATCGACCAGTTGCGTGTCGCAGCGAACCCGCCCGTCGGCGATGGCGAACTGCGCACGCACGTCTGCGAGCGGCTCATGCAGGCGGTGGATTTCCGCAACTGCGTGATCTGCGCGCGCGTGAAGGGCCAGCTCGACATGCTGCGCGGCACGATGGACCAGGCGGGCGACGAAGGCAGCGGCGTCATCGAGGTGACCGTCGAGGGCGGCGTGGTGACCCTGACGGGGCAGGTCATCAGCCTGTCGCACCGGCGGCTGGCGGGGATGCTCGCGTGGTGGGTCGGTGGCTGCCGCGACGTGGTGAACCTGCTCGAATCGATGCCCGCCGAATGGGACGGCGACGAAGAAATTTCAGAAGCCTTGCACCTCGTGCTCGAAGCCGATCCGCGCGTGCGCGCCGAGCAGATCGGTATCGATGTGCGCAACAGCAGGATCACGCTGTCGGGCCGGGTGGCGACCAAAGCCGAGAGCCGGCAGGCGGAGCAGGACGCCTGGTGTCTGGATTGCACCGGAGGCGTCGTCAACCATATCGAAGTGCGGGGTTGATGCACGCGAGCCGGATCGCGTGGAGCGTACGCCCGTCGCGGCTCTGAATCGCTTGCGCGCAGCGATGCCGCACGCGGTGTACGATCAGTGCTCGCAATTTCACGAGCAGCGACCTTTCCCGGGCCTGCCGTCTGCGCACGGACGGGCGGGAACAGCACATGCTCGAGGGACTTTCCGCCGTTAAACGGATGGTGGCCGCCGGAGCCGTGTTCCGACACAGCAGAACGTTCGGACGCCGGCCCTCGCCACGTGTCGCCATCGAGACAATCGCACGAGGAACCTCGAATGGCACGATTACTTTGCGACATCTGCGGCGTGCGTCCGGCCAGCGTGCGCCTCGCCGTCCTTCAGAACGGCCAGCGCCGTATCGTCGACGTATGCGACTTCCACTATGCGCAACTGACGCGTCATCAACGCTCGCTATCGCCGCTCGAAGCGCTGTTTCGCGCGGATGCGCCCGACGCCGCGGGCGAACGGCCCGCCGACGCCCAGGCGGGCCCGGGCGGGCAGCAGCAGGTCGAGGGCGCGGAAGCGGCCAGCATCGACCAGTATTTCAGCGATCTGGCAAAGGAAATGCTTCAGCGTGCCGCCGAGCGCGCGGTGCAGTTCGGCCGCCGCGAAGTGGACACCGAACATCTTCTCTACGAACTGGCCGACTACGCCGTCGTCATCGCGATCCTCAAGAGCCTGGGCGTCGAGGCGTCGGGTATTCGCGCGTTCATCGACGCGAACGCGCAGCGGCGTGAAGCGAGCGAGGTGCCGTCCGGGAGCATGATCGGCGTATCGCCGCGCATGAAGAGCGTGCTCGACCGCGCGTTTCTGGCGTCGCGCCAGCTTGGGCACACCTACGTCGGACCGGAGCATCTGCTGATCGGTCTCGCCGAAGTGCGCGACAGCTTCGCCGGCCAGATGCTCGCGAAGCTCGGCGTCGATTCCGAGGCGCTGCGCCAGCAGACCCTGCATGCCATCGGCACGAGCGCGCGGCAGCGGGGGCCTGTCGCGCCGTCGCGCACGCCGCAACTCGACAAGTTCAGCCGCGATCTCACGGCGCTCGCGCGTGAAGGGCGGCTCGATCCGGTTATCGGCCGGTCGAGCGAGATCGAGACGATGGTCGAAGTGCTCGCGAGGCGACGCAAGAACAACCCGGTGCTGATCGGGGAGCCGGGCGTCGGCAAGACGGCGGTGGTCGAAGGGCTCGCTCAGCGCATGATCAGCGGCGACATCCCCGAGTCGCTGCGCGACAAGCGGCTCGTCGAGCTGAACGTGAATTCGCTCGTCGCGGGCGCGAAGTTCCGCGGCGAATTCGAGGAGCGCGTGAAGCAGGTCGTCGACGAGATCACCGCGAACAGCGACTCGCTCGTGCTCTTCGTGGACGAGGTGCATACGATCGTCGGCGCGGGGCAGGGCGGCGGCGAGGGCGGGCTCGACATCGCGAACGTGTTCAAGCCCGCCATGGCGCGCGGCGAGCTGAACCTGATCGGCGCGACGACGCTTTCCGAATACCAGAAGTACATCGAGAAGGACGCTGCCCTGGAGCGGCGCTTCCAGCCGGTGCTGATTCCCGAGCCGAGCGTCGTGCAGACCATCAACATCCTGCGCGGCCTGCGCGACAGGCTGGAGGCGCATCACAAGGTGACGATCGAGGACGACGCGATCGTCGGCGCGGCGGAGCTGTCGGATCGCTACGTCACGGGGCGCTTCCTGCCGGACAAGGCGATCGACCTGATCGATCAGGCGGCGGCCCGCGCGAATCTCTCCGCCACCTCGCGGCCCGCGGCGATTCTCGAACTCGAAGCCGAACTCGCGCAGCTGCGCCGCGAGCAAGACTACGCCGCGTCGCGCAAGCAGTTCGACCGCGCGCATGCGCTCGATGGCGAGATTGAGCAAAAGGAGCGTGCGCTCAACGAGGCCACGGACGCATGGAAGCAGCACGTCGGCACGGATACGTCGCGTGTGACGATGGTGCAGGTCGCCGAGATCGTGGCGAAGCTCACCGGCATTCCGGTCGCGCAGCTGACCGCCGAGGAGAAGGAGCGCCTGCTGAACATGGAAGTCCGCCTGCATGAGCGCGTGATCGGCCAGGACGAGGCGGTGACCGCGGTGAGCGACGCCGTTCGCCGCTCGCGCACCGGCCTGCAGGCGCGGCATCGCCCGACGGCGGTGTTCCTGTTTCTCGGGCCGACCGGCGTCGGCAAGACGGAGCTGGCGAAGGCGCTGGCGGAAGTCGTGTTCGGCGACGAGGACGCGATCGTGCGCGTCGACATGAGCGAGTACATGGAGCGCCATGCGGTGGCGCGGCTCATCGGCTCGCCGCCGGGTTACGTGGGGCACGACGAGGGGGGCCAGCTGACCGAGCGCGTGCGGAGGCGGCCGTACAGCGTGATCCTGCTCGACGAGATCGAGAAGGCGCATCCCGACGTGTACAACGTATTGCTGCAAGTGTTCGACGACGGCCGTCTCACCGACGGCAAGGGACGGGTGGTGGATTTCAGCAACGCGCTCATCATCGCGACGAGCAATCTGGCCGCCGACGTGATCGCCGGCCAGGGCCGCGCGGGCCCGGGCTTTCTCAGCGGAGATGGCGCGGCGTCGGTGCACAGCGGCGTGATGGACGTGCTGCGCCAGCACTTCCGGCCGGAGTTCCTGAACCGTATCGACGACATCATCTTGTTCAAGGCGCTCGGCCGCGACGAGACGCGCCATATCGTGCGGCTGCAGCTCGAACAGGTGCAGCGCGTGGCGCACAGTCAGGACATCGGCCTGCGCTTCGACGATTCGATCGTCGATCACCTCGCCACCGTAGGCTATCGGCCCGAGTTCGGCGCGCGCGAGCTTCGGCGGCAGATCAGGCAACTGATCGAGAACGGGTTGGCAAAGGAGATGCTCAAGGGAGACATCAAGGAAGGCTCGGACGTGGTCTGCCGGTTCGATGCGCAGGCAAGGCACGTGGTGTTCGAGCCGGTGCCGAAGGGTGAGTCGAGGGAAGCGGCACAGGCGAAAGAGGCGATTTCGGATTCGTCGTCGCGTTCGTGACGGCCCGTCGCGTGAGGAAGGCCCCCGCATCGTGATCCGGTGAGGGGGCCGTGCCGGTGGGTTCAGAAAGTTGCCGATCTCAGCCGACCATGTAAGCCAGGTCCGTTGCCCGGGCGGCAAGCGGGCGCATCGTCGCGACTTTTTGATGCTCCAGCCACAACTGGAACATCAGCACGTTCCATAGCTGGCGATGCCAGTTGTGCACTCCGGAAAGGTGTTGTTCCCACTTGCTGCGGACGATGGCTGCGTCGAAGAAGCCTTCCTGACGAAGCCGCGAAGCATCCAGCAACGATTCCGCCCACTCACGCAGCTCGCTGCGCAGCCACGCTGCGATGGGCACGGCAAATCCCATCTTGGGCCGCTCGACGAGTTCCCGCGGCACGTATCGATACAGGACCTGTCGCAGCGCCCACTTGGTCTGCCCGTCGCGAACCTTCATCGACTGCGGCAGCCGCCATGCGAACTCGACGACGCGGTGATCGAGAAAGGGAACGCGGGTCTCCAGGGAAACGCCCATCGCGGCGCGATCGATCTTGGTGAGAATATCGTCGGGAAGGTAGGTGATCATGTCGAGTGCCATCATGCGCTGCACGGCGTCCAGACCGGTCAATGGAGGCGCATGGCCCGTCAGGAAGGTCGGCGGTTGATGACCACCGATGACCACCGATGCCGGATCGTGCCACTGCGACATCAGATGCAGGTAGACCTCCGCACGCGAGTTGCACGCGAGCAGTTGCGCGCCCTTGTGCAGCTTGTCCCCGACGTTGGTCTTCCGCAGAGAAGACGGCAACATCGGGGCGATCAGGGCCGCCATGTTGCTCCAGTGCGCGGGCGCGATCCCCGTGATTCCCGAAGCGGCCAGCTTGCGCAAGGGAGCCGGCATCGCGCCGATCCTGTCCCACATCGCCTGAGCCATCCGGTAACGCTGATACCCGCAGA
>Ga0163162_10001500_pt1 | contig 21743 bp, 8 predicted proteins | sample S55metaG_FD_115310 | JGI IMG/M metagenome (GOLD analysis project Ga0163162, IMG submission 115310) | Switchgrass rhizosphere microbial communities from Kellogg Biological Station, Michigan, USA - S5-5 metaG | ecosystem: Host-associated > Plants > Roots > Rhizosphere > Soil | place: USA: Michigan...
GGTATATTTGATGTTTCATTAACACCGGGTATATACCTGTTCAAAACCCCTACGTTGGTAGCTTGCTTGGCATCTGCGTTAGCGGTTATAGAACTGGCGTAAGTATAATCCAGCTTACTAAAGCCCAATAATGATTGTACGAAAATATTTACCGAGAAATCACCATAGGTAAAGGTGTTATTCCAGCCCAGCGATTGCTTAGGCGTACCGTTTCCGATGATCTGAAAATCACTTCCATTTATCGCGTTGTCGCCGTTCAGGTCCTGGTAATGTGAATCACCTGGCTTATTGCCATATTTTGCAGCTTCAGCAGCTTCGTTGGGTTTCCAGGTACCCAAATATTTCAGCCCCCAATATGATCCGAGCGCATAGCCTGGTTTAATTATAAATTCGGGTTGGGTAGACAGGCCCGCACCCGCGTTTGCTACGCTTTTGTCTGAAAACACGCTGGCTAACGAGCCTAAGCTTTTAACAAGATTTTTTTGAAATGTTATATTAAAGGAGCTTGACCAGGTAAATTTACCCGATTGTACAGGCGTACCCCCAATGTTAAATTCAAGCCCGCTGTTTTTCATTTTTCCTACATTACTAATAATGTTACCACCACCGGCATAAGCTGGCAATGGAAGGGATAAAAGCAGGTCCCTGGTGTTCTTTATATAGGCATCGGCGGTAAAACTTAACCGGTTATTAAATAACGACAAATCTAAACCCAGGTCTTCTGCCTGCGTTGTTTCCCATTTCAGGAAAGGATTGGCAGCATTACCAAGTACTATCCCTGAAGAAACCGACGTATTGTTAAAGCTGTTGGCGGCCGAAAAGGCATCGCTGAGATAAGTAGACAGCGTAGCATATGGGTTAATAGCCTGGCTCCCTGTTAAACCCCAGCTACCCCTGATCTTAAAGGTGTCAAAAACGTTTAGTTTTTTAATAAAGGGCTCTTCGGAAAGCTTCCAGCCTAAAGCAACGGACGGAAAGGTACTTTCCTGGTTAGTGGGTTGAAATTTTGAAGATCCATCCCTCCTAACTGAAACTGTCAACAAATATTTGTCTTTATAAGCATAGTTTACCCGGCCTAAATAAGAAATCAAAGCCGACCCCGAATAAGTTGAACCAGCCGACTGCGTCGTCGACAAGGCAAGGTTATCATACCCCAGGTTAGCAAATGTAAGGCTATTTGCATTGGCGCTAAAACCTGTTGAAGTATACTTTTGCTGTTCAAATACAGCAGTAACATTTAAGCTATGCACATTGTTGAATATATGCGAGTAGTTTAACGTATTGGTATTTTGCAGATTGAACAGCTCTGTAGATGTGCGGCTGGCATTTGGAATATTATTGGTTACAGAGGGGCCGGAATAATTTTTACCCTGTATGTTTTGATAATCAACACCAAAGCTTACATCCAACGACAGGTCTTTGAAGAAATGGTAATTTGCGCCTCCATTTAAGGTTATGTTGGAATTGTCAACGATGTTTTCTACGTCATTGGCCAAAGCTACCGGGTTATAACGAATAGAGCCCAGCGGATCTACAAGGGTATATGTGCCCGCAGCTGTCCTTACCGGCGTAGTGGGTGCCCATGCCAAAGCCTGATTTACAGAGCCCCCAGTACCCTGATTATTTGTATTCAGGTTTTCTCTCCTTATAGCCGAAATATTAAGCCGGGTGCTCAGTTTATCAGAGAACTTTGAATTAATATTTGACCTGAGGGCGTAACGTTTATAGTTGGAGTTGATAACGATACCATTTTGATTGAGATAATCACCGGAAATATAGAATTGTGTTTTGGCATTGCCACCGGAGTAACCTAATTTATATTCCTGCCCGGGCGCAGTCCTGAAAACCTGATCCTGCCAGTTAGTTCCACCATTGGCCTTGAAATTGTCTATCTGCGCCTGGGTAAAATAAGGTGCCAACCCAAGAGCTGTATTTCGTGTATTTACCGTGGCAGCAAAGTCGGCTGCACTTAGCAGGTCCATTTTCTTGATAACCCTCGATGTATAAAAAATGGGTGTAAGGGTTATTTCCTGCTTTTCTGCATTTCCTTTCTTTGTTGTAATTAAAACAACACCGTTTGCTCCCCTGCTACCGTAAATTGCTGTGCTCGATGCATCTTTCAAAACTTCGATATTGGCAATATCATCAGGGTTAAGGTTATTGAAATCGCCGCCTATAAAACCATCAATAACATAAAGCGGATTGTTATCTCCCAGTATAGAATTGGAACCCCTCACCCTGATCTTAACATCACCGCCGGGTGCGCCGGAATTGCTAACCACCTGCACACCGGCAACCCTGCCTTGCAAGGCCTGGTCAACACGGGTAACAGGCTGGTCTTTAAAATCTTTTGACGACAGGCTGGACAAGGAACCTGTTACATCTGATTTTTTTTGTGTACCGTAACCTATAACAACCACCTCCGACAGATTTTTGCTATCAGGAACCAGTACAACATTAATGGTAGAGCGGCCATTGATCTGTACTTCCTGCTTTAAAAAACCGATATAGGAAAATACCAGTGTCCTGCTTTCTTTCGGTACATTCAACGAATAATGGCCATTGTTATCCGTGCTTTGCCCTACAGTAGTGCCTTTTATCCCCACACTAACCCCAGGCAACGCAATTCCTTTTTCATCTTTTACAATACCGGATACGCCCGCTGTTTGTGCGCCGGCGATGAATGAATGGAATACAAATAACAGGATGCACAAAGCTGTCAGCTTTCTCCGCCGAAACGTTTGCCCGGAACCGGCAATCAACGGTAATGTAATGGGTAAAGCCCCATTAATGGAATGTAAATTTTTACTCATAATAAATAATTTGCAAATAATTGGGTTATCGAATGTTACTATGCCTGCCAGCTAAATCAGTCAACTAAAGGAAGCGGGATGTAACAGTTGGTTGATACAAATGAATAGAAAAAACAAGCCGGTGAGTGCGCTCTAACGTCCATATTATGCGCTCAAATAGTTAAAAAAAGCCCCATAACGGGCGTTAAGGGGCTTTTTTTTTATTGTTGGTTAATTAACCACCTTTAACTTCTTTTATAAATTGAGATGGGGTTTTCCCAAATTCCTTCCTGAATGCTTTTTGAAAGTAAGAAACACTCAGGATCCCGATCCGTTCGATGAGTTCAATTTGGGTTACATCTTCATGGGTCATGATATGGGCCGCTTTTTTTAATCGGATAGTCCTCACAAATTCGTTGATGGACTGGCCCGAGATACTTTTTATTTTCTGATAAAGCTTGGAACGGCTGGTGAACATGTGCCGGCAAATGTAATCCACATCCAATTCGGGCGTTTGAATATTGGTTTCAATAAGCTTAATTAACTTATCTAAAAATTCTTTGTCTTTAGCGGAATGGACTAATTCGGTGGCCTCTGCATAATAATCTTTAGTATACTTTATTTTAAGTTTTTGTTTTTGCTCAAACAGGTTATGTATAGTTAATAACAGCAAGTCGGTGCTTAGCGGTTTGGAAAAATAATAATCGGCGCCCGATTCAAGCCCTTCAAGCTTGGCTTCCAAAGCATCCTTTGCTGACAAGATCAAAAAAGGGATATGGCTTGTTTCAAATTTCTCCTTTACTTGTTTACACAGTTCAACGCCATTCATAACCGGCATCATCACATCGCTGATTATTAAATCCGGAACCGTTTCAATAGCCAGGTCAAGACCCTGTTTTCCGTCAACCGCTTCATACACTAAATAATGCGGCTGTAACACATCCTTTAAAAAAGATCTGAGTTCATCATTATCCTCAACCAGCAAAATATGTTGCTTAGCAGCAATTGTCGCCCTGGTTTCCTGTGGCAAAGGTTCAGGTTTGGCCGCCATTAGAACATCTGCATGTTCAATTTTTTCCAGCATAGTTGCCGGTTGCTCCGGGTTATGATCGTTTCTTTCAGTCAATGAATAATTTGTCTCCTCAAGCGGAAGCGCAATAATGATCTCGGTTCCTTTATGGCGCTCACTGTAAACGTATATATCACCTTTATGCAGCAAGGTGAGGCTTTTTACAAGTGCAAGCCCTACACCTGAACCCAGGTGATTATTACTGATGCGGTAATAACGATCAAATATCTCACTAATGGATTCTTTTGAAATACCAATACCTGTATCAATAACCCTGAAGTATATATATGATGCTGCCCGATGCTTGTTTAACAAACGATATTCGGCACCATAAGCCGGCCTGAAATCATCAAAAGCAAAAAACACATCCAGGGTAATTCGGCCCCCGGCAGCGGTATATTTAAATGAGTTATTCAGCAGGTTAAATAATATCTTTTCAACGATCTGCTGATCAAGCCAGATTGATGTACGCTGCTCCGGAAGTTTTAAGGTGTAAACTATCTGTTTATTCCCGGCCAAATCCTCAAAATCATTAAACAGCGCATTGATAAACCCGCTTAGGCCTATCTGTTTTACCTGGAGCTTAATAACACTGTCGGCCACTTTGCGAAAATTCATCAGCTCATTGATAAGGTTGATCAACCTTTTAGCATTTCGGTACATGACCTGGTAGGTATGCTGATATGCCGAATAGGCGTTTTCCTTGATTAAACTTTCTAACGGGCCAATAATGAGCGTTAGCGGGGTCCTGAACTCATGCGATATATTGGTAAAAAACTGCAGTTGCTGTTGGTAAAGCTCTTCCTTTTGCTGGTGCATCTCTTCACGCTTCTTCTCTTCCACATCACGTACGGCAAACTCTCTTTTTAACCTGTACCACCGGGCCTGATAAATATATATGCCAACCAATGCCGAAAGAAAGAGTATGAAATATATTACCTTGGCTATAGTTGATTTCCACCAGGGGGGAGTAATTGTTATTAAAATACTTGCTTTATCCTTACTCCAAATCCCATCGTTATTAGTCGCCTCTACTATTAAAGAATAATCTTCATAATCGAGATTATTATATGCCGCTGTAGGGTTGCTGCCATCCGTAAACTTCCAATTTTTGTCAAAACCGACCAATTTATACCTGTACCGGCACTTTTGCGGGTTGGCATAATGCATAGCAGAGAAGGAGATCACAAAATTATTCTGAAGGTAATTTAAGCGGATCTTACTACTGTAGTTGATCGTTTTCTCTAAGGGGTTTTCTGAAGATCCGGCCTCCCCTGCAATTACTCTTTTACTATTAATGATCAAGTCAGTAAATACAGGATGTGCTGCTATTTTGTTTATCTTAATGCTATCCGGAAAAAAATAATTAAGACCATTGATGCCACCAAAATATAATCTGCCGTCTTGGCCTTTATAGGATGCGCCCACTTTAAAACTGTTGCCCTGCAAACCATCATTTTTATCAAACCTGGTCAATTTATTATTGCGTACATCCAAACACTCCAGGCCATTCCCCCCCATCCAGATCCTGCCTTTATCATCTAGTTCCATAGTTTCCACATCATTAAACACACCATACTGGCTACCGTAGGCTTTTACGCTATAGCTGTTATCATTTTTTAGCGTCAAATAATCCAAACCGCCGCCTATAGTACCCACCCAATAGGTACTGTCACTTTGTTTCTGTATAGGGAAAATATAATTAGAGCTTAAAGAATTGGGGCGATTATTTACCTGATAATGAAAAGTTTTGACAATACGGCCGGAACTGTCAATAATCAGCCGGGTAAGCCCATGTATACTCGAAATAAGTAACTCTGGTTTGTTTTTATCAGCCCAGATCAGGTACCCCGAACCTAATCCCCAATATTTAACCTGGTAAATGTTTTTTTTATCATGTGTGATACAGCCAAAGCCATTATAATAGCTGCCAAACCACATATTGCCGTAACAATCTTTTGTGATGCTGGCGATGGAATGAACCGGAAATTTTTCATGGCCGGCAGGATACCACATGCTGTTCTGCTTTTGGTTGATGATCTCCAGGCCTTTATCTGTACCTATCCATAAATTGTGATCATTGTCCAGTTCCAAAGCGTCAATTTCGTTGCTTTTTAGCCTAATGCCATTGCTATTTGTATTATAGCGGGTAAATTTCCCGGTATGAAGGTCATACTCATTTAAACCGCTGGCATTGGTACCTATCCAAACCTTTTCACCTGCCTCTTCAATGATGGACCTGATGTGGTTTCCCGATAGGGTATTAGGAACCTCCGGGTTATGTTGAAAGGCATAGAACTGCTTGGCATTCAGATCACAAAAATCAACTCCGCCGCCAAAAGTGCTCACCCACAGGCATTCCGAACGATCAATAAATATTTTATCCAGGTAATTGGTATTCAAGCTATTGACAAAGCTTTGTGTGGTAATGGTTTGCTTCAAATTAAAGGCCTGATCCAATAAAACCAACCCGGCATCGGTACTAACCCAGTAATTCAGCTTTTTGTCTTGTATGACGTCGTTGATAAACGAGCAGCCCGGGATCACCAAATGCTGAACGGAATGTAATTTTATAGTCGATGCACTTTTAGGCGATGACAACTTCAGACTGCTTTCCTCAGCTAAAACAATGGTGGTTCCTTCTACCACTAATACCTGTTTTTTCCGGTTAAGGAATACTTTACTTAAATTATTAAAGTAATGCCCTGAACCATCAACAATATCAACATGTCTGAAACGAAAAGAATGATCCAATATCCAGGCCCCCTTGTTACTTGATAACCAGATGTTACCTGCATTATCGGGTGTCATATCTGTAAATTTGACACCAACGGGATAGCTTAATAAAATATCTATCAAGCCTTTACCCCCAACCCTAAATAATCGAAATTGATTTTCGGCAAGCGTAGCTAACAAGTTGCCTTTTAAAGCAAGCAGCCGGGTGTAGGTCTTATTTCCGATATCATGCCGGGCGTTATCAACCTCAGTATACTTCTCAAACCGCGGGTCGAAAAACTGAATACCATCTTCCGAGCCTAACCAAATTCTATCATTTTCATCCAGGCACATACTCCTGATCCGGTTTCTGAAGGAGCTTTTTTTAGGTACGTTGGTATTATAAAATTTCCTTATTGTATGACCATCATAGCGGTCTAACCCAAATAAGGTAGCGATCCAGATAAATCCCTGTTTATCCTGCTTAATTTCTTTAACATCTGTATGTGATAGCCCATCGTCAACAGTAAGGTAAGAGAACTTGAGCGGGTTTTGCTGTGCCCGCACCGCAGCTTCTCCAAAAAGAATAATAAGAAAGGTGATACTAAATATTACAAAGGCCCGAACTATTAATCTGCTGGTCATGATCATTAAAACATAAAGTTAACATTACCAGGAGCATTGGGGTTACCTGATTCGTAAATCAATACGGTTAACACTACATCAAATATGCATTTTGAAATTTAAAATCCTTAGCAATTTTAATTTAAATGCGCGCCGCCGCCCACAGTACTTAATTGTCTGTGTTACCCATGATAGTTCGATTAACCGGTATTAATTAGTATAACTGACGTTAACAGACAGTATTCCTGAAATGTATTGCAGTATTTACAAAGGCCGGGTAGCCCTGGTTTATACTTTGTTTATAACAATCTTAATCGTCGACCCATATCTAAAGGCAAAGCATTTAGATATGGGGCATTAAACCACTCAATCAACAAAACCGGGAATACAAAATAATTGAACGGGATCTTTTTGCTGCTGAGCTACCGTACCCGGATGATTTGCATCTATAAAAATGAAGTTGACAGAAGCGGTGGAGACGATCAAAAACGGAGCTATTCGGATATATACTCAACAAAATAAAAAGATAGATATGATTGTATGCATCACTTTGGCATCCATGCGAAAGTAGACGCATTTATCGATCAGATAGTAAGATTTGGTCATATCTTACGGCTTTCTGGTTGGCCGAGGAATCTATAAATAGCCGTTTTGCGCCGGATACAGGTTTTAAATTAACAAAAAAACGGCGGGGGCTTTGCCCCCCGCCGTTTTTTTACCAACCCGGATTTTGGGTCAGCTGTGGATTAAGTGTGATCTGTTGTGCTGGGATGGGGTATAAATAATTTTTTTCTGAAAAGTTACGGGCTGTGTTGTCAAGGATCAGCTGCCCATTAGCATCTAATGCGTTGGTTGGAGCTGGTTTTAAAGGGTTTGGCCCAATGTCGGCCTGGGTACCTTTAAATTTGATGCCTACCGGCCATGGACTAACAAAAGCACTAATGTTTCCATAAGCAGTGCCTCCCGTATTGGTAACCAGATCTGTTGTTGCACTATGCCAGCGCTTGATATCGTCAAACCTGAAGTTTTCATAATAAAGCTCAATAAAACGTTCCCTCCTGATCTCTGTGCGCAGATCTAAACCGTTGGCCCCTGCAAATCCGTTTGTTAACGGCGGCATATTCGCATTGGCCCGCAAACGTACCAGGTTGAGCGATTTGTTAAGATCGGCATCTGTGATGGCTCCGTCGCGCTCATAAACAGCTTCGGCATAATTAAGCAATACTTCGGCATAACGGATCACCGGGTAATCCTCAGATTCTTTAGTATCCGGGCAGTTGCGCTCAGTTACCCATTTTTGATTTCCATAACCGGAGATCTGAACAACTTTTCCTGTAGACAGAGCAATATCGGCGGCATCATTTAACCAGGTTACACGATAATTGGCGTTACCATACCAGTAATACATATTATTTATTTTGATGGTATACTTTAAGCGGTTGTCGCGGTTCAAAAATTCCGAACCATAAGTCTCAAAACCCTGAAACAACGGCGACTTTTCGATAGGCAAACCATCCTGGCATAAAAACGCGTTAACATATTTATGCTGAGGGCCAATTTGTGTTCCCTGCCTGCTGATATTTGTTCCGATTGTTTTGCTTACATCGTCATAACGATAGGATAAAATGTACTCATGATTAGCAGTTTTGGTAACTGAAGCAGGATTTGATTTGGGGTTTTCCAGGATAAAAAGATATTTCTGTGCAGAATCGCCCAATATGGTGCTGTTGCCGCCCAGGGCATTTGATGCCGCTGTGCCGAAAAGAGCAAACTGATTACTGGTTATCACTGCGTTTGAAGCCGCGGCTGATTTATCAAGCAGCATATTATAACGGGTGGCATCGCCATTTCTAAATTTTAACCATGTGCCTTCATAAAGTGCAACCCTGCCTAAAAAAGCTTGCGCTGCAGTTTTGCTTACCCTGCCGAAATCTGCTGAACTGGCTAAGATGGATGCGGGTAGATTAGGTATGGCGGCTTCCAGATCGGCAATGATCAGATCAACTATCTGATCGCGGGTTGCCCGGGCACCGTAAAGTTCGGGCGAATCCAGGTTCAGGGTTTTGGTGATCAACGGAACACCCCCATAAAGCTGTAATAATTCAAAATAGTTGTAGGCCCTGAAAAATTTGGCCTCCGCCACAAATTGGCTAATGCCGGCCTGATCGCTGAACCCAACTGCCTTTTCAAGTAAATAATTGCAATTCCTGATCCTGGAATAGTTGTTAGTCCAATAAGCGTCACTTGCCGGAACTGTATTGATGCCGGCTCCGTAAGTGCCTCCACCGCCAAACACGTCGGCTCGCCCGTCGTAATGAGGATTATCGGCGAAAGAGTTATTGAAATTACGGAGGGCACCGTAATATTGATTAGCAAAGGTTTTAAAATCATTGGCCGATTTAAAGTATGCTGCTTCCGAGAGCTGATCCTGCGGATAAAGGTTAAGGCCCTTATTGCACGCAGATATGCCGACAATGGCGATGATTGACAGGATACTGATAATCCTTCGGTATATATTTTTCATAATTATTTTTCAGTTAAAATGTAATGTTTGCGCCTATGGTTACATACCTGTAAAATGGATAACGTTCGTTTCCGGCCGTAGTCCTGGTAATTTCCGGGTCCCAGCCATCATGAATCCCGCTGATCTCCCACAGGTCGCTTCCCGAAACATAGATCCTTAAACGGCTGATGGCTTTGGTACGCGCCAGTAATGCTTGTGGCAAAGTATAACCGATAACAAGATTTTTTAAACGCACATAAGCCCCATTCTCTACCGACCAGCTGGAGATCTGGTAATTGTAGCCGTTAATGCCATTGGTGTGAAGATTAGGGTAAAATGCATTGGTATTATCGGGCGTCCAGGTGTTGTTTACCCATTGTGTGGTTTGTGCCTGTCCAAGCGCGGTAAAAGGTGTGCGCCAGTTGTTTGCACTGCCATTGGCCCTGAATATTGTTCTTTTCCCTACTCCCTGAAAAATGCTTGTAAAATCAAAGCCTTTCCATTGCAAACCTAACGTTAGGCCAAAAGTATAGCGCGGAACGTCGCTGCCTAAGTAAACGAGGTCGCCCATGTCTTTTGCTGATGTACCGGTAGTCAGTTTACCATCACCATTAACATCAACAAAATAATTATCACCCGGACGCAAGCCTGAATTTTGGCCCGGCAAATTTGTGAGCGGTGTGGCGGCAGGGATACCAATGGTATTGATCACTCCTCCCGGGGCATAGTATGTGGCGTTATAATTGTCAACCTGTGCTTGTGTCTGGAAACGGCCGCCGTATTTAAGGCCAAAATATGAACCAAGCGGATAACCCTGTACGGTGGCATTATAACCCGCACCCAAGGCCGGAACGCCATTGAAATACACTAACTTGTTCTGGCTGTCGGTTATGTTGCCCGAAATGGTATAAGTTACCTGACCAACGCGGTCCTTCCAGGTCAGCTGTCCCTCCCATCCCCAGGTTTGCAAATCACCGTTGTTTGACTGGGGCGCACCGATTCCTAAAGTGCCGGGATAGGTAACACTTACCAGCATATTCTTATTACGGTTACGGAACACTTCAAAAGTACCATTTAACCGGCCGTTAAGTACACCAAAATCAATACCAAGGTTCCGTTTGATCACTGTTTCCCAGGTACGGTCAAGTGAAACAAGGTTTCCGGTTGTTGTGGTTGCCGTTGCAAGCGCTGAACCTAAAAGGGTGTTACTGTTGCCTACATTCAGTGATTGCAGGTAATCATAAAGACCAATACCACCCTGGCTGCCAGATGTAGCGTAAGATGCACGCAGCTTTAACTCGCTAAAAATATTTGTACGTTTTACGAAGCTTTCTTCGCCTAAACGCCAGCCGGCCATGAGGCTGTAAAATGGTTTCCAGCGTTTAGCTGCGATAAATTTTGAAGAACCATCGTACCGGCCTGTTCCTTCAAAAAGATATTTACCTTTAAAAGCATAGGTAGCTCTTGCAAAATATGAACCCAGGGCATAGTGGTTGCGCTGCTCATCATTGGTTACAAAGCCGGCCAGTGTACTGCTCACCCCTAAATTTAAAGACGGTACATCATCGCTGCCTAAATTATAGGTACGGGTATTGTACATATCATACTCATCCCTTTCGTATGAACTGCCTACCATTAAAGACACATCGTGTACACCATTAAAAGTATTGGCATAAGTAACACGACCGATCAGGTTATAATATTTATCATTGATGTTTGCACGGAAATAATTTTCACTTCCCCCTGTTGAACCGCCTGATGGAGCAGTGGTTCCGGTAAGGTATTTATCATCATAAGAATAAAGGCGTACTGTTTTGGTTTGTACGCGATCGTCCTGCCACCAAACATTATACCCGGCCGTTCCGGTAAATGTCAAGTGTTTCATGAAATTATAAGTCAGCGTTGAATTGAGTAATGCCCGGCTGTTATTTTCCAGGTTGTCACCACCGTCCCTCAGCAAACCTGCCGGACTCGCCACACCTCCCCACTGATAAGGCTTTCCTGATTGCGTATACATAGGCAAACCAACCTGAAACCCGTTCCCCAGTGCACTGTAACTCCCTGTAGTGTACATGGTTGGTTGCTGGATATTATTTTGCTCCAATGAAATATTGGTTTCCAATTGTACCCTGTCGCTGAATTTATAGCTATTGTTTAGCCTGAGATTGTAACGCTGATTACCATTATTGCCGATCTGAAGCTGGCTGCCGTCATTTAAATAACCTAATGAAACACGATAGGTATTTTTTTCTGTTCCTCCAGATATAGCAAGATTATGTTGGGTTGAAGTTGCACGGCCCCATAAATACTGCTGCAATGACACATCGATGAAGTCTAATTCTTTTACATCGAGAAATGCGGGTACCGGTAAACCATTGTAAAATGAATTTGCAGTGATACCTCCGGTTGTATTGCCTGGGATTTGTGATGCCAATATTACCTTGCCCTTGTTGGCCAGCGCAAAATTGGCCATCTGGTACCACAGGTCAGTTGCTGGCGCTACGCCATAATTATCATTGGTTTTAGCCTGGATAATGCCGTTTGCCCATTGATCAATGTTTGCCATCTTAGGCTGAAGACCTAACAACTTCTCAGATACAGAAGGATCATACTGGATCTGCATTTTACCCGCCTTACCTTTTTTTGTGGTGATCAATACAACACCATAAGCAGCACGGGCGCCATATATGGAAGCCGAACCATCTTTCAAAACCGAAATATTGTCGATATCATTAGGATTGATAGAATTTAGCTCATTGTTATTGTTAAGGGCAACGCCATCTAATATGATCAAAGGGTCCTGTCCGTTAACTGAAGTTGCGCCACGGATCTGAAAGTTCCAGTTTTCGCGGCCGGGCTGGGCCGAGGTCCTGGTTACAACCATACCCGGCACCTGCCCTTGTAAATTAGCAATTGGGTTATTTGTAGGCCCGCGGTCTTCAAATACTTTAGCACTCACCGTTGCAATAGCGCCCACTACTGAAGGCTTTTTTTGTGTGCCGTATGCAACCACGACAACTTCACTCAGGTCGCTGCTGTTCTCTGCTAAAGATATCACCATTGGTGTGCCGGCATCTGCCGGTACCTCTTTTGTCAAATAACCAACGTAGCTGATTTGCAGTATTGAGCCAGGCGAAGCATTGATCTCGAAATGTCCGTTGGCATCGGAAACTGCCCCTACCGATGTTCCCTTAAGTTTAATAGTAGCGCCTATGATCGTCTCCTTAGTTTTGGCGTCGAGAACTTTCCCGCTGATCTTGCCATTCTGCGCATAAGCTATCACAGAGAATAAGTACCAGAAAAACAGGGTCAGCAGGCCAGGTTTTCCTTTAAAAAATAAAGTAGAAATACTCATAATTTCATTTGTTAATAATTAAGTAATTGGTTTCTAAAACGGTTTAATTAAGATGGTGGTGGATCACATCATGCACTCACTTAGTATATGGACATAAAAAGTATTTCGGGATACTCAATTCCGATCCATTTTTTCCAGTAATTTCAATTTGGGACAAGGTTTATGATGAAGCCAAAGGAAAACAATGCAGTGATCCACCATGCGTTATCTGCAATGAGCCCGAAAAATTGTATTATATTTTGCCTGGAAGTTTATTTGGGGGACTTTACCGCTGTCCCGTTCTTTACATCGATTTTAAAAGGCTCTGGCTGAGGTAACCAAAGCTTGCCATCGCCTATTTCAACGGGCATCCAAAGGTAGCGTGAGTCCCATTGCGTTTTGGGTTTCCAGATATCTCCCAAAAACACTATCGTGGTATCCTTTCGGCCGGCAACCTTAAGCAGCAATGTCGACTGCGAACCATAGGTATTGGTTTCCTTCGGCGCTATATCCTTAAATTCAGACCATGGGCCTTCAAGAGATTTAGCCGTGGCATATTGGTTGGGATTAGGCCTCCAACCCGTCAGCGCCGAACCAATAGCATAATACAATCCCTTGTAATGAACAATGGCGCCACCTTCCATGTGTTCAGGTATTAAACACATTTCACGATCTATATTAAGACAATCTTCGGTGAGTTTGGCGATGTGAAACCCGAGCGGGCGGTCTTCAAAAATAAGGTATTGCGTACCGTCATCATCCGTAAACTGCCCGATATCCCGGCTTTCGTGTCCTAAAGGACGAAAACTTTTGAGATACCGAAAATTACCATCGGGCTTTTCACTAACTGCTATGCCCACGCTTGCATACTTATAAGTGGCGTTATCCAGGTGAAAGTACATGACATATTGCCGGGATTTTTTACTGTAAAACACCTTTGGCCTTTCCAGTATCCAGTGCCGGCCAAGGTTTTCGGGGTCTGTCATCTGCACAACATCACCTTTAAACTTCCAATTCATCAGGTCGGTTGAGGCATAGCAGCTTACATAACGTTTGTTGCTGTCAAGTCCCTGCCTTCTTTCTTCGCCGTACCAGTAATAGGTATCTTTCACCTTAGTGATCCCGCCTCCGTGCGCCTGGATGTGTTCACCTTTATCGTCCGGCCATATTTCTCCAGGTGATATTTTAGTTAATTTTTGCGCAGAAACACGCATGCCGGCAATAAGGCCAAGGCAAAGAATAGCAGATTTTAATAGATAATTTCTGTTCGACATTTGGTTAAGTAAATTTTAGATAAGGTGATTTCAAAAAGTGTGCTCAGGCAACAAGTTCCGTTGGGGTACATCTTTTATTTTCTGTTAGTTTGAGCCTGAGCTGATTGATGCCACGATGCACATGATTAACTACAGACTGGTACTGCAGGCCGGTTACTTCGGCTATCTGGTCATAATTCCAATCATCAAAATACCGAAGGAATATCATTTCCTTTTGGCGTTTAGGCAGCTCATTTAAAGCCATCGCAAGGATCTGCCGGTTTTCCCTGCCCGCTTCCATACTAACAAGCAGGTCTTCCGCAGAAAAAACGACGTCGATCTGTTTGCAATTTTGCAGGTCGAGCAGTTCTGGCCGGTATGCTTTCAGATAGTTAATTGCGAGGGACCTGGCCGACTTAAAAAAATAATATTTTACATTATTGATCGGGCCAAATCGTTCTTTCCGCTCCCAAAATTTAATGAAGAGGTCCTGTAAAATATCCTGGGCGGCATCTTCATCTTTAACGATCTTAAACAGATAGAAATACAAAGGGGAATAAAGCGTGTCGTGGATACGACTGAAAGATTTCACATCTCCGGCGAGGGTTTGCGCCCACCATTTCGTTAACTCGATACCGTTGTTCATATTGGCTCTATGACTATTTTTTTATAGGCCGCATCAGGTAAGCAAACTCAACCTTGCTTTCCAAAATCGATTAAGTAGCTTTTGCTCCGGGCTTAATAATTGGTTTATGAAAGCTAATATGGGGGGTTTTTACTACCGCGATGGGATACAAATTAGCCATTTTGGCGGTACAAATTCAGCATTTAAAGGAAAACCTAAATGGATTAAGGAATGCAAAAAAGATAGCAAATAACTAAAAATCAATTATTTACATTAAACCTCTTTTTAAACACGGGTCTTTTCTGCTTTAAAAAGTCTGAAGGGTTAGCGCCAAACAGTTTAAAAAACTGGCTCCGGAAGTATTTTATGCTATTGAATCCGGTTTCAAAAGCCACTTCATTGACGTTCATATCAGACTGGATCAGCAATTCTGCGGCCTTACGCAGGCGGATGTACCGGATAAAGCTGTTGATGGTATGGCCAGACAAGGATTTAACTTTCCTGTACAGATTAGAGTGGCTCATCCCAATCTCCGCGGCCAATACCTTGATAGAAAAGTTTTCGTCGGTAATATTCCTTTCTACAATATCAATGCATTTTTCCAGGAACTGCCTGTACTCATCGGAGATGGTTATAGTGGCATTTTTAAGTGTGATGGTGTTATAAAAATACTGCTGTAAATTATCGCGGTTTTGCAGAAGGTTGGCAATACGGGCCATCAGAACATCTTTTTCAAACGGCTTCTGAATGTAATCGTCTGCCCCGCTTTCAAGCCCTTTGATCCTGCTTTCGGGGGAGGCACTTGCTGTTAGCAGGATCATCGGAATGTAACTTAGCTGCGAATCGTTCTTTATGGCTGTGCACACTTCGATACCGTTTAATTCCGGCATCATCAAATCACAGATGATCATATCAGGTTGTTTATCCCGCGCCATTGTTAAACCAACCTGGCCATTTTCGGCCTCATACACGATGTAAGAAGCCACAAGTAATGATCTGATGTAACGGCGGAGTTCAGCGTCATCATCAACTACAAGAATCGCTTTTTTATCATTAACAATACCTTTCGTTTCAAAATAGGTTTCATCAGCTTCAGCCATGGCTTCAACGTTGCTATTCTCTTCTGTTAACTCGTCCAACAGCGGGGAAATAATGTCAACCTCATCTGAAACCACAATTCCGGGAAAATGGCCAGTACCTTTCAAAAGCTCCAGGCTGAATGTAGTGCCTGTACCCGGAACGCTCTCAAAATAAAGTTGCCCGTGATGCCGACGCGTAAATTGTTGTGCCAGGTATAAACCAATGCCAAACCCTGCCTTCTGCCCTTGTTTTGCAGAGCGGTAAAACTTTTCAAAAATATGCGCGCCGACCTCTTTTGATATTCCAGGGCCATTATCTGTCACTTTGATAATAACCTCATTCGGCGCGTTATTCAACTGAACAGATACCGCTTTGCCGCCCGCCGAATATTTGATAGCATTTGAGATCAGGTTAAAAAGTATGATCTCGATCTTCTCACGATCACCATAAATGAAAAGAGGGTCTGCCGGAGCGTTCAGTTCCAGGCTAATTCCGGAAAGCTTTGCCTGATGAACGAAGCAAAGATATACCTCACGGCAAACGAGCACGATATCCATCGGTGCGATGTGTAGCGCATCTGCCACGGCGTCAGCTTTACGGAACAGCAATAACTGATCAACAAGGCTCAACAAACGTCTTGAATTGCGGAAAACTATATTCAGGTCCTGGCGTTCGCCGGAAGTACTTTTGGCCAGCAGATCCTTAACCGGGTTAATGATAAGAGAAAGCGGGGTGCGAAACTCATGGGCAACACCCGTAAAAAATTCAATGCGCCGCTCATTCAGTTCTTTTTCCTTCTCCTGAAGGTTACGTTGATATTCGGCATCTGCGTTAGCCAGTTTTACCTCGTATTTCAGCTTCGTTTCACGGAATTTATTCCGTACGTACCAATAGATTATTCCTACTACTACCAATGCATAAGCAACAAATGCCCAAACGGTGGCGTACCAGGGTGGCAAAACAACAATGTTCAGTGTCAGTTCGTTTTTTGTCCATTGGCCTTCTGGATTGGTGCAGTTAACCCTCAGCACGTAACTGCCCGGGGCCAGCCGTGTATATAATATATTGCGCTGGTGGCCGGCATCCACCCACTTTCTATCCCATCCATGAAGAATGTAGCGGTACTTTATTCTTTCCTGCGCTGTAAACTCTATAGCGGCGAACCGAAAAGCCAAAGAGGCGTTTTTATAGGGTATCCGCAGTGAAACAAGTTCATTATGCTCATTGGCTTTAAAAAAACCGGGGTAAAAATCCAGCGGCTTCGCGTCAATCCTGATATCTGTAAAAGCAATGCCCGGTGCATTCCGCAACGGCACGAGTTGTTCGGGGGAAAATAGTGTAAGCCCGCCTGTGCCACCAAATGCCAGTTGGCCGTTCCTTAACCTTAGTGAAGCATTGAAATTGAACTCCTTACTTGCAAGCCCGTCGCTCTGAAAAAAGTTAGTAGAAGTTGTTTGCTTCGGATCAAAGCGGCAAAGGCCATTGTATGTGCTTAACCAAAGTTGCTTTGCATTGTCTTCCTCTATTGCCAGGATATTGTTATTACTTAAGCCGGCCATGGTAGTGAACTGTTTTGTGACTTTGCCGGCCAACGTACCGAAATACATCAAACCGGCTTCGGTACCGAGCCAGAGATCGCCGCCGCCAGATGAATGTATTGACCGTACCGGTTTACCGATGGAGTAAAACCGGGAACTCCCCTGTTTTATATTAATTTTATAAAGCCCTTCAAAGTTACCAGCCCAAAGATTGCCGGCCCCGTCCTGGCACATGGAAAGGACGTTAGGCAATTTTGTATGGAATGGCTTAAACTGATCTGCTTTGCGGTCATAAAGAAAAAGGCCATCCTGTAACCCGCTTGCCCATAAGTTCCCTTCATGATCCAGGTATAAGCCCCAAAAGGTTATCCGGCTTTCCTTGCCCTGCGCATCCAGCCCATGATATACTTTAAACCTGTTTTGCCCGGGCAGGTAAAGATCGATCCCTCCGCCATAAGTTGCGAGCCATATTTTCCCTGTAGAATCCTGGATCATGCTGGTTACAAAGTCGGAACTTAATGTCCCCGGTTTTTTGGGATCATGCCGAAAGTTAGAAAAATGACCGGAACGCCTGTCCCAGATGCTCAGTCCACCACCATCTGTGCCAATCCACAGCTTCCCCTCCCGGTCTTCAAGAAGGGATTTTACAAAATTGCTGATGAGGCTGTTGGCATTAAGCGGATCATGACGGATGTTTTGGAACCTGTCTTTAACCTCATCGATCATGTTTATTCCTCCCCTGAGCGTTCCTATCCATTTTCGTCCATTTCTGTCAAGCAGCAATGAATACACGGCGTTACTTGAAAGCCCCTGTTCGTTATATCCTTCCGACAAATAAGAGATTTGAGTGCGGCCTTTGTTCAGTATCTGGATTCCTCCCCCATCGGTTCCAACCCATAAACTACTGTCTGGCATTGCCTGCAAACTGGTGATCCTGTTTGATTTCAATCCTCCGTTAGATTCATTTAAAAAACGGTCGTAGGTAGCAGACTGAATATTGAAGTGGTACAGTCCTATGGTAGTGCCCAGCCAAAGGTTACCATTGTCAGGATACAAACAGGTAGCACCACGCACTGTACTGTTGAGCACATGAAACTTTTTCCCGGCAATGTCATATTCGCATAAGCCCAGTTCGCTGATCAGTGCGTAGATCCTGTTGCCGGGGAGCACCAGTAACGCGTTAACACTATAGTTCCATTTAAGCTGCGCATCAGTATCAAGTAATACAGGATGGCCCACATGGCTGCCTTTGTCAAAAACAATTAACCCATTCCCCTCCGAAGCAACAAGCATATCGCCGTTATCATCAACCTTAATGTCCCTTATATAACTATTAATCGTAATTTCCCGGCCGCCGGGCATAACCGCATAAACGGCAGAGAACTTATCGGTCACCGGGTCAAGTATACTGACGCCCTGCCTGGTACCTACCCATAAATTATTACGCGAATCCTGGGCGATACAATTCACATAGCTATGAATGATGGATGAATTATCTTCAGGCTGATTGCGATAAACTTTGAAATCGTAACCGTCATAGCGGTTCAAACCATCATAGGTGCCAAACCAGAGAAAACCGCGACGGTCCTGAAAGATACATCTGACCTCGCTATTGGATAGCCCCTCTTTCAAGCCGATACGATCTATATGCGAACTGGGGGCCAATGCCGCTTTCGCATGAGTACAGGAGCAGAAAAGGATGATCAAGGCTATTTTCAAAAACGCCCCATAGCACTTTGAAAATCCCGAAAAAAAACATGCCTTTTCCCTGGTTGTGCGCTTATTCAATTTTTGAAAATATTTGTTCAAATCATCAACAGCCTAAACAGTTTATGGCTATGCGGTTTTATTGGTTCGGTTTGTCCTTTTCAGGTAGCTTGCCCAGCTTTTTCGAAATCGACTCCCAGCTGTTTTTAATTTGCTGTTCATCAATTTTCGGTCTTTTTATTTTAAAAAGGTCCGGGATGTCAGCTTCTTTATATCTTTTTTTCATTAGTGGTAACGATAGCACTCTGCACCCTATAAAATTTAGCCTCAAACAAAAATATAACAAAATAGCATATGACAGGTATGTAATATGCCTGCGTAACACTATTATAAAGACAAGCTGCAAAAGGCATCGATACTCAATTTTTAATATTACGATAAGATTTACAACAGAAAGCAACGCTCATATTTCCACAATTAACTATGCCTGCGAAGGGGGGCTGATGAATCCCGGATGATCAGCTTAGTCCTCAACAAAATATTTTGCGAATCGATCATGTGATCTTCCTGCAACTGATCCAGTAATATTTTTGCCACCTGCAGCCCTATCTCCCGGATGGGCTGGGCAACGGCGGTAATGGCCGGGGTAAATAACGCAAAGTTATTGTTATCGTCAAAAACCACTACGCCTATGTCCTGCCCTACAACCATATTCATATCTTTAATAGCCTCCAGTCCACTCAATGCCAGGTAATTGGTCGAGAAAAATAAAGCATCAATATGCTGCTTTCCCTTTAGCAGGTTCCTGATGCTTTGAACGGTCTTCTCTTTCGCTTCGCTGTATTCTATATCTTTTATCGCGGCGGGCAAATCATGGGCTTTCAAAGCCGCGAGGTAACCATTTACCCTTTCAGTCATCTGGTCCTGCCGGGACGAAAGTGTAACAAAGGCAATGTTTCTAAATTTATTTTCGATCAGGTGCATGGTAGCCGATTCACTGCCGCGGAAGTTATCTACAACCACTGTTGAACATGGCAGGTTGGGCAGCGTGCGGTCAAAAAGTATAACGGGGGCCCCTGCTTTGATCAGGTCTCCTACTACCGCTTCCAGGCCCGGTGTGGGTGCCAGGATATAACCGTCGACCTGATAGTTTTTGAAAGTTTGGAGCAAATCATTAGCGATTTCCGTTGAGTTTTCGGAACTGCCATAAATAAGCCTGTAACCATATTGGTAAATATGCTGCTCAATAACGCGTGCTACCGCCGAAAAAAAAGGATCGCTGATATCTTCAACGATCATGCCGATGGTTTTACTTTTGCCGGTACGCAAGCTAACTGCCAGCCGGTTAGGCTGATAGCCCACCTTTTTGACAAAGCTCATGATCTTATCCTCAAGTTTAACACTTATACCGTTCTGCCGGGCTTTCCCATTTAAAACGATAGAAACTGAGGCTTCAGAAACATTCAATGCTGCCGCGATATCTTTGATGGCCAGTTTCTTTTTCATTTTAATTGAGGTGAAAGCATAGATATTGATATTATTTTCTGGCGATACCGTAAAAAAGCCAAAGCTTAACGGCCGGGCCTGATGATAACAGCCTGCCCATCTTTACCATTAAGGTTGACAACATAAGTGTCGTTATATTTTACATTTATTTTTCTTATGCGGATACCGCCGTTTCCGTCATCCTCGTAAACAGTAGCAGTATAGCGTCTCTTTTTATCGAGGAAATTAAGCTGGAATTTCCCTTTCCATGGCTGCAGGCCCGCGGCACTTCCCAGGTACCATTCATTTCCTTTGCGCCTGGCTACGCTGACACCTTCGCCAATTTCCCCCGCCATGTACCTGCTCTCGTCCCAAACCGTTGGCACGTATCTGAAAAACTCTATTTCGGTATCATCCTGGTAATCCTGTGAACGTCCATACCAAAACATTGCCTGTAAGGGGTCAAAATAAACAACGGTCAGTGCCAGTTGCTGGGCTTTGCTCACCTTAACATTCTTGCTGTAGGAGTTAAATTTGTTGGGGTAACAAAATGTAAAATCCGCAGCACCCGCAAGAAAACGCGTAAATGGCAATACCGTGGTATGAAATGCGTCGGGGCTGTTTTCATCTCCGCGAATACCTTCCGAACTCAGCACAAACGGATATCTCCGGCTCAGGCCCGTAGGTTTATAATGATCGTGTACATTGAGCACAAACCCATAGTCATTAACTTTCTTCATAGCGGTATCAAGCCAGGCCAGGCCCTTTTGCGTGCCCCCATCTACAAATCCGAATTTAAACCCGCTCACCCCCCATTTTTTATAGAGCGGTAGCAGGGTATCGATCTTGGCCTTTAACCCTACATAATTTACATATAGTATCACCCCGATCCCTTTTTGACGTGCGTGAGCGATAATTTGCGCTAATTCAAAACCCGGGATGGACTTCGTTGGGTCGGATATTGTTCGAAATTCCGCTCCGTACCACCCTGCATCGATCAGGATATACTGAAAATTCA
>Ga0163162_10001501_pt1 | contig 21743 bp, 14 predicted proteins | sample S55metaG_FD_115310 | JGI IMG/M metagenome (GOLD analysis project Ga0163162, IMG submission 115310) | Switchgrass rhizosphere microbial communities from Kellogg Biological Station, Michigan, USA - S5-5 metaG | ecosystem: Host-associated > Plants > Roots > Rhizosphere > Soil | place: USA...
CAAAACTATGGCCACCAGAATAAATAACACAATTCCAATCCAAAGCATTTCTTTTTCATGCTGTTTTTCCTCTATCAACCTGCTCGCAATGAGCGGCAGTACCGATTCTATCTGTGCTGCCCTGTTTCTGGTTCCATAGAAAGCGGCATTACCCAGCGCCTCCTGCATACACACATAAGCATCATCATTCCTGTTCATTTTAAACAATTCCTGCCCCAGTAAAAATATGGCAAAGGTTTCTTTTGTTGCCGAGCGGATATCGTTGATGGCCGCAAGTGTGAGTAACATTAATTTATCCTTACCTGAATAAGCATGACTAATTCTGGTGGCGATAATCGCAATCTGGTGCTCGGATAAATTGTGATTCAATAAATAGCGGTAATAAAATTCTGCATCTGGCTGCTTATTTTGCCCGGAACCCTGCAAAAAAGCAAGGTTAATGGTTTTTTCAAGCTCACCCGGATCAATCAAACTCCCCGCCTTTTCAAATTCTTTTCGGGCAGCCTTACGGTAGTCTGTGGCATAATATGCATCATTATTGTAAGCCGCAATTTCGTCGAAAAGCATGCCACGTAAATTCAGATAGTCATAATGAAATTTACCCGTCCCCCCAAGCGTATCTATTTCAGCAATGGTTTCAAAAGCCTCCTTATAAAAGCCAGACTTCACCAAAACTGTTGCCAGTCCCATCTGGCTTTGAATGAGGTATTGTTTATTGTTCAGCTTTTTTGAAAGCGCAACTAATTTATTGGCGTTTGTAATGGCAGAGTCGAAACGAAAAGAACTATACTCATTAAATAAGGCAGATAACAATCTGTAACGCTCCTGGTACCGGGGCGTTGTGATGGCCGCAAGCTGGTTACGCAGTCTGGCAATTTTTTCTTCTTTTTGCCTGATATAATTGTTTTCTGTTGAAAGTTCCAACCTAAGCACTTTCCATAAACTGTCTGCTTTTGAAGTTTGCGCCTGAACGGGAAAAATGTAAAAAAGCAGAATAATAATCGCAATAATTTTCTTTATCATCAATAATGCTGTTGGCCTGCGGCTCGATATATAAACATACAATAAATTATGATTTAAGCTAAATGCTGTTTCCATATCGTGTTTCAAAACCAGTCGCACAGCATTTATCTCCCCTGAACCCTGAAAAAAAGTCTTGATTTTAAAAGCATTATCAATTCATAAAGCGTTTTATTTCAGTCATTTAAAATCCATCTGGTTTTGATTTACATGGAAGTGGGTTTCAAATTGAAATGATAGCGTTTTTTGATCGCTACTTTTGGCTAACCAAATAACGATCATTTCAACTTTATGAGAAACAGATTTTTTATCCTGATGGCAGTAGGGCTTCCGCTCTTAACCACAGCCTGTCAGAAAACTTCTCAGGGAGATACGGTTCTCACCACACAGGGCACAGCAGTAAAGTATTTTCAGAATCCATTGCTCAATGGCGATCATGCGGATCCTTTTGTAACCCAGAAAGACGGAAACTATTATTTTTTGTCTACTAAAGGCAACCGTGTAGCCATCGCAAAAACAAAAGCCATGTCTCAACTCGCTGAAGCTACGGAAACCACGGTTTGGACCCCACCCGAAAATACCGATCACTCAGCCGACCTATGGGCGCCGGAGTTGCATTTTTTAGCGGGCAAATGGTATATTTATGTTGCCGCAGCACAAAAGGGTGTAGACGATAGTAACCGCATGTTTGTATTGGAAAATGAAAACGCCGATCCCACACAGGGTAGCTGGAATTTCAAAGGTAAAATTGCCGATGCGGCAAATGATCAGTGGGCGATAGATGGTTCTGTTGTTACAGTAGGCGGTAAAAACTATTTCGTCTGGTCGGGCTGGGAAAATCCAGCAGAGAAATATAAACAATATATTTACCTCGCGCCCATGTCTAATCCCTGGACCATCAGCGGACCGCGAATCAAAATCTCCTCACCAACAAACGACTGGGAAAAATGGGAACCCACTTTTCTTGGCGCAGGCGTAAACGAAGGACCGGTTATGCTACAACGCGACGCCAACAGCCCCTTATTTATTATTTTCTCGGCCAGCCGTTACAGCAGTGACAATTACTGCCTGGCACAAATCCAGTTGAAAACCGGCAGCGACCCGGCAGTTGCAGAAAACTGGATCAACAAAAAACAGGTATTTGTAAGGAGTGATAAAAATGCGGTTTACGGGCTCGGGCATAATGGTTTTTTCACCAGTAGCAACAGGGATGATAACGGCACGTTGAAAACCGAAAATTGGTTTATCTATCATGCACGCAGTATGCCAAATGATCCTGGTCAGGCCAGAACGACCAGAATGCAGCAACTTTCCTGGAAGGCAGATGGATCACCCGATTTCGGAACCGCCATCAGTACGGGGATCAAGCTTTCCTGTCCCATCAACGAACAATAGGCTAATGCATACCATCCGTTTTGTACTGTGCCGCTAAAGCGGCAAGAGGGATCCGTTTTGTCTTTTTTTTCTAAAACTCACTAACCAGATCTATAATTTATGACACCAAAAAAAGCTGTGGTCATCCAAAAGACCAAGTCCTATCTGCCACCCAATTTTAAACCAGTAATTGAAAAAAACAACTAAACCAGCTATGAGAAAACTTTTACATGATTATAAGGGAAGCACTGCTGCCGGAACCCTTGGTTTCCGTACGATGTGCTTCATGATGATCATCTGTTGTTGTTCCGCTGCCCTCGCGCATGCCAACACAGATAAAAAAACCCGTCCGTACATATTATCTGCTAAAAACCTCCGGAAAGATATTGAAGTAAGGGGAAGTGTAACCGATACCAGCGGAGTCGGCCTGCCGGGCGTAGTAATAAGCGTAAAAGGCCGCAACGGCTTTGGTACAGTCACAGATGTTAATGGCGGCTACCTGATCAAAGTTCCTGAAGATGCCACGCTGGTATATAGCATGGTGGGTTTTATCCGTCAGGAAGTGGCCGTCAGTTCACGCGGATTTATTGCAGTCAAACTGCGCCAGAACCAGGCCATGTTAGAGGATGTGGTTGTAGTAGGCTATGGCACCCAGCAGAAAAACAATGTTACCGGTGCACTTACTTCCGTTAGTTCGAAAGAACTGCTGCGCACACCAACAGCCAGTTTAACCAACAGCCTTGCCGGACGTTTACCTGGTCTTTTAACCATACAGAGCAGTGGCGAGCCCGGAGCCGACGGCTCTGCACTCTACATCCGTGGGTTTGGCACCTATCAGGGCAAAAGCCCCCTCGTGCTGGTTGATGGGATCGAGAACAGTATCGACGGTATTGATGCGAACGATGTAGAAACGGTAAGCGTTTTAAAAGATGCAGCTGCCACAGCAGTTTACGGTATGAAGGGTGCAAATGGCGTGGTACTGGTTACGACTAAACGGGGAAAAACAGGTAAACCACTTATTTCACTTACCGCACAGACTTCGCAACAACGCCCGTTCAATATGCCAGAATACCTTGACTCATTTGATGCGCTCACCCTGTTCAGGGAAGCCCTGAACAATGATGGCTTGAATGCTAACCTCTACACGGATGCCTACCTGAATAAATTCCGCGACCGCAGTAACCCTACTTACCAGTACCTCTATCCAAATGTGAACTGGACAGAAGAACTGATCAAGCCCTCATCAATGATGAGCCAGGCTAACCTCAATGTCAACGGCGGTTCTTCAACGGCCCGGTACTTTGTATCTATGGCCTATCTAAAACAGGATGGATTGTACAAATACGATGATCTGAATGCGTACAACATCAATGCGGTGATGAATAAGTACAATTTCAGAAGCAACATCGATATCGATCTTTTACCTACACTCAAGTTGGAGCTCAACCTTTCAGACATTGTTCGCGATCGCAACTATCCGACAGAAACGGCAAGCGCCTTCTGGTCTGAAATACGAAATACACCAGCCTATCTTTATCCTTTAACCAATCCTAACGGTTCGGTATCCGGGCAAAAAGATTCGCCAGCCAATCCTTACGGCCGTTTAACCCAGTTTGGATATGGACGTTTTTTCGAAAATACCTTAAGTTCGATTATCGGGTTTACCCTAAAACTACCCTTTATTACCGAGGGACTGAGCTTTAGAACACGCTTTGCATACGATGCCCAGAACTTCAGAAACATTACCCGGCAACGGAATTATTCTACCTACAGGTTTATCACGAACGAAAACGAAACAGACTTGAGCAAAGGCCGTTACGAAGAGCTGACCACGGGTGATGGTTTGCTCGGTTTTAACATTGCTGCGAACGGCAGCCGCAAATCAACCTTTGAGAGTTACCTGAACTACGACCGGACCTTTGCGCAGAAACATGTGGTTTCGGGTATGCTCCGTTACAACCAATCACAGAGTTTTTTAGCCACCACCACTGCTGATGGCGCCATCGCTGCCTTACCCTATAAACAATTGGGCATAGTAGGTCGGGTTAATTATTCATTTGACAGGCGTTATGTACTGGAATTCGATGCGGGTTATAATGGTTCAGAGAACTTTATGAAAGGGCGTCGTATGGGCTTTTTCCCGGCAGCGTCTGCCGGCTGGATCATATCCAATGAGCAGTTTATGAAAGATTCTAAATTGGTAAGCTTATTGAAATTAAGGGGTTCTTATGGTATAGTTGGGGTTGATAACAGTGTTGGGCGTTTTGCATACCTCAGTACCTGGCAAACCGGGAACGGCAGTGGCTATCGCTTTGGTTTGGCTGCCGATGGAGATGGCTACTCCGGCGCACAGGAAAGTGCCACCGGAAATTCATTCCTCACCTGGGAACAGTCAAAAAAAACAAATATTGGTGTAGATTTCGAATTATTTAAAGGGCAGATCGCTTTTACCGGTGATGTTTTTACTGAAAGGCGCTCGCAGATTCTAACCACGGCAGCCATCATTCCAAATGTAACGGGTGTTCAAAATTTACCAGCAATTAATGCCGGTATTGTAGATAACAAGGGCTTTGAAGGAGAAATTACCTTCCGCAAACGCTTCGGCAACCACAACCTGATGTTACGTGGCTCCTATTCGTATGCCACCAACCGGATACAGTATGCTGCAGAGCCCACCTATGCCCTGCCATACCGGGGACTAAGAGGTACACAGATCAATGAAGCTTACGGCTTAACCGCTCTTGGCTTATTTAAAGATGCAGCAGATATCGCAGCAAGTCCTACCCAGCAATTCGGTGCCGTGCGCCCGGGTGATATCAAATACCTTGACCGAAACGGAGACGGTGTGATCAACAGCCAGGATGAAGGTTACCTGGGCCAGGTAACCACCCCAAAATCAATTTTGGGTTTAACGGTGTCCTATACTTACAAAAACTTTGACCTGAATGTGCTTTTTCAGGGTGCTACCGGGGGCAAACTCTGGTTAACCGGTACTTCAGCCTGGGCTTTCGCCAGCAACAGCTCGGTACTGGCCGACTATATGGATGGGCGTTGGACCACACAGAATCCTGACCCAAATGCCAAATGGCCACGATTATCTTCATCCAACAATGTAAATAATAACCAAAACTCCACCTTCTGGCTACGGTCATCCAATTATGTACGCCTAAAAAACGTAGAGGTAGGTTACACACTACCCAAAACCTGGATCAAAAAAATCGGACTCACCAATATCAGGGCCTTTGCCACCGGATCAAATATTTTTACCTGGTCTGAAATGAAGATTTTTGATCCGGAGCGAACCAATGGCTTTGGAGACTATCCTCAAATGCGCGTAATCAACTTAGGAATAAATGCTTCATTGTAATCTCATGAAAAATATCACCAAGCTGCTTTTGGCAGTACTATTATTCAGCACCACTTCCTGTAAAAAATACCTGGATGTGGTTCCCGCCGAATACTCGAGCGAAAATGATGTTTATAATAACATCAACCTCACTGAACAGGCACTTGCCCGTTTATACAATGCGCTGCCGAATGAGCTAACCTCACCCCTAACGGCCGCAACAGATGAAACCTACCACCACTGGTTCGATAATGGCGAAGCGATAGATGCCTACAAATATAACCTTGGCGCATGGAGCACCAACGACAATCCATACGGTAACTGGTCTGGCAAATACCAGGATATCCGCAGGGCCAATATCTTTATCAAACGCATAGATGCGGTTCCGGTACCACTCGATCGGGAAAGCTATTATGCCATCTGGAAACCACGTTACAAAGCCGAGGCCCGCTTTCTTCGTGCCCAGTTTTATTTTGAACTTTTTAAACGCTATGGAGCGGTTCCGTTAATCACCAGCTCAAATGATGTAGACCCTGGCAACCTGGAAGATACGCAGGTTGCGCGTAATTCGGTAGATGAGGTGGTAAATTTCATCACTTCAGAGTGCGACGAGATTTCAACCGTACTGCCACTTACCCAGGAAGCCGCACAAACCGGCCGCGTTACCAAAGGCGCAGCACTGGCCTTAAAAGCCCGGACTTTATTGTATGCCGCCAGTCCATTGTTTAACGGCAATCCGCTCTACGCCAACATACAAAATAAAGATGGCAAAGTTCTGTTTAGCCGTAGTTATGACAAAGAAAAATGGAAAAAGGCCGCAGATGCGGCAAAGGCCGTTATCGATTTAGGCATTTACAAACTGTATGCGCCTTTCCCGGATAATCCGGTACAAAATTATGCAGCACAGTTTTATACGCGAGATTATACCGAAACCATCTTTCAGCGTATCCTCGGCAACTCCACTGATATTGATGGTAACTATCTGCCCAATGGCTCCCCTTTTAAGGGAAATGGAAAACTAACGCCTTTACAGCAGTTTGTTGATGCTTATGAGATGAAAAATGGTTATCCGATTAATCAAACCGGTTCTGGCTACAGCACTACCGGGGTTTGGAGCGGACAGCTGTGGGACGGGCTGAAATTTCAGACGGTAAGTAATATATCCAACATGTACAAAGATCGCGACCCCCGGTTTTATGCCAGTATCTTTTTCCAGTACGATGTATGGCGTTTCGATGCCACCAAGCGCCCGGTAAGGCTGGCCTGGTACGGTGCCGGCAACGGCATTACAGATGGTTGGGCAACGGGCAAATCGGGTACCAACCCCTGGGGCTATAATGTCCGCAAGTTTTTATCGCCCGGTTATGATAGAAACGCCAATTCGGGTACAGGGACCCGCAACTTTCCAATTTTCCGCCTGGCAGAGATGTACCTCAATTATGCAGAAGCCATGAATGAATACCTTGATGCACCAGATCAATCTGTTTATCAATATCTTAACCTGGTACGCGGCCGGGTGGCCATGCCCAACCTGCCCATTCTGCCTGCAGATAATACCAAAGGCGGTATGCGCAACCGGATCCAAAATGAGCGCCGGATTGAACTGGCTTTTGAAAGCCAGAGGTTCTGGGATGTAAGGCGCTGGTTAATCGCCAAAACAGTTGATAATGCACCAGCGCTGGGCCTCAATGCACGCCCTTCAGCAGCCGAACTGAGCAGTACCGGTCTGGATGTATCCAGCGAGGCGGCGGGGGTAGCCGTATTTTACAAAACCGTTACCTTGCAAAACCGCGTCTTTGCCGATAAACACTATCTCATGCCCATACCACAATCTGAAATTGATAAAGATCCAAACCTGGTTCAAAATTATGGCTGGTAAACTGACAAAAACCCCTAAGGGATAGCCGTTCCAGCAGCTCTCCCATGCATGCAGATGGTTCTTCATCTGCATGTATGGTTTTATGGTTTCGGATATCCATCATGTCAGATACAGTAACCCTCCAATAACTTTAGGGCAATGTGCATGTAAGCTTCCTGAATTTCGACGCCTGGCAGAAGAAAAATATCTTTCGCTACGCAGCATTCCTCGGATTTCGAAAAGCGCGTTACGTTTACTGTCTTATATTTCTAAAAACATCCGGAATTCTTTTGTAATTTGCGCTGATCCCGTTCATTATTCATGGTGATAGCTGCCCAAAATCATGGCAGAATTTACATTATTCAGGTGTTTTTCCGGCGAACTGGTTTTGCAGTAAAGCTGTTTTGAGTTGCATCATTGTTAATTTCAATTATTGATGTTCGATATTTTAATAAAACATATTCGTCAGAAGGTTGATTTGGGCCAACAGGATCTGATCTTGCTAAAAACTTTTTTTACCCCCAAAAAGCTGAACCGGAAAGCGTTTTTATTGCGTGAAGGCGAAGTCTGCAATTATCTCGCTTTTGTAAGCAGCGGCATCCTGAAATCATTTACAAGCGATGAAAAAGCGCAGGAACGGATCAGTCTTTTTGCTTTTGAAGGCTGGTGGATTTCTGATTTCAATAGTTTTATCAACCGGGAAAAAGCCCTGCTGAATATCAGTGCCATCGAAAATGCTGAATTGCTGCTGATCAGTTTTGATGATTATGAATTATTAACACTTCAAATTCCATTAATGGACCGCTATTTCAGAATCCTGTATCAAAACAGCCTGGTTACCAAAGATCGCCGGCTCATGATTTCAAATAAGTCTACTGCAATGGAAAAGTACCTGTCACTCGTACACCATAATCCCGATATGGTGAAAAGAATTCCACATACCCTCATTGCCTCCTATTTAGGATTGAGTCCGGAAACGGTGAGCAGGATCAGAAAAAAGCTGTTATTTCAATAATCCCTTAATTTATGTTATCAAATTCTTGATCTCGGTCAAGTATTTTACCATCGGTTCGTGCTTACTTTTGTGCTGTTCTTACAAGTTTAAAAAAAGGCATTTATGATGAAAAATATGGCATTGGTTGTGGGTTCAACCGGAATTACAGGAAGCAATCTGGTTGAAGAATTAATTGCACAAAACTGGACTACTTTTGGTTTGGCAAGAAACCATAACAGGCCAGTTGAAGGGCTAAAACCTATCAAAGCAGACCTGCTTGATGAAGAAAGTTTAGCTGTTGCGTTAAAGGATGTTTCTCCTACGCACGTTTTTTTTACCACCTGGATGCGCAAAGCTAATGAACAAGAAAACATCATCGTTAACAGTACCATGGTAAGCAATCTGCTCAATGCATTATCTCCTAAAAAGTCAGTCCGCCATGTAGAATTGGTTACCGGTTTAAAACACTATTTAGGCCCTTTTGAAGCCTATGCGAAGGAAGGAATATTACCTGAAACGCCGGTAAGGGAAGAACATCCCAGGTTAGCCTACCCCAATTTCTATTATGCACAGGAAGATGCCGTGTATGAAGCGGCAAACAGAGATCACTTTACCTGGAGCGTTCACCGGCCGCATACCGTTATCGGCTATGCCATCGGCAACCTGATGAACATGGGAATTACCTTAGCGGTTTATGCAAGCATCTGCAAAGAAACAGGTGCAAAGTTCACATGGCCTGGTTCAGCAGCCCAGTGGAATGGGTTATCAGATGTAACCGATGCTAAAATGCTGGCCAAACAGCTCATTTGGGCTTCTAGCACGGAAAATGCTAAAAATCAGGCGTTCAACATCACCAATGGCGATGTCTTCAGGTGGAAATGGTTATGGAACAAAATTGCAGATTACTTTGGAATTGAAGCCGATGGTTACAATGGCTCTATCAGGCTGCTTGAAAAAGAAATGGAAAATAAACAGGAAATCTGGAGCCGGATCGCACATCAATATGGCCTGAAAGAGACCAGCCTTGATCGGTTAAGTTCTGCCTGGCATACAGATCTCGATCTGGGCAGGCCGCTGGAAGTAATGACCGATATGTCTAAAAGCAGGAAATACGGTTTTACTGCTTTCGAAAGCACAGCAGATTCTTTTTTCAGCTTATTCCAGAAATTGAAACAGGAAAAGATCATTCCTTAAATTACAGCATAACATCATCATAAAGCCATACCAATTTGTAGAGATTTATATTTTTACGGATAAAACCCAGTACATGATCATTAAGCGACTAATATCTACATAACATAACTGAAAATGGCTAGAATGGATTAAAACCAGCGGTTAATAAGCAGAACCATAAGCAAGGAAGGCCATAAAGTTCGTTTGAGTTTCGAATACACCGCCCAAACTTATTCATCCTTAATTAAAACCGTACAATTCTCTGGTTTTATATAAATTGATTGCTATATCTGTATATCTTTACCATTCATTACCCTTACCTAATCCATCATTCTAAATGAAGCATTTTTTAAAGTTTTTTTTAGCAGTTTCCCTCACACTTTTATGTACCTTTTCCGCTTTCGCTCAAACAGACAGCATCGATGTATTTATTCAGCATCAGATGCAAAAACGCAGGATTCCCGGGCTCAATCTGGCCATTGTGAGACATGGTAAAATCATCAAAACAGGCTATTATGGAATGGCCAATATCCAGGATTCTATTGCGGTAACCCCAAAAACAGTATTTACCATTAACTCCATCACAAAGGCTTTTGTAGGCGTTGCCATTCTGCAACTTGTGGAAGAAGGAAAATTAAAGCTTGATTTACCGATTTCAAATTACCTGACAGATATTCCCGAAACCTGGAAAACCGTGAAAGTACAGCAACTGTTATCTCATACTTCAGGAATTCCTGATCTTGTGGATGAAGAGGAAGCGGTGATGATTGCTGATAATTTTGACCTGTCGTTGAAAAAGGTTTTAACAATGCCCAATGATTTTGCTACAGGTTCAGCATTCCGTTATAATCAAACGAATTACTATCTGCTCGGTCTTATCATCAATAAACTCAGCGGAATTACCTTCCAGGAGTATATTACCAAAAACCAGCTGGAAAAGGTAGGCATGCCGCTCACCACTCAATCAGGATTCGGCGCAACAAAGGAACTCGTACCAAATGCAGCCAGCCAATACCAATTCGCTAAAGGCAAGCTTAATAATATGTTCTTTTCTTTTCCTGCGCCATTACAAACAGCGGCTGGCATGAGCGCTACAGCCAGTGAATTGGCCAAGTGGGTTATTGCGCTGCAAAACATGGTTTTGTTGAAGCAAAAATCAAGTTTAGAAGCACTTTGGAAACCAGATATCCTCAACAATGGAAAAACGTCCGGTTTTAGCGGACTTCTTAATGGTTATGCTGCAGGGTGGCCTGTTATTGTTAGAAATGAACACCCCGCAGTGGCTCCTGTAGGTGGTGGAAGGTCTGCTGTATTTGTTTACCCAAAGGATGATCTTTCCATTATCATATTAACCAATTTATCAGGCGGCACGCCAGATGGATTTATAGATGAACTGGCAGGATTGTTTATACCAGATATGAAGGCTGCTAATGGCTTCGGCATGTCTCCTTCTGCTAAGTCTTTGAAACTGACTTTGGATAAGAATGGCTACAAAAATGTGGATGAAACCATTAAAAAGCTGAAAGCTAAAAATAAGAATTTTATCCTTACAGAGACTGAAGTGAATGATTGGGGATATAAATTGGTAGCACAGAAAAGACTGAAAGATGCCTTAGAATTGTTTAAGCTAAATGTGTCTTTATATCCATCCAGTTCAAATGCTTACGACAGTTTGGGCGAAACCTATGCGGAGTTGGAAATGTATGATTTAGCCCTTACAAACTATGAAAAGGCATTTAAGCTAAATCCAAAGAACAAAAGTGCCGAAGTAATTATTGCTAAGCTAAAAGAGTTGTTAAAAAAATAGTTTTAACAAAGGTTTTACCAGCAAAATCAAATGGATCAATATGATTCCAACATTTTTTAAGAAATTTATGGGTATGGAAAAAACCGCCTAATCAATTTTTACGTACTGTTTAATATGTAGGGGGTGAGAGTCCTACATCTAGCGAAAGCTTGAGAGCGTTAATTTAGATTGGAGGGGCTGTAATCATGGATTTGATTAACCCCTTTTTTTGTGTCTCCAATGCAATATTCGACAGTAAAATCCAAATGCTCAAAAGAGATGGGCTTAACGCTATAAAGATATTTGAGATTGCTCAATCACTTACAATAAACATTCTTGATCACTTTTGTCTATTGAGTTCCAAGGTTTCTGAAATAGCTCATCAACTAGGTTTTGAGTATTCACAGTCGTTCAGCAAACTTTTCAAGACCAGGAATAATGTTTCCCCACCGGCTTTCAGACAATCGTTTAATTAACTAATGGGTTTATCTTATTATTTTCAGCCCAGCAAAATCTTCGTAATTTAATTTGCAACTGTTAGCAATGGTAAGAGGTGAAACGAATACTAAGCGCCAATGCTAACTTTTCTGATCAATGCACAAGAAATCTTACTTAAGTAGCTGTCTCCCTTGAAATTAGCTAATGTTTTTATACCTAGTAGCAAGAAATCGCTTGCTCTGATTAAGCTTCTGGTTCAGTACCATTTAAACTAACTGATTACTTCATATATATTTTCTTTAAATAATCTCGTAAAGTAAGTGCAGGCCTACCCAGTATCTTTTCAACATCACTTTTATTGGTTTCAAATTCTCCTTTAGCTATCGCTCCAGCGAATCTTGCCATATAAGCTGCATCACCCGCACTAATACCCTGCCTTACAAGTTGTTCGATGTACATCCCTAATACAGCCTGATGGTAAGCTATCTTTTTGCCGCTAAGCGCTGAGATGATGTCGGCAATTTCTGCGAAAGATATTGCAGTTTCTGCAGCAATAATATATTCCTTGTTTTCATGGCCTGGCGTAGTCGCTACACTGGCTAAAGCATCAGCCATTTCTGATATCGGTAAGAAAGGGACCTTGCCGTCACCTGCTGGGATAGAGATTCCGTTGTCCAGGATATTTTCTCCGGCAATTATCGGAATCAAATCAGCATACAGGGTATTATTCATTAACGTATAGGGCACGGTAGCTTTTTTTAAATAATCAGCGGTATAGGCATGATAAATAACATCATCAACCATAGCGCTGTGCGATAAGTTTTTCATATCAAAACCCGTATAAATGATATGGCTTACACTACTCTTCTTTGCTGCATCAATCACATTTTTGTGCTGATTAAATCTATGTTTGATATCTGATGAGGAGGAGATCAGTAACAGCTTATCTACATCCTCAAATGCAGCTATTAAAGACTCAAAATCATCATAATCACCAACTTTTATCTGGATTCCATTCGATTTAAATGCTGCCCCCTTCTCTTCATTTCTTACCAAGGCAGCAATTTCCTTTGCAGCTATCCCCACTTTCAAAAGCGCGTTGATAGTGGCCCCGCCTAAATTACCTGTTGCACCCGTTACTAAAATCATATTTATTGTTTTTAAGATTAAAAATCAGTTACTTTTGTTGGGCAAAGAAAGTGATATTGATGTTGAAAAACACCAATTTTAATCGAAACAGCGCAAAAAGTAGTAACCTTTACGTAACTAATGGAGAATAATTTAAATACGGCTGAGTGTCCTGCTATGGAAACCATCGCGCTGATTGGCGGACGTTGGAAAGTGATTATTTTGCATATACTTTCTAAGGGTACCAGGCGTTTTGGCGAAATCATCGTTCGGGTACCCTCCATATCAAGAAAGGTATTAACTGAACAGTTGAGGGAGCTGGAAGCTGATGGATTAATTAGCAGGGTGGAATACAAAGCGATTCCACCAAAGGTTGAGTATGCCCTCACAGCATTTGGAAAAAGCCTCTGCCCGCTATTAAGCTACATATCAGCATGGAAACGAAATACGGATGTTGGTTTATCTTCCGACAGCTTATAACTTCCTACTTTGCATGAATTAAATTTAAAATCAATGTCCCATCTTTGATGTATTGTTTTCAGGAATATAATTTCTGCTCGTTGGTATAATAACTGGTCCTTCCGCCTATTTTTTCTGCCTTTACCGCCGCTCCGGACGGGGACTTCTCCAACTGTGCGCCATGCACTTTCATAAAATCACGCAGCTCGCCCCGAAGCTCATCTCCATTCTCTTTTGCGATAGCTGCAATGGCTTCTTTTAAAACAACTCCCAAACTCTTGAACAATTTCTTTATTATTTTTTCGGGTATAGCTGAGCTGATCGAAAAAGGTGATACCCTGGCATCCCACAGGATCTCATCGGCATATGAATTACCAATCCCACGCATCTTTTTCTGGTCCATCAGTATCTCCTTAACCATTTTCTTGCTCTTAAAAAGCGCTTCAGCAAAATAGTCTTCTTCCATTTCCAGCGCATCTGGTGCCTTGGCAGCATCAGGATTTAAGGTAGGTGTTGCCGCACGTAACATATCTACAACTGCAAACCCCTCGCCCCCGGCAAAATAAAATGCAAGGATAGTATATTTCGGAAGTTCGGAATCTTTCTTTAATACTTCCAGTTTTCCCCGAAGCATGAGGTGGACCTGTAAAACTTCCTTACTGAAGTGAAAGTGCAAGGTTTTTCCATAACGTAAAACCTTCGAAAGTTTTTCTCCTTCGAGCTTTGCCTTGAGCTGTGCAGTAGTCACATTAAGCTTTTTCGCCACCTTTACTTCCAACTCCTCCAGGGTCTTTCCCCTGAACCGATGCGAGAGGATCTGCGCAAATACTTCTAAGTCGGGTAGTTCAGCCATAACAATTTTTTTAAGATTAAACGCACAAATATTTCTTGATCTCCCTTACCAGGCCAGCTGATCGATCTGCAAAGGAAACATTGTTCAGACCCTAAAAGTTTAGGCCAATGCGCAGCAAATACGAATAGGTATCCCTAACAATCTGGCGAAGCATATAGATTTCATAAATTGGGCAAATAATTATTAAAACATAAACATACTTGACATTTTAATAGCTATATTGATCTTATCTAAAAGTTAAAAAAAATTTTTGTCGATTTACATATTACGCTATCTCAAGTATGAACACTTACGCTAAACAAAAAGCAGGTAACGAAAGTAAAACTTCTAATCATACTAATTCACAGAAAAACAACCAGCAGAAAGTTGTTTCACAATTTGTAGATAACAGAACAAAAGCTGTTGCACAGCGGAAATTTCAGGAGACGGTAAATAATCGCTACGAAGCTATCTAGTTCAAAACCTTCGAGAACAATATAAACAGTAAACAAACTTCTTCTAATGTTATACAATTTGGCCCAGGCAGACCGTCATTTTCTGGTCCTGCAGCAAAAATCAGGAAAAACGGCAGTGGTTATGTAAAGGCCAAGAAATACGATATGGCTCATAGGCTTTCTTTAAAAGATATTAGGACGATTGTGACCAGCAAAGACCATTTACTTATTAAGCAGGTTATAAAAAAAGTAACCATTCCTGAACGTGATTTTGGAAAATACAAAAAAGGCTACAAAGGCTATTATAATGATGTGAAAGACATAACCGATGATAGTTCTCTGATTAAAGCATTAAACAATAGTCCTTTTAATTTGAGGCCTGGAAATCCATCAAGAAATAGAAGTTTGGGTGCTGCTTTTGACGGAAACTTTGATGATGATGGATATGAAACTGATCAATCAGAAGCTTTGAGGCCTTTTGCACGAACCCATGGGAAGAAACACAAAACATCAAGTTATTTACCAGACAAAGATCTTAAGCGTTGGGAAAAATCTGCATTTGGTGATTTAGATATTTAAATAGGCCAAAATTCAGGCTGATTAGAAATCATCATTTGATACTCCTCTACTTGCCCCAACTTAAAGAGATGTAGGAATGAAATTAAAAAAGGCTTCCAGTTCTTTACTGAAAGCCTTAGCTTGTACCCCGGAAGGGATTCGAACCCCTGACCCACGGTTTAGAAAACCGTTGCTCTATCCAACTGAGCTACCGAGGCCCATTTTTAATGAGCTGCAAATATAGAAGTTCTATTTAATATGTAAAAATATATTTTAAACTATTTAGAAGCTGCTTTTATCAATTCAAATAAGTAATTAAGAGCGAAGCAATTAAAATTCAATTTATGCTAAATAAATTTTAATTATGCTCACAAAAAAACAACATTAACACCGTATTCTCGGTTAAAAAATTGGAATAAGTTATCTAAAAAAGGATTAGATTTTAATTTAAGCGTCTTCTCCGTTCCAGACATCGTCATCAGCATGCCTGATTTTGTCAACACCCGAGGTTATACTCTTTAATTCTTCGTGGTGATAATTTCTTTCAGGATTTTCAGGCAATCCGCTATCGTGATCCAGCGGAACTTTCCTCAAATGTTCAGGCTTTTTAACCTCTGGTAAATCGTCATGCACAACAGAAGGCGTTAAGATCTTCTTCCTGGGATTATTGCTATTTTCCATAATTTTAAGAGACTCAAATTTCAAGCCACAAGCAAAGGTGAGTTAAAATTTTGGCAATTCGGGTGTATTCATGGATAATAAGGATCAACGGTAATTGTTTGGCGGTTGGCGAAAGACGTATACAAGCGCAGCCATTACAAAAATGGCGCACAAATAAATCAGTAATTATCTGTGCGCATCTGTGGTAAATTAAACGCTAAAAAGATCCTTCGACTACGCTATCATAGACAGAATCTATCAGTACGGTCGTCATTCTCGCGCATGCGGGAATCTTAAGACGTTTGCATTAAGATTATTCATAAGTTTACCGTTTTTCATAGGTACTCATGAGCAGGTCTTGGTTCCCAACTTGATTGGGAACCAAGACCTCTCATAGCTTATAATTCACATAAAAAAGCTTTCATTTATTCCGCCACTCTACTAAAAGATCCTTCGACTACGCTCAGGATGACAAAAAAAGGAAATATTTAATAATTCCCTGTAACCCCTATTTCTAGTCCTCTCAGTTCGGCCAGGCCTCTTAACCGGCCAATAGCCGAATAACCCGGATTGGTTTCTTTAGCCAGATCATCCAACATCTGGTGCCCATGATCCGGACGGAAAGGAATCGATTTATCACGAAGTGCATTTTCTTCTGTTAATGCTTTCATGATTTCGTACATGTTTACATCACCACCTAAATGATCGGCTTCGTAAAAACTACCATCTTCATCCTTTTTAACGTTACGCAAATGCGCAAAATACACCCGATCTTTAATCGCGTTAAAAATTTCTAAAGTATTATTGCCCATACCAGCACCTAAAGAGCCTGTGCAGAAACACACCCCATTAAAAGCCTGGTCTACTGCTTTGATGATGTAGTTAAAATCTTCGAGCGTGCTCGCGATTCTTGGCAAACCTAAAATGGCATAAGGCGGATCATCAGGGTGAATGGTCATTTTGATCCCTTCTTCTGTGCAAACCTCAGCAATAGATGACAGGAAAAATTTTAAATTCTCCTTTAAACCTTCTGTTCCAATGGCTTTGTATTCATTAATACTGTTGCGCAAAGTTTCCAGTTCGATTTCTTTTTCGTTCGGGATGCCCATTAATACATTGATCCGGAGATCAACCAAATCCTGCTCGGTTAAAGTAACAAATTTTGCTGCAGCGCGATCTAAAATAGATTTAGCATAATCTCCTTCCGCTCCTTCACGCTTCAAAATATAAAGATCAAAAATGGCCAGATCGATCCAGTTGAAATAAAGTGCTTTTGATCCATCAGTCATTTCCAGATCCAATTGCGTACGTGTCCAGTCTAATACCGGCATAAAATTATAGCACACAATCTTAATACCGCAGGCCGATAGGTTACGTAAAGAGGTTTTATAATTTTCGATATACTGCCCTGCATCTGCCCTACGCGTTTTAATGGCTTCATGAACAGGAACACTTTCTACCACCGACCAGGTTAATCCGGCAGTTTCTATAATGGCTTTTCTTTCCTGAATATCTTCCAAAGGCCACACTTCACCATGCGGAATATGATGTAAGGCAGTTACTATACCTGTAGCACCTGCCTGTTTAACGTCTTGTAAGCTCACCGGATCGTTCGGACCATACCAACGCCAGGTTTGTTCTAATTTTTTCATTTATATGATTATACTGATTTAAGGGATAACACAGATTATTTTTCACAATATAATGTGACATTTAAACACCGGAGAATGCGGTAAATCCACCGTCTACTTTAATATTTTCGCCGTTTACAAATTTAGCAGCATCACTTAGCAAATATACCAATGCCCCAATTAATTCTTCGGGCGCACCAAACCGTTTAAATGGCGTTTTAGCAATAATGGCCTGCCCTCTTGCCGTTAAAGAACCATCTTCATTGGTTAATAATGCCCTGTTTTGGTTGGTGATGAAAAAGCCAGGTACAATGGCATTCATCCTGATTTTATCCTGATAACGGTTGGCCAGTTCAACAGCCATCCATTTGGTATAACTCTCAACGGCTGCTTTAGCCATTGAATAGCCCAATACACGGGTAAGTGCCTGTGTGGCCGAAACCGATGATATATTTACAATACTACCACCGTTTTTGGCAATTGTTGCACCAAAAACCTGTGTAGGCATAATGGTTCCGAAAAGATTTAAATCAAACGCCTGTTTTAAAGCTGGAACATTAAGATCAAAAACATCACTTCCCGGCTGGATTACGGCTTCAGCTACATTTCCACCGGCTGCATTTACCAATGCATCAATGCGGCCATAGGTTTTAATGATGGTTGCGTTTGCCTCCATCAGGTCTTGCTCATTCAATACGTCGGCAATAATATAAATAGCTTTACCGCCAGCTTCAGTTACCTCTGCAACCCTTTGTTTAGCCACCTCTTCATTTCTTCCAATCACTACGATGGTTGCGCCAGCAGCGCACAGACCATTAATAAAGGCCTCGCCCAAAACACCTGTTGCACCGGTAACCACCACTACCTTATTTTTTAACGAGAACAGGCCTTCTACTTCTTTTATCATTTGTTAAATATATTTTATTCTATTATTAATGTTATATTCAAGTCCAATACCTTTCAGTCTACACTGGGCAAGTTTTTTATCATTCAATGGAAACTGCCGTTACTGATCTTAAATCCTTATTTTTTACTTCGTAGCAAAGCTTCCAGGTAATAATAATCAGCATAGTTGATTGGCACATCTATTTCAGAATCTGCCGGATGATGCCCTGTGCTATGCGTTAAAATAAAACCATAATTTGCACCTGTTTTACTGGTGTAGGTTGTACTGAGTGATTTTAAGATCTTATTGGCAGCGGCTTTATATTTTTTACCGTAGGTACTGTATTTTGCCAGTTCGTAAAGTGCTGAAGCGGTAATGGCGGCAGCTGACGCATCTCTTGAAGCTCCGGGGATTTTAGGATCGTTATAATCCCAATAAGGAATTCCATCAGCAGGTGTAATTTTATTATTTAAGATAAAAGATGCAACACCATCAGCCTGAGCCAAATATATTTTATTTTTAGTTTCGCGATAACACATGGTATAACCATATAATGCCCATGCCTGGCCCCTTGCCCATGCCGATTCGTTTGCATAACCCTGTGCCGTTACTTTTTGAAGCACTTTACCCGTTAAGGTATCATAATCGATTACATGGTAAGAACTAAAATCGGGTCTGAAATGGTTTTTTAAAGTGGTATTGGCGTGCATAACCGCAATTTTATAGAAAGATGAATCGCCGGTTAATTTTGTGGTTTCGAACAAAAGTTCAAGGTTCATCATATTATCAATAATTACAGGATATTTCCATTTATCGCCATTATGATCCCATGATTTGATTACGCCTGCAGTAGCATTAAACCTGGTAGACAAGGACTTTGCCGCCTGAACAATGACGGCTTTATAGGCCGGATCTCCTGTTAAACGGTATCCGTTACCGAACGGACAGTAAACCATAAAACCGAGATCGTGCGTTCCTTTATTAAATTGCTCTTTCTTGATATCTTCCGTATATTTTTTAGCCAATACGAGCCATTTTTTATCTTTGGTGTACTGATAGAAATACCAAAGCTCTGCCGGGAAAAATCCACTCGTCCAGTCTTTTGACCCCACCATTTTGAACTGTCCATTTTCTACGGTACGTGGCGAAACCAGGTTAGGCTGAACTTTCCTGGCTGAATCTACATTTTTGATCAATATATCGGTTTGTTTGGCAGCAGCTGCAAAAGCCTTTGTCACATTTAATTCTTGGGCTTTTACTATATTGAAAAACAGTATACTTAATGATACTAAGATTAATTTTAACTTCATGTTATAACCAGATTAATAAGTTATAGATAGTAAATTGCTACCTAATTTCCATTTGTATGCCTTCCATCTAATTCAACCTTTCATAAGTTCTTTGAAAACTGCTTTTGAAAGCTTATTTATTGCATTAATTACTTGTATTTTACTTGCATCTGGTCGTAAAAATCCTTCAGCACAAAAAAGGCTTTCTTTTTCTTACCAGTTTCGCTGATCAATCCCTTTCGGTTCCAGAAATTCTGATAAATAGGATGTTGTCTTCTTGGTGACCTGAAATCTGTTAAGATCCATGGCGTCATACCGCGTAAAGCACCAATTTTAGTAAGCATGGTAATCTGATTTTTATACAAAGACTCCTGATACTCTTCACTCCAACGGGTATTTTCGTCGGCATGAAAACCACCCAGAGCATCGCCACCAAACTCGGTAACCACTACTGGTTTTTTGTACTTGATATCGAAATTATATTTGGTAATTTCTGATGGATTACCTCCCCAGTACCAGCCAGCATATTCATTAAAACTAACCAGATCTATTTTCTCGCCTAAAGGATCATTTAAAACCATGTTATTTCCTTCGCGGTGCACCTCTAAAGCGGCAGCTACTAAACGGGTATCATCTAAAGCGCGGGTAGCTTCTGCCAAATTGCTCATAAAACTCAAACGGGCATCGCTCAGCGGGGTTTCATTCCCTATTGACCATACAATAACACTTGCCCTGTTTTTATCACGGACAATCAAATCTGTGAGTTGTTTTTTTGCATTGGCATAAGTTGCCGGATTAGTCCAGCTAATGGTCCAGTAAACAGGTACTTCAGCCCAGACCAATAGTCCCATTTCATCCGCAAGGCGGATCATTTCCTCATTGTGCGGATAATGCGCCAGGCGCACGTAGTTACAATTCAAATCTTTAGCCCATTGCAACATCATACGCATATCTCCCTCACTGCGTAAGCGCCCGGCTAAAAGCGGGTTCTCATCATGAAGTGATATTCCCCTTAAAAAAATGGATTTACCATTTAAAAGGATGCTATCGCCATTAACCTGGATGGTTCTGAAACCAATTTTATCATCAATATTCTCTTTATCGGTTTTGATATTTACCGCATATAATTTTGGTGTTTCCGGCGACCATAAACTCAAGTTGTTCCAGGTAAACTCATCTGCAATTTTCCCTTCACTATCTGTTTTGTATTTCTTTTCCAGCTTAAGCTCAGGAATGGAAAGGGTAATTTCCTGTCCGGCAGTAGCATCAGCCAGTTTTACCGAGAAGTTTAACAGGTTATTGTTGCCTTTAACCAATTGGAGTTTATAATCACTGATAAAATGCTCCGGGAATTCAGCGAGATAAACATCACGTGTAATGCCACCGTAATTCCACCAATCGGTATTTACAGTTGGAATTTCATCCTGTTTGCGGATATTATCGACCTTTAGTACGATGGAGTTTTCTCCGGTTTTTAAATTGCTGGTTACATCAAACTGGAAAGGTGTAAAGCCACCTTTATGCACACCCAGTTTTTTACCGTTAAGGTAAACATGGGCTTCGTAATTTACAGCACCGAAGTACACAAAATACCTCTTACCTTTTTCGGGTTTTGCATCAAACTTTCTGCGCAGCCAAACATTACCCTCATAAAGTTCTAATTTTTCTGATTGCGAATTCCAATCACCAGGGACATTCATTTGAGGCGAATGATCAAAATCATATTCAATCAGCTCTGATTTGTCTTTCTGCACCTTATCATCGTAAAAGCCTCCGGATCCTGATTTCGACTGATCAAATGGATCATGGCGGTAATCGTAATAACCGTTTTCGTAAGGATCGACAATATAATTCCA
>Ga0163162_10001502_pt1 | contig 21740 bp, 17 predicted proteins | sample S55metaG_FD_115310 | JGI IMG/M metagenome (GOLD analysis project Ga0163162, IMG submission 115310) | Switchgrass rhizosphere microbial communities from Kellogg Biological Station, Michigan, USA - S5-5 metaG | ecosystem: Host-associated > Plants > Roots > Rhizosphere > Soil | place: USA...
ATTTTTATGCCGGTTATTACCGAGATCAGACTTTCGCCTTTGCTACAGGTATCGCTACGGTAGAAGAATTTTTTGCTCAATTATATGCTGACCCGGATGTAAATAATGATCCACATAGTGCCGGTCGCAATATGAACTCTCATTTCGCAACGCCGTTTGTTAATGAAGAAGGAAATTTCGTTGATCTTGTCAACCGGAAAAATCTAACCGCGGGACTTGCCCCCACAGCCGCCCACATGCCAAGGGCTCTTGGACTTGCATTCGCGTCTAAAGCATTTCGATCTGTTGAAGAACTAAAACAATTTAGCGAATTGTCGAATAATGGAAGTGAAATATGTTTCTGTTCTATCGGTGATGCATCCACGAGCGAAGGGCATTTCTGGGAAACCATCAATGCTGCAGGCGTCCTGCAAATTCCGCTCGCGGTTTTTGTTTGGGATGATGGTTATGGAATTTCTGTCCCGACGAAATTCCAGACTACTAAAGGATCGATTTCAGAGGCTATGCGCGGATTTCAGAAAAAAGACGGAACCAATGGAATCGATATTTATAAGATAAAAGGATGGGACTATGCCGGTATGTGCGAATTATTTGAGGCTGCGATATTAAAAATCCGGTCCACCCACATTCCCGCATTATTCCATATTGAAGAGGTTACTCAACCACAAGGTCATTCAAGCTCGGGTAGCCATGAGCGTTATAAATCGCCCGAACGTTTGGAGTGGGAGAGGAATTGGGATGGATTGAAAAAAATGAAAGAGTGGATCATAGAAAATGCACTGGCAAGTGAGGAAGAATTGGATGATATCGAAACAGAGGCCAAGGATTCAGTGCGCCAGCAGAAATCGATCGCTTGGGAAAAATATGAAGCACCTATCAAAGCACAGGCGGAACGAACACAATCGTTGCTTCAAAACCTTGGATCATCGATACCGGACCAGGCGCCTGATTTGCAAAAGATCATGTCCGAATTATCTGCTATCCGGGAGCCAAACCGGCGGGATGTTATGCATAGCCTGTATCAATCACTATTGCTGACAAGTGATGTTCAGGCGCTCCGGCCGGTACGCGAATACTATGACAATTTAATGGCGGAAAATAAATCCTTATACAACTCTCACCTATACCACGAAGGCGCAAAAAATCTTTTGCATGTCGCGGAACTAGAACCGCACTACGACTTCGATGCGCCAATGATCAATGGATATGAAATCCTGAATAAGTATTTTGATGAGTTGTTTGCAAACAACCCGAAGGTGCTGGCGTTTGGCGAAGACGTGGGACAGATTGGTGACGTGAACCAGGGATTCGCGGGACTGCAGGCGAAATACGGGGTTGGGCGCATATTCGATACCGGTATTCGTGAATTGACAATTATTGGACAGGGAATTGGACTTGCCATGCGTGGTCTTCGTCCAATTGCCGAGATACAATACATCGATTATATTTTATACGCGCTTCAAACGCTGAGTGATGATTTGGCATCGATGCAATACCGTACTGCAGGACGGCAGACAGCTCCACTGATCGTTCGCACCCGGGGCCACCGGCTTGAAGGCATATGGCACAGCGGATCGCCGATGGGAACAATCGTTCATTCGTTGCGTGGATTGCATGTTTGTGTACCGAGAAATATGGTTCAGGCTGTTGGCATGTACAATACAATTCTGGAGGGACTTGATCCTGCACTGATCATTGAGTGCCTGAATGGTTATAGACTCAAGGAAAAATTACCATCCAATCTTCTCGACTATAGGGTACCGTTAGGAGTGCCCGAAGTGATCAAAGAAGGCGATGATGTTACAATTGTTTCTTACGGTTCTACGTTGCGGATTGTTGAGGAAGCCTCGCTGGCACTGGAAGAAATTGGCGTAAGCTGCGAAATTGTCGATGTACAAACTTTATTGCCGTTCGATATTCACCACAAAATTTTAGACTCTCTCAAAAAAACTAACCGGATTCTTTTTGTCGATGAAGATGTACCTGGTGGCGCAGTCGGGTATATGTTTAATGAAGTTATGGAAGGTCAGGGCGGATATCGCTGGTTGGACGTTGCTCCAAGAACGATCACCGCAAAAGCGCACCGACCCGCATACGCAAGCGATGGCGATTATTTCAGTAAACCAAATGTGGAGGAAGTTATTGAAATGGTGAGGAAGATGATGGCTGAGTAAGACGTAGCGCAAAATAAAGAGAGCGGAGAGCGACATTTAATTAAATGCCGCTCTCCGCTCTCTTTGCTTCGCTCTACATTTATCAACCAACAACTCGCCACCCTCTTAGTACTTAAACAAATCCTTCATCTTGGCAATAAACACTTCTTTTTTTCTCCTCGATACTTCTACCTCTTTGTTATTTGTAAGCATCACACTTCCGCCTTCACCCCGAATATATTCTTTTACGTGCACGAGATTTATCAGAAAGGATTTGTGAACGCGACAGAAATGACTGTCGCCGAGGAGCAGTTCGTATTCAATGATGGGTTTTGATGCGATGATCTGGTGCGTATTGGCCATGTGAAAAATGGTATAGCTGCTTTCTGCCTCACAATAAATCACATCTGAAAGATTGATCACCTGGAATCCTTTTATGCTCGGCACACATAGTTTCATTTCGTGCGGAGCATGAATTTTTTGCAGGTTGTAGAGAAAGGTTTCCATATTACTATTGGCCTGTCGGCCAATAATTCGCTTCTGTGCCCGTTTAACGGCATCGATCAGAAAATCTTCGTCTACTGGTTTCAGTAAGTAATCAACGGCACTGTACTTAAATGCCTGCATACTATATTCATTATGCGCCGTGATAAAAATGGTTTCAAAAGAAATATTGTCGAGTTCGTTCAACAAATCAAAACCATTTTTACCGGGCATCGCGATATCGAGAAAAATTAATTGGGGTTTGAGCGTGGCAATCTTCTCGGAAGCGGTAGTTACATCCTGGCATTCTGCCACAATGCTCAAGTCAGGACAATACCGCTCTATCATTTTTTTTAGCGAATTCAATCCCCTGGGCTCATCGTCGATGAGGATAGTTGTAATCATGGTCATACTATTAGGCTATTGCAAAGGTAACTTCGTTGATCGGTATGGTAAGCATAACTTTTGTACCACTCGTTTTGTGACCAATATCCATTCGGTCGACAATTTCCAGGTGATACTGCATATTGTATTTTTCGTTTAGCACCTTTATCCGTTTCCGGATATTTTCAATTCCCAATGACTGATGTGCCGATTGAGAAGCCAGTTTTTGCTGCAATGCTGCATTAATGCCGATGCCATTATCTTCCACTTCGATAACCAGCGTTTCATTTCGCTCATAAAAATTGATATTGATTTTTTTATTTCCCCGGTTTGGTAGGACTCCATGCCATATTGCATTTTCTACGAGCGGTTGTATCAACATCGGCGCAATTTTTATCAGATCCGTCGGTAAATTCTCATCGACATGTATTGCGTATGAAAAATCGGCAAACCTCAATTGTTCCATGGAAAGATATAGCTGCAGATGCTCGATATTTTGACCAAGCGTGATGAATGTTTGCTTTGAATGCTCCAGGCTCAGTCGAATGAGTTGTGCGAATCGACTGAGGTATCTCGATGCATTATTTTGTTCGTTGTGCAGAATCATGTCTTTAATACTATTCAATGAATTGAAAATAAAATGCGGATTCATTTGGGCATGAAGTGCTTTCATTTCCATTTCTGCAAGTCGTTTGTCGATCGTTGCTTTTTGCCTGATATTTTGAATACGTTTCCTGTAGAAATAATAAACAGTTGCGAGTACAAGAAATATCAGAATACCACGGAACCACCAGGTTTGCCAAAAAGGCGGGCTAATTATCAATGCAAATTCCTTGATTGTAGGCGGCCATCGATTGTTAATCGAAAACAATTTAATTTGTACGTGATAATTTCCGGCGGGGATGTTATTGAAATTCGCCATGTTTTGCGTTGACAGATCGTTCCATCCGTAATCTTTTTCCGGGGAAATCAATTTGTATGCAAAACGATCTTCTTCCGGATCATTAAAATTAATCGCGTTGAAGTTGAGCAGTATATTATTTTGATAATACTTCAGTTTGATCGTGTCATCATTTGCAAAATATGAAATACCGGCGGCGGTAATTTTTTCAACCAATAATTTCGGTGCGAATCGTTTTGATTTGCTGATATCCGGCGCAAAGGATACGAGATAGTGTTTTGCACCCATGTAAAGACGATTGGCCGTTTCATCATAGTAAGATCCTTTTCGATAGGACGTGATCACCACAGAAGGCAATCCGTCTGTGTACGTAAATTGACGGATCGAATAGTCCTTTATATTGAATGCAGAAATTCCATTATCGGTTCCCATCCAAATATTATTGTTAATGATCGGCGAACTCGTTACGGTGTTGCCATCAAAAAAATTACTTTCATTCCTGCGCAGGTACATGCGATTATCACTGCAATTGTATTGAATGATTTCATTGTCGAATGAAGAAAGCCAGAGATTATTTTCGTTGTCTCTCTCCAGTATCAACATAAAATTTCGAAGGGAAGTGGATACATTCGGATATTGAATTAAAGTATCCACTGATTGTTTGCTCACATTCCAACGGCACATTCCATCTCCTGCGAGCCAGATATTTCCCTGTTTGTCTTCGGCCATGCTCCAACAATAAGTCGTTTTAAGCAATGGGTTTTTTTCGAGTGAAATTTGGCTGAAAGTCCTGCTAGCCTTATTGAATAAAACGACGCTGTTTAATCTTTCAAACGATATCCAGATATTCTTTTTGGAATCTTCGAGAAAACAATGTGGATGCGTATGATTTATCCAATCTAATTCTTCTGGCGGTTTGATTTTTCCGAAATTGTAATTAACCGTATTTAACCATAAAAGCCCGCCCGATGTTCCGAGCCAAAGTGTATCCGGGTGATATCGAAAAAGATAATGGATATCATTGCAAGGAGTTCCATAACGATCAAAAGAAAAACGGCGTTCAATTTTGCCAGTTGTTTTGTCGATCAGCAACACGCCGCCTTCTTGTCTTAATCCAATCAGTAATTTGTTGCCTTTTGAAATGATTGCCCTTATTTCATGATTGATCAGCTCCGGCATTTGCGATGACAGATCGGTTGCTTCAAAAAAATGATAGGAAAGTTTTTCTTTGTACAATCCATCGCTGGTGCCGATCCACATCCTGCCATCTCTGTCTCTGAACACATACGTGCAAAATTTATCATTAAAGTATCTTTTGCCATCGCTCGTATACGTTTTGTTTCGCTCGTTATAATGGAGGAGATATAGTCCACTGACTTTCCCGGTGATGGCCAGCGTGCTATCATTGTAATAAAAAAGGCGGCTATAGAAATCGATTTCCCCTTTGATCGAAAAGGGGAGGACAGATTGCGATATGGTAAGACCATTCAAATCGGTAACATCCAGTGAATTTTTTTCCTCGTTGAATATCAAAATTTGGTCGCGGTCGTTGACGGTAAAGTTTCTCATCCCGCTTTTTGTGCTGCTCAGTATCAGCGAAATTTTTTCTTTTTCATAATTAGACAGCTCATGTATTTTATTTGTCGAGGGATTGTACGTCGAAAAATACAATTGGTTTTGTTTAAGAACAGATCCATTTTTTAATGTCTGCAACCTGTTTCCGAATAATAATTCTACTCGGCCTGCATCCTCGGATTTATAATGATCATACCGTGAAATGATTTTTCCGTTTTTATCGAACACAAAAAATCCGGTCCTGGTTGACATTAAGTAATTTCCCACATTATCACGTAAAATATCTGCCCCGTTGTTGGTCCAGAAATAAATGCTGGAATCGCTCGGTATGATGAGGAAATGATGTTCCAGTGTTTGTGTGTTAATAACAAATCCCCCGGCTAGCGTTGTTCCGATAATTTCATTTTGGCCAGGCTTTACGAGCGCCTGAATGAGATTATCGGGAATGAGTGAATCGGGTGAAGTTTTAAAGAAATTGTTGAAGAAGTGTCCGTCGAAGCGGTTTAATCCTTTATGTGTGGCGATCCAAATATATCCGCCATCATCCTGCGTAATTCCGGAGATAAAATTGTGTGAAAGTCCCTGTAGCTTGGTATATCTAACAAAATTATTCTCATCAATTTCCTGCGCGAAGAGGAAGTTAATTGAAGAGAGAAAATATAATGATACTAAAAATGACAGCCTTCTCATTCGTGTCAGATATATGTAGCAAATCAGAAAATAGCAACGAATAGATTGTTGATTGTTGGAAATCATCAACCATCGCAACGATATATCAGGCTAAATTATAATCATTTTTTTTCCTCTCGTGATTTTTTTGCTACCGCAGATGAAAGCGATACGACCGTTTGTAAGAAGCGAAATTGGCGGGTTGGAAATATTTTCTTCTTTTGGTGTTGCAAAGATGACAGCTGGCAGTTGACATACTCATCAATTCTATCATCTGTCATCTCCCAACTTACTTTAGCAGGTAATAGTTATTAAGGTTTGAGTGATTCAAAATCCGACTTGAGATTTAACTACCGGTTGGTGTTCTCGCCGACTGGAACGGGTCGGGCACTTGCAATCAATTATTGTAGGTTATGAAACACCTTTTGAACGTCGTCGTCCTGCTCCAGTTTGTCGACCAATTTCAAGACTTCCTGCGCCTGGTTTTCCGGAAGCTCTACTGTTGTCGCCGGTATCCATTCAGATTCTGCAGAGATCGGCGTAATGTTTTTTGATTCCAGTGCTTTCTGCATATTTCCAAAATCATTAAACGCCACGCGAAGTACTACGACCGGCTCATTGTTTTCTCCTGTCCCTTCTCCCATTTCTTCCAGGCCAAAATCAATTAACTCCAGTTCGAGATCTTCCTGGTTTATTCCTTCCGGTTTCAATTTAAAGACTCCCATTTTTTTGAATTGGAAACTCACGCTTCCAGTGGTTCCAAGATTCCCATTTCCTTTATTGAAATAGGATCTGATGTTGGCAACTGTTCGTGTATTGTTATCCGTGGCAGTTTCTACAAGAATTGCTACGCCGTGAGGGCCATATCCTTCAAACATTACTTCTTCGTAGTTTGCCATGTCTTTTCCCATTGCCCGTTTCACCGCTGCCTCCACACGGTCCTTTGGCATGTTGACACTTTTGGCGTTCTGATAACAACGTCTCAGTGCAGGATTTGTATTTGGATCAGGGCCGCCGGCCTTTACGGCAATAGCTATTTCTTTACCAATTCGTGTAAACTGTTTCGCCATTCTATCCCAGCGGGCAAACATGGTCGCTTTGCGTACTTCAAAAATTCTTCCCATAATTATTATATTTCCTTGTTCCGGCTTGAAACTAAAATGCAGGCTCCTGGATTTTCAAATGAATAATCAACAACCCAAGGCCGGATCAGGGTCGCAAAATTAATCCAACTTCCTTTTCATAACAAACAAAAACCGTCTCGCTTTGGCGGACGGCTTGACAAATATCTTTAGCATTTGAGCTATCGTGTATTGAGCTTGCTGGAATTTTTGCTGTAGCTAAAGTAAATGATCAGCCCAACAATCATCCAGGCAAAGGCAACGAACAATGTTGTATTATCCAGTGAAACAATCATCGCAGTGCAAACAAGCGCACCAAGGATTGGAACTACCGGGACCCACGGAGTTTTAAACCCGCGTTTTGTAGTCGGATCAGATTTTCTCATGATCAATACGCCGATGCTTACGAGTACGAATGCGAGTAATGTTCCAATACTTGTCAAGTCTCCCGTAATATCACCGGGAATTAACGTCGCAAAGGCTCCCACAAAAAGAAATAATAAAATATTCGATTTGTAAGGCGTCCTGAATTTTGGATGGAGATCGCAGAAGACTTTTGGCAAAAGTCCATCGTGTGCCATCGAAAAAAATACGCGGCTTTGACCGAGCAGCATCACTAATATAACTGACGAAAATCCGGCGAGGATCCCCAGTGTAACTAATGTTGCCATCCAGCCGTACCCGGCCATATAGGTTTCGATCGCGTATGCAACAGAAGCCTCTTTTCCAGCTCTTACAAAATCAGTGTACGGTGCAACTCCAGTCAATACAAAAGAAAATAAAACATATAATATAGTGCAGACTACGAGAGATCCGAGGATACCGATTGGCATATCTTTCCTTGGATTCTTTGCTTCCTGCGCTGCAGTAGATACCGCATCAAATCCGATAAATGCAAAAAATACAATAGCGGCGCCACGCAAGACACCTCCCCAACCATGACGGAAGAAATTAGTATACGTATATTCCTGGCCGTTAGGCAAAATAGCAGGCTTTGCATCAGCCGGAATTAAATACGGGGAGTGATTTGCAGGATTGATAAATTGCCATCCTACAGCAATGAAAAGAAGAACGATTGAAACCTTTATGACGACAATGATCGAATTTACAATCGCAGATTCCTGCGTTCCTTTGATTAGTAGTAAAGACAGAATTAACAGTATTAATAATGACGGTGCGTTCACAATGCCGTGATGTAGTACATTGTTTGCATCAAGGGCCGATTCAAAAGGAGAGTGCGACCATTCATATGGTATTCGCCCACCAACCAGTTTATTTAAAAATTCACTCCATGCAATAGAAACTGTGGCTGCACCGAGTGCATATTCTAATATCAATGCCCATCCAATGATCCAGGCAACCAGTTCACCCATAGTCGTATATGCATATGTGTAAGCACTTCCGGCGATCGGGATCATAGAGGCAAACTCTGCGTAGCAAAGTCCGGCAAAAGCACAACCCACAGCGGCAACAATAAAAGAAAGGGTTACTGCAGCACCAGCGTGCCCGCCGGCTGCGGCAGCCGTTCTCACAAACAAACCGGCGCCAATGATGGCGCCAATTCCGAGGGCAACCAGGTTGCCGGCACCTAAAGTCCTTTTTAATCCTTTTTCTGAATCAGCCGCTTGTGCGAGCAAAGTGGAAAGTGATTTTTTCCGGAACAGACTCATAAATACTTGTTATAGATTTAGAATGAGGGCTTTTTAGGCTCGTAAAATAAACAAATATTTAATAAACGCTTCATTTCTTTTACCGATGGGATATTTTAAGTGACAAAGTTTTGTCGAGTCAATATTTTTCGATTTTTTGCACCATCATACTTCTCGCCGATGAAAAAAATAAGCCTTACCGGATGGATTTTGATTGCAATGGGCTTAGGCATTATTACCGGATATATTGTTCATGCAAATGGCTCAACTACTTTCATTCCGAAATTTTCATCCAACATAAGACTGCTCACCAAAATTTTTCTCTTCCTCGTGCAGATGATCATTGCACCACTTGTCTTCTCAACACTTGTTGTGGGAATTGCAAAACTCGGCGATATGAAATCCGTCGGAAGAGTAGGTGGAAAGGCGTTGTTGTGGTTTGTATCCGCGTCATTGGTGAGCTTGCTCCTGGGAATGATTCTTGTGAATTTTTTTCATCCCGGCACATCGATAGATCTAAGCAATGCAGACGTTGCCTCTGCGAAGGATCTTGTCGGCAAAACACAAGAGTTTTCTTTGGAAACATTCGTCGAGCATGTGTTTCCAAAAAGTGTTTTCGAAGCGATGGCGAATAATTCCATTTTACAAATAGTTGTGTTTAGCATTTTTTTTGGAATCGCCACTGCAGCAATTGGTGAGAAAGCGAAGCCGCTTGTAAAGGCGCTCGATGTATTTGCGCATGTGATTTTGAAAATGGTTAACTACGTGATGATCTTCGCGCCACTTGGAGTATTCGGAGCTATTGCTGCGGTGATTGCAACGAAGGGCCTTGATGTATTTAAATTCTATGGGCTGTATCTCCTTTATTTTATTATTGGCATCGCATCACTTTGGATCATTCTGTTACTGGTCGGATTTCTTATTTTGAAAAACAGGATACCGTCTCTGCTAAAACATATTGCGCAACCATTACTCATTGCATTTAGTACAACCAGTAGTGAAGCCGTCTTCCCCAAGTTGACAACGGAGCTTGAAAATTTTGGCTGCAGGGATAAGATTGTATCGTTCATTCTTCCGCTGGGATATAGTTTTAACCTGGATGGAAGTATGATGTATATGACATTTGCGAGTCTGGCCATTGCGCAGGCATACGGAGTGCATTTGGATACGGGCACACAATTAACGATGTTGTTGGTGCTGATGCTAACCAGTAAAGGCATTGCAGGTGTGCCTCGTGCATCACTGGTTGTTGTTACGGCTACCTGTAGCATGTTTCATATCCCGCCTGAAGGCGTTGCACTTATTTTACCAATCGATCATTTCTGCGATATGTTTAGAACCATGACTAACGTCCTTGGAAATGCGTTAGCTACCAGCGTTGTCAGCAAATGGGAGGGAGAACTTACAGAAGAATTGAAAACGAACCCTGTGGTGTAGCGAAAATTATTATCTTGAGGATTTTATGGGGAAACTAGTTGACAGTTGACTGCAGGCAGTCGACAGATTTAAGTGCAACTTCGACTTTAAGTCTGTCAACTTTCATGCGCAAACGGGCTCAACAAGAAAGCGAAAATTAAAAAAGGCATTTATGCTTGAACTGGCGATTACATTCAAAGATTTGCTGAACCCGGAATTCTACATTAATAATGGTGGTTTGTGGGTGCTATTATTTATTGTCTTTGCAGAAACGGGGTTGATGGTTGGTTTTTTTCTCCCAGGGGACAGCCTTTTATTTGTGGCGGGCATTTACAGTCCGAAGTTGGTTGATAAACTTATACCTGGCGGAACAGGAAGTGGTGCAATTGACTTGTTGATACTCCTCGTCCTTGTATCGATATGTGGTATTCTTGGCAATGCTGCAGGATATTGGTTCGGCAAAAAAAGCGGACCATTTCTTTTTCATCGCAAAGACACATTCTTTTTCAAGAAAAGACATTTGTATGATGCGAAAGCGTTTTATGATAAGCACGGGGGACAAGCCATCGTTTTTGCAAGATTCTTACCCATCATCAGAACCTTCGCTCCAATTGTTGCAGGCATCGTGCAGATGGAACGAAAAAAATTCATGTACTATAATATTATCGGATGTGTAGCATGGGTGTTTACAATGTTACTTGCCGGCCATTATCTACAAATATTTTTTGAAAAGAGATTTGGTTTCGATTTGAAAAATCATCTCGAAATTATTGTTATTGGAATCGTTTTGATTACAACTTTACCCGTTTTGTATAAATTATTTTTTGGAAAGAGGGCTACGCACGCGGAAAATAAACCAACCGGCAAATCTTAACGAAGATGGAACAAAAGAAAGCATCACTTTTTAATCTCACCATTGTTGTTGCTGCTTTAGGGTACTTCGTCGATATTTATGATCTTTTATTGTTTGGAATTATACGCGTAAAAAGCTTGCAGGCACTTGGACTCGACGCCACCGCCATCCGCGACAGCGGCGAAAGTATTATCGGCATACAAATGCTTGGTTTATTAATTGGCGGAATTATCTGGGGCATCATGGGAGACAAACGTGGAAGATTGAGCGTTCTCTTTGGCTCGATCATTTTGTATTCAATCGCTAACATAGCAAATGGTTTTGTTCAAAACGTTACGCAATATCAGATTGTACGTTTTATTGCAGGCGTTGGATTAGCGGGGGAACTTGGTGCGGGCGTTACGCTGGTGAGTGAATTGATGCCAAAGGAAAAAAGAGGAATCGGTACATCAATCGTCGCGGCCATCGGCATTACCGGGGCAGTCGCCGCGTATTTTATTTCAAAGGAGTTTGAGTGGCGCACATGTTATTTTATTGGTGGGGGACTCGGATTGGTTCTCTTGCTGCTAAGAATTTCAGTTTTTGAATCCGGTATGTACAAGCAGGTGAAGGGAATGGAAAAAATCTCGCGCGGAAATTTCTTTATGTTTTTCAATAATGGAAAGAGGTTCAAAAAATATATTCTGAGCATTTTAATTGGATTACCAACCTGGTACGTCATTGGCGTACTCGTAACTTTTTCAAAAGAATTTGGAAAAGAGTTCGGCATTCAGCAGCCAATCGACGCAGGGAAAGCAATCATGGTCGCCTATGCAGCCATCTCACTCGGAGATATTTTGATTGGATTACTTAGTCAATATCTGAAGAGCAGAAAAAAGGCGTTGTATATTTTTTATTTTTTGAATGTCATTTTTGGAGTTCTTTTTTTCATGCAAAATAGTAATGGGACGGATGCTACGATGTATTGGCTTGTCGCGGGCCTTGGATTCAGCACTGGCTACTGGGCCATTTTTGTAACAATGGCTGCTGAACAGTTTGGCACGAATTTGCGAGCTACTGCAGCGGTAACCGCAACAAATATGGTTAGAGGGGCCCTGCCGCTCACCCTGGCGTTGTTCAAATGGTTGCGGGTTTCCAACGGTTATATTAAAGGTGGTTGGCTGACTGGAATCGTAATAATGGTCATTACGATCATCGCGGCGATAATGATTGAAGAAACATTCGGGAAAGATTTGAATTATGTGGAAGTGTAGAAAATTAATCACAGATAGCAGCAGGAAATTGACGACGAAAAGGCAACTTCGATGCTGCGTCTTTCATCTGTCATCTTTTTCTGGGGCCAACTTGTCTTTTTCTGACTACCTTTGAGCCCTTTTATTAAAAGAAGAAACCAATAGGTTGGGCAAACCGTAGATTTTATCAGCTAACCCTAATCCTACTGACTTTAATATAATTTGATGAAATTCCTTATCATTCGTTTTTCGTCGATTGGCGATATCGTGTTGACTACTCCTGTTGTTCGTTGTTTGAAAAAACAAATGGCCACCGCCAAGGTGCACTATCTCACAAAGTCAAACTACAGCTCGATCGTTGCTCCAAATCCTTACATCGATAAAGTTCATTACCTCGAAAAAAATATCCAGGACATTATTCGCGAATTGCAGCAGGAAAATTTTGACTACATCATCGATCTGCACAATAACATGCGCTCGTTCAAAGTGAAGGAAGCTCTTCAGAAAAAAACATTTGTTGTAGATAAGTTGAATGTCAAAAAGTGGATTTACACGAATTTCAAATTGAATGTGATGCCGAATCTTCACATAGTTGACAGGTACTTAAAGACCCTTGAATCATTCGGTATAAAAAATGATGGACAGGGTTTGGATTATTTTATCAGCGAAGAAGATCGCGTGAAAGAAAAAGATATACCGACATCACACCAGGCGGGCTATATTGGAATTGTAATTGGCGCAGCGCTCAATACAAAGAAATATCCCACACATAAAATGAAAAGACTCTGCGAGATGCTGAATCATCCGATCATGTTGTTAGGTGGATTGGAAGATGCTGACGAAGGCGAACGCATTGCTGCAGATGACCCGATTAAGATCTATAATGCATGCGGAAAATTTAATTTGAATGAATCGGCGGACCTCGTACGAAGGGCGAAGCTTGTTATTACAAACGATACAGGTTTGATGCACATCGCATCGGCTTTCAAAAGACCCGCGATTTCGTTGTGGGGTAACACTGTTCCTGAGTTTGGAATGTATCCATATTACGGCGATAATTTTCTTCAACATTTTGAACAAGCATCTTCTTCTCCGCATCTCCCATATGATGTTTTGGAGATTCGTAAATTGTCGTGCAGGCCATGTTCAAAAATCGGATATGATAAATGTCCTCGTGGCCATTTTAAATGTATGGAACTGATCGAGCCGCTTGTGATCGTTGAGAGAATAAATAATAGGCTGTATAATGGGAAGGCTACTTGATATGCTGCCCCGTCCAATTTCCCTCTTTATCAAAAAAATTATATCCCAAAATGCCGTCAAAGCATAAATATTTGCCGGTCCATTCTCCTTTCACATCGAAATAATTGTAAATACCGTTTCCAGCCTTTACAAAAAATCCGGTCCATTCTGCCGCACTGTCAAACGCCAACATGAGTTGTTGGGTTGCTACGGAAATGTAACCGTTGACTTCGTCATTTTTATTGAAGATGTACAATCCTTTCCACACGGGGTTCCTCGGATGATACTCGTTATGGTACATTGGGTTCAGCGTTTTATTCATATCCGGGTTCAGCTCGTAATGGTTGAGCGGATTAATTGTACTGTTGAATTGAGGATTTACATCATTGTTATGCGCCGGGTTAATGTTCCAATTAAACTTGGGGTTGATGTTTGAATTTTTATCGGGATTGATGGCAGCATTTGAATTTGGACTTAAATTAACATCAAATTTTGGATCGTGTTTATAGTCGACTGCCTGTGCCACACAGAAATTGCCCGCAAGTAATAGAAGGGTAATGCTAAAGAGTAAATTTTTTTTCATCAAATTATTTTTGTGGTTTGGGTTGAGGTTTATTGCTAGGCTCTGTCAAAATACATATTAATTTTTGAAAAGCCAGTTTAAAAATGTTTCAGACAGTAATTGGATGTATAAGTGATATCATTTGATGTGCATCCCGGTCCACTTGCCATTCTTATCAAAAAGATTGTAACCAGCGGAATTATCATAGCACAAAAACATTCCCGTCCACACACCAGGCACCGTAAAATAATTATACATGTTGCTATTTGCCCGCACGAAATACCCGTTCCATGTGCCGCTATTATCAAAGCTGATCATTACATTTTGAGTTGCAACCGAAATATATCCAAAGACGCTATTGCTGTCAGTAAAAATATATAAGCCGCTCCATGATGGATTCGCAGGGAGCAGACTTTTCATGAAGATCGGATTCAATATCTCATTTATCTGCGGGTTCACATCATTATTGGTCATGGGATTGATGTTATTATTCTGTGCAGGATTGACGTCCTTGCTGTGCAACGGGTTATTGTTCCAGTTGTAAACGGGATTGATCATCCTGTTACTATCGGGATTTATTTTGCGGTTGAGAAAAGGATTGAGATTTGGATCCTGTTTTGGATCATGTTTCTTGAGGACAACAAAATCCTGCGTCATTGCATGATATGAGAATAATAGTACGGACAAGAAAAGTAAAAGTTTACGCATAGCAATAACGGTTAAGTCATAGCGATACGAAATAAACTGACTTTTCTGAAGGGATAACGGACGGTGCGAGGATATGGAGGAGAACTATGGCAGTAAAAATACGGTGAATAGTTGGCTTTTCTAAATTTTTAAGCGAGAAAATTAAAAGGCATTTTATAAAAGTGAAAATGTGATGAAATGTGACAAATTCTTACGATTGATCCTACCGCGAACTTATCACATTCATCACATTTTCGGATATATCGACTATAGAGTCTTCAGCACATCATTCATACTTCTCACAGCATCGGCGCTTTTGCCGAACAATGCTTTTTCATCTGTATTCAATTCGAAATCGTGAATTTTTTCCCAACCTTTCTTGCCAATTGTTACGGGAACGCCGAGGCAGATATCTTTTTGTCCATATTCGCCATTCAACGCCACGCAACAGGTAAACAATTTCTTCTCGTCTCTGACAATCGTTTCAACGAGGGCGGCCCCTGCGGCTCCGGGAGCATACCAGGCAGAAGTGCCGATTAATTTTGTAAGCGTAGCTCCGCCAACCATAGTATCAGCCACAATCTGCTTTTGCTGATCGTCGCTCAACAATTTTGTAACGGGAATGCTGTTCCATGTAGCGAATCGGATCAGAGGAATCATTGTTGTATCACCATGGCCACCGATGACGAGCGCGTTAAGATCTGCCGGACTGCACCCAAGATGCTGGCTCAACTGATATTTAAAGCGTGCGCTATCAAGGGTTCCACCCATACCAATGATGCGATTTTTCGGAAGACCCGTTGCCGTTAGCGCCAGGTAGGTCATCGTATCCATCGGATTACTGATGATGATCAGGATCGTATCGGGAGAATATTTGAGAATATTTGTTGCGACACCCTTCACAATGCCGGCATTGGTTCCAATCAGTTCCTCGCGGGTCATGCCGGGCTTGCGGGGCAAACCAGAAGTAATTACAACAACATCGCTTCCTGCGGTCTTGGAATAGTCATTGGTGCTGCCGGTGATTCGTGTGTCAAAACCCAGCAATGCTGCTGTTTGCATCATATCCTGTGCCTTTCCTTCCGCCAGGCCTTCTTTGATATCGAGTAAAACGAGTTCTTCTATCAGCTCTTTGCGGGCAATATTATCCGCACAGGTGGCTCCGACAGCTCCTGCGCCTACGACCGTTACTTTCATGGAAAAATATTTTACGTGAGAAAAATTAATTGTACCTGCTGTTAACAGGCGCGGCAAAGTTAAACCAGCACGAGGAAATTTTCCAACTCAGCGACTATTTATCTTTTCCGGCAAATGCATTTACCAGGGTGGCTACTTTTTGATTTCCTTCAAAATGCGTAATGTAATTTCCTTTTTTATCGTACAGTGCGAGATAGGGAAGACTTTGCATTTTATAAAATGGAGGTAATATGTACCCTTCGTCGCGGCCCATTTTGATGTTAGTATGATCAGCAATATGGTAAAAGCTGTAAAATTCCTTCATCTCCCCGAATGGCTGATAGGTTGCCATCACAATTTCAATATCCTTGAATTTATTAAAATCGGCAAGCATGTCCTGCGTCTGGTGCTTACAGTGTTCGCAGGATGGACTAAAAAACATGATCAAAACGTCTTTGTTCTTTTTGATATCGTCTTTAGTCAGCCAGTGTACGCTGTCAACTTTCAATAACTTGAATGGTGGTATGGTGGGAAACCTGAGATAGGCGGGCTGATTCACATCGTTCGTTTGAGCCGAAACAACCTGAAAGCTGATGACTACAATCAGCAGCATAAACCATTTCTTCATGGGCATTTTTTCCAAAAATAAGGTTAAAACGCTGGTTCTGGAATTCAAATAACAAAAAATCAACTTAAAAAATTTGGATTATTACGAAATGTTCGTAGATTTACGAATAAATCGTAGATATGGAAAAATTGACCAAGCAGGAAGAGGAAGCGATGTTGTCCGTTTGGCGGACAGGCGAAGGCAATGTGAAATTGTTCCTGGAAAATATGGAAGATCCAAAACCGCCTTACACGACGTTGGCATCCACTATAAAAAACCTGGAGAGAAAAGGGTACTTGCGAAGCGTCGCAGTCGGTAATATGTATCATTATAAACCGGTCGTAACGGAAGAAGAGTATAAAAAGAAGTTTATGAGTGGTTTTGTGAAGGACTACTTTTCTAATTCCTACAAGGACCTGGTGAACTTTTTTGTGGAGCAAAAGAAATTAAGCGCGAAAGAACTCAAAGAAATTGTCGATATGATTGAGAAACGCGGAAAAAGTTGATCGTTGATTCGCTGAATGGATGTTACGATCGAAAGGACAATCGTCCATCTCAACCTCAACCGTAAGTTTAGTCTAAATAAATTACTATGCCTCTAATTATAGAATACCTTATCAAGTTTTCCATCGGCGTGGCCGTCGTGTATTTATTTTATCAATTTTTATTAAGAAGACTAACATTTTATAATACCAACCGCTGGTACTTGCTGGGATATGTGATTTTATGTTTTGTGTTTCCATTCATTAATATCACACCGATTGTTGAAAAGGCAAACATTGACTCAAAGCATTTTATTTATTACGTACCGGTACTTGACAAGTATACGATGAGCGAAGTGTCAATGTCAGCCATCGAACGATTTTTACATCCCGCATCATGGTGGAATATTGTGTTGTTCGTATTACTAACGGGTTCATTGGTTTTGTTAATTCGTTCTTGTATGCAGTTTATTTCGCTAGAAAAAATGAGAAAACAGGCGATCAAAATAAATCAGTCCGATATCGCCGTTTATCACATTGAAAAATCAATAATTCCATTTTCATTTGGCAATAATATTTACATCAATAAACATATGCACACGGAAAAGGAACTGGAGGAAATTATTTTGCATGAGTTCATTCACGTAAAACAAAAACATACTATCGACATAGTGGTGTCCGAATTGCTGTGCATTTTTAATTGGTATAATCCATTTGCCTGGCTGATCCGGGTAGCGATCAAACAAAACCTGGAATTTATCGCCGACCATCAGGTATTGCAAACCGGGCTCGATAAAAAGAATTATCAATACCATTTATTAAAAGTGACAGGTATGCCTCAATATGGCATCGCCAGTAACTTTAATTTCTCATCTCTGAAAAAACGTATAACCATGATGAACAAAATGAAAACTGCCAAAGTGCAGTTACTCCGATTTTTATTTATTCTGCCGTTGGTGGCAATTGTTCTTTTGGCCTTCAGGAACAGGTCGAACGAGGAACATGTAAATAAGTTGGATTTCGGCATCCGTTCAGTTGCCAATGACTCCATTCCTCAAAGTGGAGGAGATAGCCTCGCCGAAAAAATTCTCGGAATAAATCAAAACGGTCCTTATGTCGACGTGCGATTTAATGACGGCAAACTTGAATCGTACAATTTGCAAAATGAATCTGAACGCAAAGTATATGAAAAAAAATATAAGAACTACCTGGAGCGCAGGAAAAAGGAGCAGGAAAAATTTGTAGAGGAAATGAAAAATTATCAATTGCAGCAAGACCGACTAACGGATAAACAGAAACAAGAACTTTTGCAAGCTCAGCATGAGATCGACCTGGAATCTGAGAAATTAAACGCGGAACGATTGAATATGATTCAAAAGAAATTGCTGGACGACAACTTGCGGAACCAGGAGTTGTCCATGATACAATCAGACGAGGATTTGAAAAAAATATTAAAGAGTAAATTGGATTCTTCCTATGACAACGAATTGAATCAATATCTAACGGCACCGCCTGCAAAAATACTTTTAGAAGAAGCAGAATCGAATTACCTGGATTTGGTGCCGGTGGAAAATCTCGACAAAGAATCCTTGAAAAAATTACAGAAGCGCATTCAAATACAACAAAACCAACTTCATTCAAACATGCAGGAACTGGAACTAAAACAGAAAAAGATTGAAAAGCAATTGAAGTTGAAAGGCGACAAAGTTTCATGATTTATTGCTAAACCATATCTTTTAAGAGTTTTTTTAATTCGAGAGAAGTGAGACGTGAATTCAATTCTTCGTTTTACTTCTCTCGTGATTTTTGTCCCCGCCATCCCGGCTTTGCACACTTGCAATTTTTACCTTAGTTTTGCACCCCGCTCTGACGATAACCCGTCATCCGGGCAATCAATTCAACTGTAAATAGTAAAAAATTTTATGGCAAGTACTGCAGATATTTCGAGAGGAATGATCATCAAATTAGATGGCAGCTTATATTCCATCGTTGATTTTGGTGAAAATAAAACAGCCCGAGCAGCCGCAAAAGTGTGGGCAAAGTTGAAAGGCGTTGATAATAGCCGTTCAATCGAAAAAACCTGGAACAGTGGCGATAGCATTTTCCCGGTTCGTGTGGAAAGAAAAAATTTTCAGTACTTATATAAGGACGATACAGGTTATAACTTCATGGACAATGAAACTTTCGAACAAATTGCCATACAGGAAAATCTTGTTGATGCGCCACAATTTTTGAAAGAGGGGCAGGAAGTCGCCGTATTAATTAACACGGAAACTGAACTCCCGATGAGCGCAGAACTACCGGATAAAATTGTTTTGAAAGTAACTTACTCCGAGCCAGGTGTCAGAGGTGATACGGCTACACGTACGTTGAAACAAGCGACGGTGGAAACCGGAGCGACAGTTAACGTTCCACTTTTTGTGAATGAAGGCGAACTAATTCGTATAAATACGAAGACCGGCGAATATGTTGAGCGAGTAAAATAAAATCCTGCTCAAAATTTAAAAGAATCGTTGCGGACATTGGTGCGAATTATTTTCTTGACTTTTATTTTCGTTTTTAATCCTACATTTATCTTAGAACTCCTTTTTGCTTAAGGGGTTGGTTCAGACTTTATCCTTATCTTAGTCCTCCATTTTCTAAACTGTAAATGCCAAAAAATGGATTTTAAACAGATTCAGGAGTTGATCAAACTGATCAACAAATCGAACATCGGTGAGTTAACTGTTGAAGAGAAAGGATTTAGAATTACGATCAAGCAAAAAGAAGAACCTGTTCAGCAGATCATTGCTGCCCCGGTTCAAGCCCAACCAATCGTGCAGGCAATAGCTCCTGCGGTTCAGGCTTCGGCTGCCGCTGCACAAAACAAACCTAAGGCCCCCGAACCAACGCCTGCTGCTGAAAATTATCTAACCATTAAAAGTCCAATGATCGGAACGTTCTACCGGTCAGCATCACCCGAAAAGCCGCCATTCATAAATGTCGGTGATGATGTAACGCAGGGTACGGTGGTCTGCATAATCGAAGCAATGAAATTATTTAACGAAATAGAAAGTGAAGTAAAGGGAAGGATCGTAAAAGTGTTGGTGGAAGATGCTTCACCGGTTGAATATGACCAGCCGTTATTTTTAGTTGAACCGTAAAAAATGTGGAAATGTGAAGATGTGGAAATGTGATCATGCATTTCCACATCTTCACATTTCGGCATTATCACATTAAAATCCGCTATGTTTAAAAAAATACTGATAGCTAATCGTGGTGAAATTGCTCTTCGTGTGATAAGGACCTGTCGTGAGATGGGAATAAAAACAATAGCTGTTTATTCTACGGCCGACAAAGATAGTCTGCACGTACGCTTCGCAGATGAAGCCGTTTGTATTGGAAAAGCAGCAAGTAGCGATTCTTATCTGAACATTCCACATATCATGGCAGCCGCGGAAATCACGAATGCCGATGCCATTCATCCCGGCTATGGTTTCTTGGCAGAGAATGCAAGATTTGCCGAAATATGCGGTGAGCATGGAATTAAATTCATCGGACCAACACCATCGATGATCAACTCGATGGGTGATAAAATCACTGCAAAAGAAACGATGATTAAAGCGGGAGTTCCCGTTGTGCCCGGTGGAGAAGGCCTGCTCGAAAGTGTTGAAGAGGCAAAAAGAATGGCGAATGAAATCGGGTATCCGGTTATCTTGAAAGCAACGGCCGGAGGCGGTGGAAAGGGAATGCGCGTTGTGCACCATGAATCGGAAATAGAAAAGAATTATACTACTGCAAGAGTCGAGGCAGGAGCCGCATTTAAAAATGACGGCGTCTACATGGAAAAATTCGTCGAAGAGCCGAGGCATATTGAAATACAGGTTGCCGGTGATCAGTACGGGACAGTCTGTCATTTGAGTGAAAGAGATTGCTCTATTCAACGGCGCCATCAGAAACTTGTTGAGGAGTCCCCTTCGCCGTTCATGACGGTTGAACTACGTCGGCGTATGGGAGAGGCAGCCATTAAAGCGGCATCAGCTATCAACTATGAAAGTGTGGGAACAATTGAATTTCTCGTCGATAAACATCGCAACTTCTATTTCATGGAGATGAATACGCGTATCCAGGTAGAACACTGCGTCACAGAAGAGGTTGTTAATTTCGATCTTATTAAAGAACAAATAAAAATTGCAGCAGGCGAAACGATTAGCGGGCGCAATTATGAACCAGTGGGCCACGCGATCGAATGCAGAATCAATGCCGAAGATCCATATAATGATTTTCGTCCGTCTCCCGGAAGAATTACTGTATTACACCAACCCGGGGGTCATGGCATTCGTGTTGACTCTCACGCATACGCAGGTTATACGATCCCTCCATATTATGATTCAATGATCGCAAAAATCATTGCCGTCGCACGGACGCGCAGTGAAGCGATCGATACCATGCATCGCGCATTGAGCGAGTATGTCATTGAGGGAATCAAAACGACAATTCCTTTTCACCTGCAATTGATGAAGGATGAACGTTTCCGCAGCGGCGACTTCAACACAAAATTTCTGGAAG
>Ga0163162_10001503_pt1 | contig 21732 bp, 20 predicted proteins | sample S55metaG_FD_115310 | JGI IMG/M metagenome (GOLD analysis project Ga0163162, IMG submission 115310) | Switchgrass rhizosphere microbial communities from Kellogg Biological Station, Michigan, USA - S5-5 metaG | ecosystem: Host-associated > Plants > Roots > Rhizosphere > Soil | place: USA...
GACACCGGTGAAGGCAGCATCAGCGCCTATCACCGGGAAAACGGCGGCGACCTGACCTGGGAACTGGGCAGCGGCTACTTCGGCTGTCGCACCGCTGACGGGCGCTTCGACCCTGAACGCTTCGCCGCACAAGCGCAGACGCCGCAAGTGCGGATGATCGAAATCAAGATATCTCAAAAGTTATGATGTCAATACGTTGATCTAAATTATTTTCTACTTTCTTCCTAAAAATCCCCAGCCCCCTGCCTTCCACGCTCCTCCCCCCATCCCCAAAAGCCCATCCAAGGTCAACACCTCAAAACTAGCCTTCTGAAAACTGTTGTCCTACCCCCAATCGCTCGCTCCTCCTGCATAAAAAAACACAGCGCTCTCCTTTGCCCCCAAATCGACGGAAAACAGCATGCTCCGAATCGAGTTCGGGCCTCCTGAGCCTCCCGTACCCTGGCAAAAAAGCCTCGTTCTCCATCTCCTTCGGCTTCAGAAACAGAGGAGAATCGATGGCTAAAAACTCAGTTAGGTGCTGTTAAAATTTCGATCAAAACAGGTTTCAGGCACTGCTAGCATCTCCACTAAAAATAGTTTTTCCCCGACTAGTCGATGCAATGTAAACAATTTAGGATCGTCACTCACAATAATATGGGGCAAAGATAATGATCAAAAGTGGTTATTTAATCGGGCAGATTATTGACGAATTTTCAGCATTAGGTGAGCAAGCCAAACTTAGAAACCGTCTTGGCCTTACCGACATCTCTGTATTTAGCGAAAACTTTTTCCGCGAAATATTAAATATTATTGGTGACTACGAACTATTTAATACCAATGACAAGAGCGCAAACGAACCGGGAATCGACCTTGGTGACGAAATAAATAAAATAGCTTTCCAGCTGACGACAACAAACACAAGCGAAAAGGTGAAGCACACCCTCCAACAGATAACGGACGATCATCTCACCAAATATGACAGGTATGTCGTTCTCATCATTGGTGACAAACAAAACAAATATGATGCCGTTCGTACTGCTTTAAAAAAGCCTAAGACCAACAAGATCAATCCGAAGTTAAAATTTGATCCAGACAATGACATAATGGATTTAACCGACCTTGCAAGAAAAGCGGTAGGGTTGAAGCTAGAATCTGTACAGGCCTTACACAAACTTGTCCAAGATCAAATGAGTAAAGTCAGGATTGAGTTTCAAGTACCGGACAAGGACGGAAATTACGAAACCAGCGGATTTGCATTATGGGAGAAGCTTCCGAGCCCCAAACTCGGAAACGGATATAAATTTGCATGCTGGGAGGTCTCCACCCATCGCTCCCCAGAGCCGTCAGAAGACGACGTGGAGGCAGCTAAAGAAGCAATCGAGGCATTATCCAAAAAGTTGCATAAGCTACCGAGAGTAACGCGTGAATTTTTTGCCGAACTTTATGAACGCTCTGAATATCAGAATCAACGCTTCAGAGACCGTCGAAGTTTATTCCTGCCTACGGTAGAAAAAACCTATCCCGATGCAAAGTCCGAACTGGATTTGCTAATTACCCAAAATCTTATTCAAATCGATTCCGATCTGGCTCCTCATGACTACGAAGAACGAACTCCACCCGAAATTCATCTGTCGATGGGTGTCGGACATGACGGGCTGAAGTTGGGTTTTTTTGATTTCATAACCGAGAATAAACTATCACTGCGAAGAGTACTGGTGGAGTTGGACTTTTCTGAATTTTGAGAAAATCGACCTATATCCTGAACTTTTCTAGTTGTAAGCAGAAGCTGTCGCGGCGAGAGAGCCATAGTCTATCTCGCCGCTTTAGGCTCTGGTGCGAAAAATGTTCGATTAGAGTCCGATTCGGGTCAATTCAAGACTGCGGAAAATGATACATTTCGTGATCTTCTTTGCGATGTGGATGCACCATGCGACCAGCGTGTCGGCTTCACTGTCTGGTCACCAGGCTCAGCCATTGCCACGAAAGCGAGTCTGATCGCGATTTTATCAGGGCCCAAGTATGTACCGTAAAAACCATACAGAACACGAACCGCCACTGGAAATCACAGACGAGCACGGTAGGAAAACCAAAAATCCTCACCAAATTACGGTCAACCAGCATGTCACCGCCCGAAAGCATCTCGCAGAGTGGTCTGGTAGCGACGGTCGTATTTCTATAGTCGATATAGAGACAGGCAAGACCATTCAGCCCCGTCCCAACGATGCCTTCGTCGTATTTCGTCTATGGGATCAGCCTATGGAAGCGGGCACGGTCAAATCGACCGAAGATAAATACCAGGAGGAAATCGCTGTGCTGCGAGCCAGCAATAAAATCTCTAACCACGACCTTATCACCCAATATTTTGTGATGATGGGCGCGCGTGCCTACTGCGCTGCCAAGCCCAGGCCGGATCACGAGCCCATCATGCATTCGCCTAGTTTTACGCTTACCAAAGAGGAGCTTGAGCTTGATGAGCTAGAGCAAGTCAATGACTCGGTACGCTTCATCCAAGGCTTCAGCGAACAAAGCATGTCAAGGTTGGTCGTGTCGCAGGCGATGACCTCCATTTACCTCAGATACACTACGCGCTTGAAGAATTGTCAGTGGGTCGCATTTGCATCGCAAGGCGAGAAGTTTATTCTCCCAGACTCAATGTGGTTTCTCCTTGAGCGAAACTTCCTCCTTCTACCGGTCAGCCCTGACATCATCCTCATCGAGAGCAGGATTCATGACAATCTCAGTGATTCTGGCCGTTTGAACGCTGAGGATCTGAACACCTTGTTGAAACTGAGTGTGCGTCAGCATTATGTGAAAGCGCCTGACACACCCTGAAGTGAGTTCAAATACCTTGGCTGGCGTTTGCGTCCTAATACTCCCGACTGAAATGGCGGCCTCATTCAGCGCCTGATTAAACATGACCATGAAGGTTGGGAGTTTTACGATAGGCACTGCTATTTTAATTCTGGCAAACGTAGACCCGCACTCGCCTGTAAGTAGGGAATCCGGCGGTAGGCAAAGAGTCAATCAAACGTTAGATGCAAGACTCTGAACACGCTTTGATGCATGGCCGCACTCAAAATGTATAACTTTCATATTGCTCATAGTCAAATCCTGTCCCCGACAATCGTTTTGCGCATGCATCCTACTGAGCTCGCGGAAAGATAAAGCAACGTTCATGCGAAAAGTAGTTGAATCATCATTTGCTCCACCGGCACTATGAAAAAAATAACAACAAAAGGCCACCCACATGTCTAACTTAATTTTCGTTTCTTACCTGGATCTTCTGAAACAAAGAGACCGTATTAAGACTACATACAATGCCAAAGAGCTAAAAAGCAGGGAGACCAGTAAATTTCAATCCCTTGGATCTCTTTTTCGCTTGGCGGACTCGATGGCAGAGGGCGACAACGTTGATAAAATCGACGCGTTGCAGGATTTTGGGACTGGAGTCGAGAGCCTTGGTTTTGATTATTACGCCCCTTTGCACTTACTGTCCTCTCCAAATTGGAAGATCCGGATGAGTACCGCATGGTGCCTCATCGGAGCGGCACAGCGGGAAGTGGCGAGGCAGTTGGACTACCGCGAAGTGCACAATTTTTGGCCAGATACTTCATTTTGTAAGGCAGGGTGGGATGAAGAGGTGAAGCGCTGGGCAGCCGACCTTCCAGCCACTCTCAATGTTCAGGTTGAGTTGAAAATTGCGAGATTCGTTGGGCAGCCATCGCGGGATGCGCTTGTATTCGCTGAGTAAGCGAGAACTCCTTACACCCACGGATGCAGGTGTTGCGCGCTGACTTGCTCCCACTGCAAGATAAAGTATGAGCCGAGAAACCTGGCGCTCCGTCTAATGCGGGGGCATGCTGGATTTCAAAAAATAAAAATAGGCAAGACCGATTATGAGATTTCACCAGAACTCCCCATTCATGGACTATCGCGACAACCTGATTCTTGCCGCGTTGGTCGAGATTGATCATTTAGAACGCCTCAGAGCATCCTCGTTTAGTCTGTCCAACGCCCTCGGCTCCTTTAGGGAGCCTGAGGTACTCCTGGATCTTGTCAACCAACTGGCTTACAACGCTATCGATCGCTTGGTGCCGGAGATGATTGCCAAAATGGTGCAAGAAGAGCTGGAAGAGATGCCGATCGATACTGGTGAACTGGATGCTGTCCTCAAAAAACCAATAGGTTCGGCCTTACAGATGTTTCTTCGCTAGCGAATATAAACGTTCCCGACGCATGCACGTATTGAAGAAATACGCGCTATCGAATTTCAGCGGCTTCGTGTAAATAATCGTAGATTTCTTAGTGTTATTTTCAATCTCAGCTACAACAAAATCAATAGAATCACTACCATAATCCTCGTTACCCAGGCAGTGGTTATTGAAGTAAAATCTAAGATTGGTTCCCTTTACATTTGGCTTACGCTCTACTTTCCCATATTTCCCGATTCTAAATCCAGTAGAGTGCTCATTGATCTCCTTCGCAATGAATTTATCAACATTGACATTCCACAAATCGCGAGCCTCGGTCATATAAGCGAAGCCGAATGGCAAATTGTAGATATTGATAGACCTGTATTTATGCCCCTCGCTCACTTTGAAGTCGTTGAGCATCTGGGCCACCAGAGCGTCCGTAAGGGAAATACCTGCCTCCCTTTCGATGGTTGAGACCACCAAATGAATGTGATTAATCAACGCTTCACGAATTTCGTTATTTTTATGTAAGTTCTTCCGGAGAGTTTTGCTATCAAACCTTTCCGGATTATGGAACGGGCAGTCCTCGTAAGCTGCTTGGTCATGTTTTGCCAAGCCGGAGACAGAACTTCCCGTGTGCCGTGCGTATAAGATCTGGGCATCCGTTTTAGGGACAAGCCGGTTAACCAGGGTTACAGGGTTTTCACATGCGGGGCACAAGGCATAGGACTTGACCTCCCGCCCATCATTCCTGACGTACGTCTCGGCTCTGTGGGTTTTACTGTTGTACTTACTTTGAGTAAGAACCACAGGTATCTTTGGATTTTCTAGCGTACTAAATACGTTCAACGTTTTTCCTTAGAGTGGTATGTGGGGATGCCGTGGATTCGCGATATCGGGATCACGGAGCCGGTATCCAAGCCTAGGAACTCATGATGTCCAAATGATATCAATATGGCAACAGGAACAGACGACGCCTGGCGTATGCAGGAGTCTCGATGAGCACAAAAGGCCCCTGCGGCATCGTTGTTGCGTTCTCACAGGGCAAGTGTGCACCGTAAGATCAACGCCACAGCCACACCTCTTAAACTGAGGTTCGCCAGGAGCAGCCGCTGACTAAAGGCTGCTTTCCGCTTTTCCTTACCCTTTCCCTTGCGGTCTTGGCGATTGGTTCTAGGGTATTGATGGCACACCTAGAAACCATGGTGACGGGATGAACGCCACCGGTGTTGGTTACGAGTTGCCCCCATTGAAATCAACCATTTGGATATCGAGACAAGTATGTCAACGCACATTAAGCCAGGCCCGAAACCGAAACGTGACGACGGAAAGGATGACAGAAGGCATCACGTGAACCCCGAGACTAAGCCGAAGCATCCGACACTTCCCACCCACAAACCTGAAAAGTAACAAAGGTATTGAGGTGGTATCAGCGCTGCTCGCTGACCAGTCCTAACCTCAACGTTTGTCAGGCCGGCCCGAAGGGCCGGCTATGGCATTAATCGGTCAATCAGCTTAAATTTGATCGTTCAACCCACGCATGGAAGTCTGATCTCGAAGCAGACACCATCACCCAAGTTGCGGGCAGTAAGGCTACCGCTCAGACGTGAAATAAAGGTCTTCGCCATATACAGCCCTTGTCCAAGATGATCACCCTCCCCTGCGCCGTCTCGCACAGAGACACCATATTCAAAGATTTCTTCGATAGGGTCATTCGCGATATGAGGCCCGTTATTTTTTATGGTTATGACGGCGTCGCCCTGCTCTAGATAGCCATCGACAATAATGTCGGTATCAAGCGTTCTAAAATCCTGGGCGTTGCTGATGATCGCCGTCAGCACCGACTCCAGCATGTCAGCGTCAACCATCACATAAAGGGCAGAATCGCTTCCCACATATTTGATACCCGCCGTCATCGACTCAGCGGCGTTCATCAAGTATTCCGTTATGTTTTCCTTGGTAATGTCTCCGGACAACGAGTTCATGGCCTCTTGTGGACTTTTGAATATGAAATTATCAGAAGTCTCTTGCCCCAAGGAGGCTCCATATAAATACTTGACCGCAAAAGAGATCCTCCGTACGTAGCGTGTACTGGGATCGGCATCATCATTATGGCGAAGCATCAAATCCTGCAAGGGAGATCTGATTTCATGACCTATCGCACGTAGAAAGTGGTGTTCCCTTTTAGAACGCTCTAGAGCACTACGACCATAAGCCATGAGCGCCTCATGAAGCTCTGAGATGTTCCGCCAAAGAACGCCCACCTCGCTCTGACTTTCTTTTATTGGAAATGGCAGCCTGTATTCATGGAGAACATTGAATCGTTCTTTCATATGCAACGTATTGCGCCGAACTCTGTAAAGTGGTGTCAGCACGAAAACACGCAGAATCACGTAGGATATGAACAACAGGACAATCAGAAGAGAGGAAAGCATGATGATGGATTGCGCAGCAATTCGCCATCCACCCAATACACTTGAAGCATCACCCCGAATGGCAACCGTGCTTCCATCCGGAAGTCTCGCCAACTCATCAATTTTTATCGCAGGAACAATAATCTTAATAAAAAAATCGGTTAATCGATCAACGACATTAAATGGAAAAACCCTAGCCGAACCCGTGTTCTCGCTTGCTGCGTGCCTGACACTAATCTGCGTGTTCGAGTTAACGGGGGTAAATACTAAAATCTCCCCGGGTGTTAAATAGTTACTCATTCTCTCAAACGAAAAAACGGTATTCGGCTCAGACAGCGTCGTGTCCATAACGATACTGCTTTCACCTGTCGCATCGTTACCGATTAATTTAACGTCTATCCGGGCTTCAGAAAGATCTTCCGGCGGCCAAACGGCGGTTTGCCCATCCGGCTGATTTGCCTCGAAGGCATCGTCCGCAAACGCATAAACCGGCAGCTGAAAAATGAATTCAAACCTATTGCTTGCACCTTGGCTGCTGACCTTCAAGGCACGCCCTTTGATCTGCGGCTCCCTTGAATAAGCTCGGCCTGTTGACGAGCCTATTTTGAATCCGGTCAAGCTCCAAGCGGGAGATAAGTACGGGGCCACGGAGTCGCCAACCCTCTTGATGGGGTCGAAGGTGACGATGAATTGGCTAGCGACACCGCGCGCAGACACCGTAACCAGAAAGTAGTCTCCCGTCCTCGGATCATCGATATAACGAGGCGAAACCAAATCACCGAATTTATCGAATCCACCCCTCACATAGGCAATTGCACCAAGCGCTTTATTTTCCAACACTCCAGCGCAAACTCTATTCTGCGGCGCATTGATGCCAGCAAAACTGCATCCCAATAGAGGTTTTACATCCTCAACATGCCCTGGCATGACATTGAGGTATTCCAGGGGCAGTCTGTAAAACGGGATCCCTGTGTTATCTGGCTTGGGCGCTTCAAAATTACTAAGATTAATCCGCCCATCCAGCGTGTCAAACTCATAGGCTACACGCTGTAAATTACGCTTTACACTTGATTCGTACTGCTGCGCAACAGACCCAAAACTCAAACGAAGAGCAACAATTGTGCCGACTAATACAACAACAAAAACCGCCACCAGCACACCAATAATATAAATTCTGATCGATGCCTTGCTGATATTATTTTTAAGCTTGCTGAGATCTAATCCTGCCACCGAACCCCCTTCATCCTGATGACTTCAACGTGCCCCTCTGACTCACCGACATCCTTCAACGCATCGCGGATGGTTTTCACATGTTGGCGGATGGCATCGTTATTCTTACCGCTTTTCACCAATTCAAACAGCTCTTCGTACGTAACTAGTCCACCTTTATTCTTATACACTTTCTGCAAAATTATTTTAGCCGTATGAGGAATATTCAAAGGCTTTCCTTTGAAACTCGCTTTCCCCGTCTCATGGTCTACGAACAAGTCTTCTTCAGACTCTGCTTGCTGATCCTGCGCGCTCTGCGCTCCTTGCGAGTTTCGTGTGTCCCTCAGCACTCGCATTGCGGCGGCTAAAAACATTTGCCCATCAGGTGCGATGGGTTTCTCAAGAAAATCCCAAATATCGAGCTGGTACATGATCGAACGATAAACTGAAGAATCTAAACCGGAGACAACGATGACAGGGCTTTTGTGATACTGGGAGTTTACGTTTATAAGTCCTATGCCAGCATTTTTTTCGGGCGGTAGTTCAATATCCACCACTATCAAAGAATAATCATTCTGTTTGATGCCCGTTTCGGCCGACGCCCTATCAAAAAACTGATCAACTTCCGCTGACTGGTCGAGCTGACGACAGAATTCTGCAAGAGCATTATTCACGGCCTTTGAGTCTTCAATGATGGCTATCTTATACATGTGACAAACCTCGGACAAATCAAAGCTAATCGATTGCTACCGATAATCTCACAGAAGTCAACATGGCGCACGTGAGCAAACACTCACGAAGCGAACGAGATCTTAACGAACAATTTTCAAACTAAACGTTAGTGTATTCACGAAAGCGTAACGTAACAAAGCCATGCCCAACCCGCCTTTTTTACTCACGCCTCTGCCGCTAACTTACTCACCTATCGCACTCATCCTGTAGTGCCGGAGGATCGTATTCATGTCGGCTAATCGCTTTCAGATTTTGGCACTATCAGGCGGGGGCTACAGGGGGCTGTACACGGCCACCATCTTGGCAGAAATAGAGCGCGAGATCGGTGGCCCCATCGCTCGCCATTTCGACCTCATTGCCGGAACGTCCATAGGTGGCATCCTGGCGCTCGCGATCGCATCGGAGATTCCTGCCCAAGCAATCGTAGACCTCTTTAAAAAGCATGGGGAGGCGATCTTCACCCCCCGCACGAGCATACCCATCTTCAAGTCCACGTTCAGCAGTGACGAGCTCAAAAAACAAATTTCAGAACCTGAAATGCTGGGCACCAAGCTGCTGGGGGATTGCCTTCACCCGGTTGTCATCCCGGCGATCAATTACTCGACTGGCAAGCCAGTGCTGTTCAAAACACCGCACCATGAAAGCTTTCGGCGTGACCACCAGCACCCGATGGTGGACATAGCCCTCGCCACGAGCGCTGCCCCAACCTTCTTTCCGCGTCACCAGTTTCAACACAACCAGTACGTCGATGGCGGACTGTTCGCCAACGCCCCCGGCCTAATCGCGCTTCATGAAGCAGAGACCTTTTTCGACGTGACCAGTTCGGACGTTCATCTTCTGTCCATCGGGACGATGTCATCCAAATTCACTGTTAACCCAAAAAACAATCGTGAAGGCGGTGCCGTGGACTGGGGTGGAGGCAATCCCATGAAAGCGGCGCAACGACTGTTTGGCTTGTCGATTTCCGTTCAAGAGTCGCTCTGCGACTTCATGCTGCAGCACAAGCTCGGCTCACGCTACATGCATGTTGACGAAGACCTGACGGACGATCGCTCCAAGGCGGTCGCCTTGGACAAAGCAGACATCCACGCGCAGGAAGTGCTCATCGGCTCCGGCCTGGAGAAGGCTAAAACATGCCTTGGAAAAACGGACTTCATGGAGTTCGTTGCGCACAAAGCTCGCCCTATAAATTTTTACTACGGCAACAACGCGACACGTCAGGAGCCTGAAACATGCTGAACCTTACCAAGCTCTATTTTTCTTCCGTCAACGACGTGGTTTTCAGCGACAAAATCGCGCCCACTGACGAGCAGCGTGATTTTCTTACCCAGTGCCGGACGAAAATTCGCGAGTACTTGAAGCCCGCGATTGCCAATGCGACTGTCTCTGTTTTGGGCATGGAAAAGCGTGTGGAGCCTCGATTCAGGACTCAAGGTTCCTGGGCCTATAAAACCTGCATCCAACCCGCGCACCCTGACAAGCAGGAAACTGACCTCGATTATGGCGTCTACCTGCCCGTCGATGTTTGGCAGGAAAACGGCCCGCCGGCTGCGATGGCCAAAAAGTACTTCGACCTGGTTGAAACACTCCTTCAGGTGCTTTGTGTTCAGGAAGGCTGGAAGCTGATTACGGGCGCCGATGCCAAGGACACCTGCATCCGGGTAGATGTCGCTTCGTGGGCCCACATTGACATCCCGCTGTACGCCGCTCCGATCGAGGAGTTCAACAAGGTTGTGGAACGCACAGTCGTACTCAGCAACGAACGGCGCGCCGCAGTCATGGACAGCGTGAGTTCCAATGAGTCTTACGAGGTATTGGCGAAGGCCAAGGCTCAGACATGGGACGACCTTGACACCATCATGCTGGCTTCTCGGTCTGGCCTGTGGAGAGCGTCTGATCCAGAAGACGTCGCAAAGTGGATCAAAGACCAAGTCGCGCGTTTTGGTGATCTGGGCAATCAATTCCTTCGCGTGTGCCGTTACGCCAAAGCCTGGCGGGACTTCCACTGGGAGATCGGCGGCCCCACCTCCATTTCCTTGATGATCGCTATTGCCCAGAACTTCGAGGGTAAACGGGGTCGCGACGATATCGCTTTCGAGCATGCGGCCAACGCGCTTTCCATCGCACTGAGTACCGAAATTCGCGAACCTGGCATTGATGACGGCGTTGAGGACTTCAACCGCCTAGACCAGGAAAAACGTGAGTACGCCTCAAGCAAAGCCCAAGACCTGGCCGCTGCGCTCAAGAGAGCTAAGGGGTGCCAGGAGTACCAAAAGCATCTTGCATTGCAGATCACCTCTGGCCAGCTTGGTGGGCGAATCCCATCGAACACAGACCTGATAGATGTTGAAAACGCCACGGAAATTGTGCGCTCAACCGCACCTGCCGTAGTACCTGCCCCTCGTGTCCCAAATACTTCTGCAGGTTGATATGGAATTCGAAGGCCTTGGCGATGTACTTCGCTACATGCATGGACTGGGCTTCAAGGCCCGTCCCACCAAGAATGGGACTCGTCGATTTCTTGGTACGTTAAAGTCCATCGCCGGGCCTGTTCCAGTAGAGCTTGCGGTTGCCGACTGGGATTTTCTTGTCTACCCGAAAATCCGCATTACGGAAAAGCCCTCCTTTTTGCCTGCCCGAATGGCGCATGGAATCGTGGGAGGTGATTTCTGCTACCTGGCCGAAGGCTCTGTGGTGCTTGATCGATACAACCCGGCTGGAGCCGTCGCCTTTTGCTTGCAGCAAGCTACCAGCCTGATCGACCAACTCATCAGCAACCCAGCTCAAAGCGAAGCTGATATTCAAATAGAGTTTCAGTCGTATTGGACGGGGTCGAGTGCAGGGACAGTGCTCCCAATTGGCCTATCTGATTTGTCATCAGACGCTAATGAGGCGCAGGTTTACAGGCTGTCACCCAGAGCCCCATTTGGCGACATCTTTACCACCAATAAGGCTGCGGTGGAACGGATGGCGCTTTCTTGGGGGGCCACCGCACAACCGCTGGAGGCACAATGCTGCTGGCTTTTCAGAACAACTGCCGCGCCGGTTGCGTCATCAGCACTGCCTTGGACGGTGAAAGAGACCTTAACCTGGCTAAAAACCTGGGACAGTTCTCTCTACGCTGCAATTCAGAAAAGGATCGAATCTGACAAGTCGATCTTGGATTCCAGCCGTATTTACATCCTCATAGATTCACCGGTGGGTTGGATCGGTTTCGGTTTTACCGTGAACCGGCGCTACATCACTAAAGCAACCACCAAAGGGACTGCCGGCAGCCGCAGATTGGCCGGGAAGGCTTACCGTCAATACCTTCACGGATTCGGTGGTTCCGACAAAATAGTTCGCCTTTACACCACAGATCTCAGTTCGGACTTTTTACACACGCGAAACCTGGCCGGCTCACTGAAAAAGGGGTTGGCCGGGCTGAAAATCGCTCTCCTTGGCTGCGGATCGATTGGTGGTTATGTCGCTCAAGCGATGACTCGACTGGGCGCAGGAACAGACGGCGGCTTGCTCACACTGATCGACAATCAATTACTGCAGCCGGACAACATTGGTCGCCACGCTCTTGGGTTCAATGCGTTGCTCAAGCGCAAGTCTCAGGCGCTCAAGGATGAACTTGAACTGCAGTTTCCCTACAGCAATGTCGAGTCGCGGCCCATAGCAATAACACCGAAGCTCGATTACTCCAGCTTTGATCTCATCATCAATGCGACCGGCGAGGAGCCTCTCTCAGAAATGTTGAATGCCCTACGCATCAGCAATGAAGGGGCATTCCCCCCTATCTTGCATGCATGGATCAAAGGTAATGGCGAATGTGTTCAAGCCTTGTGGACTGACTCGTTGAAACACGGCTGCTTCCGCTGTTTGCGGCGGTACGAGCCTGGAAGCGAAATGGTGGAACGATTCGAAGTACTCAAGCACGATGTGGAGAAGGGATTTCGCGCTTGCCAACACTTTACGCCGTACGCCGTGTCTGCATCGCTGTCCGCTGCAGCCCTTGTCACGGACATGTTGATTGACTGGAAAAAGAACGGCAGTCCAAGCCCAAGGTTTCGAACCCGGGCAGTGGAAAACGCAGACACCCGCAAAGTAAAGAACCAAGACATCACACCGCTAAGTGGCTGCCCTGCATGCGGAACGAAATGATACTTTCGACCCCACAGCTGCCAGGGTTGTACATCCTCGTCGAGAGCAATGTACTCGACGTCATTTGTGCTTACCGCCAGGACAGCAAAAAGCAACATGAAGCAGGAGGTACGCTGATGGGGTACAGATCAGGCCAGCACCTTCATGTCCTGTACGCGACGGTGCCAATGCCCTTGGACAAAAGCTCACGTATCAGCTTTGAACGCCTGGATCCAGGTCATCAGCTTGCTGTGACGAAGGCGTGGAAAGAAAGCCAGGGCCGCATTGATTACCTCGGTGACTGGCACACTCATCCACAATTGAACCCGTCGCCCTCTGGAATTGATTACACGGAATGGGCGAAGCTTGGCTCAACCCTGAACAAACCTCTGCTCTTCTTGATTGTAGGAGAGCGTGCGAAAATTTTTGCGGCCTATCATGTCGACCAGAAGGCCGTGCCGCTGACGGCGGACGAATGAAGACCGACTTACTTTCATCGGTTTCAACTTACCTGGACATGAGAAAAAACATGGGCGCGCAGCACAAGCAAAAAAACGCAGTAGATGTTGAATCCACCCACACGGCAACTCCAAGCGCAGGCGGCAAAATCCTCTTTCTCAAGATCTTTGATTCGTCCGCTTACTCGGGCTTATTCAAAGCAGGGACGGTGTGTTTCACCATCTGGCTGATCGGTGCGTCGCAAACCGCAGTGACGCTGTACGACAAAGAAATCGATGCTTATTCCGATAAGTACAAGTTTGAGGCGGTTACCCACCGTCTCCTGGATCAGACAGACTGCCGGCTCCTGTCGAGCTACCAAGCTGATTGCCTGATAGCTCAACACAAAATAGAGGCCTCTGGGAGTGCATTGGAAGCACTTAAGGCCGCTACTGACGCCGCATGGGTCGGCGGCATCTTTTTCTTCATGGCCTCGACCCTGCTTTTCTTTTGTGCCCCGTTTGCCCGTAACGCCTTCTCGGAGAACAGCTGATAGGTACCGCGATCCAATCACAGTGAGCCGCTACCATTGATGCGCTCAATCTGCATTCGGCGCAGAATGATTTGATAGCTCAGGACTGTGTATGAAGTCCTCGTAGTCAATCACTTGAGTAGGGACACCGAGGTAGGAATAAGCTACGCGAATTTTGCTCGCTAACCCCCCATCGTTCGTCACGAAAAAATCCGTGTGGGCCGCATAAATGGCGTGAGATACATCATGCATGCGCGAGCGGGACTTTCTTACGTGATCTGGTTTATATCTTATCTCTTCCAGGTGATTAAACAGCACTTCGAAGACATGCTCCATGACCTCGTGGGACACAGAAATACTTTTCCATGAATAATCACTTACTTTAGCTGCTGCACACTTTCGCCTAAGCTGAGGACTGGAGTCCAGCTTACGGATGAAAGGTGCCTCATACTCGGGCCGGGATAGAAAATCAACCGGCAAGTTGGCCATTACATTGGAAATCTTGCCTTCCAAATCCTGAGCTTTATAGTCATCAAGCATCTTACGCTCTTTGGGATCAAGCTCGTAATTTAGATGTGCACCCGCCAGCACGCGATGAAGGCACTCAGCGGGAAACTCTGTTACAAATTCTGCCGGGTTATTTTCTTTACCTGGAACGATTTCCATATCGTTCGTAATCTTAGAAATGGAAACCACCTTATCGATAGCTCTTTGGGAAACTTTCTTTATCTCTTCCTCGTCGATATCTCCGCACCACATCAGAGATGATCCAACGTCTTCCAAGTGCGCAGGACTGTAGCAAAAATCATATGTGCTTTTGAGACTGTCCACATAATCACAAAGATCTGGCGTCTCGCCATCAAAATAATAAGCAAACACGTTATAATCTAAATATATTATTTTCCTGCTCGACACATAACACCTATTTAATGTGATACATCAACCATGTAGCATCCGGAAAAACCGGACTTCGAGATATTTCTAATTATCGGTCATAGCGGTGTGATCTTTAGCAATTATCGCTAAACAACGCGGGATAGCGTGCAAGCGCGGCTACCTGCACAATGACGCTGGCCTGAGCAGCGTGAACAAGGCGTGGAGAATGAGGCTGGTCGTGAAGAACCGCAAACCAATCCAGGTTCTACAAAAGCAAAGTTGATCGGGAATTTTTACCCGGCTCTAAATAAAAAAGGCCACCCTTTAGGGGTGACCCTTTCATTTATTCATTGCCCTTGGATATTCAGTGGTGCTCTTAACCTGCTGACGATTTATCCCAAGCGCCTACACATCAATAGTACACACGGCGATCTGTCGTCGTCTATCCCTTTGACCTGGAAGGAAGCGATGAGAATACGGCACGGTGCGCGTAAGGCATCAGCGATGATCCCACCGATCTGCCCAGCGAAAACCTAAAAAAATCTTAGTGATTGAAAGCCAGACTCTCAGCCAAATCGAGCACCCGTTTTCGATCATCACCTTTCAGGCAGTGAAAACACTGGAGCAGATGCGCCGTCTCATCATCCTCGCAGTAAAAATACGGCACCGGTAGATTCAGGACAGCAGCAATCTGCTTCACGATGCTCTCACCGGGCTGGTGAACCCCCTTCTCATATTGGCTCATCCGAGCTGAGGCCGATGCAGGATCAATTCCAGCATCGATCCCCAAACGCTCCTGCGAGATCCCTCTTGCCTTGCGCGCCTCTTTCAAGCGCATGCCGAACGTGCTCATTTTCTCATCGCCGAAAGGCTAAGAGATTCTTAGATTCGACTTGATGACATACTAAGTATTTCTTAGTATTTGGGAGAAATATCCTTTTGCCATCACTCCAAGCGCACGGACAGGGACTCAAGATGAAGGAAATGCAGATCGTAGACGGCCGGCTCGACGAAAAATCGCGAGGGTTCGGCGGCGACATGGTGAGCTACCATTTTTGGAAAATTGACGGTAAGAAACTCGAACCGATCGAAATCCCGGATGTGCTGGACGCTCATGTGAAGGCAGGGGATCGGGTTCGAGTGACGGCGCAACTGGGCAAAGACAAGGTCAACAGAATCTGGGCCATTCAAGTTGCAGGAGAACCTGTCCGCTCAGTTGTCACCATCCCTTTCATTGCAGTTTCCCTGGGTCGACTCGGCATCTTTCCTCTGATGGTTGCGATTTTTACCATCTTCGTCGCCTACGGATTCTGGGGAGCCAGCCCCAACCACCGAAGCTTTCACGGATCGACCTATCAGTTGGGCTGGCTCGCGCTCAATTTGTTCGTCAGCTACCGCTATATGATTAAGCCAATAATGATCATCACGCGCGGCATCAAGGTGTTTCGCGAATATTGCGCCAAGGCCCAGGCTTCGACCTCGACCGCTAGCTAAAACAGAGCAGACACCGGCGATTCTCCCGAGAACCAGAAAATGAATTATGTTGAGTTGGTTCAACACCAAGCGGAGTCAGTATTTGGCAACAAAGCCACAGCCGCCACCTGGCTAAATCAACCGAAAATCGCTTTCGGAGGCAGTACTCCATTGCAGTTCTCTCACACTGATACGGGATACGAACTCGTAATGGCTGAACTTGAGAGAATCAGTCACGGGTTCGCCTGCTAATGCGAGCCCTCCTCCAAAACCCCGGACTCAGCATGATTGTTTTTGATCTCAACACAAACGACTGTGAAGCTCTGCTCAGACACGTTGAAGAATTCAAGCCGAACTCGGGCGATGTTCGGGAAGACGCTCGACTGCGAGAAGCGTTGCTCGAATTGAAAGAGGCTTTGGCGTCACACCTCAAGGGCGCGGACACCTAAACCAAGTCCCTTTTTTCCTTGATTGGTTTTGCAGCCGATCGAAATAGGGCCCCAGCCAAACCTGCATTTCGTGTGACGTTGTCAACGTGCATTGCAACGATTCCAGCAGCGAAACTCGCGTTCGCAATGAAATTGCCGAGCACCTAATGATTTTGGAAGCTGCATGGCAATCACAGTGCCGAGGGAAGGGGAAATTTGGAAGCTGGCCGTACAAACGCTGGGGGACGCAGCGCCTACAAGTGCTCATAGAAGATCTTCTGAAAAGCTATGTGAATACCCGCAAAGTGGACAACCTCGGATACCTGCGGCGCGAGTGGCTAGGCCCTGAAGCGATGGCAGCGCTACGTGCTGGCCAGCGCTTGGCAAGAAGGGGGCCATTGCTATTCGAGGAGAATCTAAATGCCGTCGCGCTCCCGAACGTACATCGCTCTCATCTGTTGCGCGGCATTGTTCAAACGATACCAGCGGATCGATCGCCCGGAGATCTACTTGAATGGAGGCTTCAGCTCGACTTGGGCATATGACCTGCGTCACCAGAGCGGGATGAACACCTTTGAGATGTCAGGTCTATCCAGGCGCCATTCAGACGTGTACCCCATGTTCCAATTGACCGATGCGATCAATGACAGCTTGGGTCTCTACCCAGGTGCTTGTCATGTCCAACGGCAATCTTGAATTAAGCCCTCGCGCGGGTGACTTCATCCGTTCCCTCGCAGCGCTAAGATCACCTTCGAAGAGCTCAAGAGTGGTATTTAGAACGCCAACAAGCGCGCAAATCTGATCGCTCTCTGCGGTGCTCAACCGCCCCCCCGTCGTCCTCCGCGCCAACGTTGCAGGCGACATGCGCAAGTGCTGACGCAGCTGATTCACCGTCATGTCGAGAGTCCCTGCGAGCCGTTTGTAAAACACAAAAGGGAGATCCTGGTGAACAAGCTCATGAAGTCTAGCGCCGCGTGATGGCAGTCCCATCGTTGCCCAAATACCTGATCGAACAGACTCGACTGGATTGTATTTTTTGATTGATGAGTCCATACCCACCTCAAGGGTTTTCAATCATCCAATCATGACAGAAGTTGCTCAATGGGCATGATCCGTACGCTTAAGCAACAGGCCATTCCATTGATCGCAGCCTTTGTCGATTCGACATAATCTATATAGCCGATGGCTATTTCTGAATAAACCTTACAAATAAATAGCTCCTCTGGACATCTTTCAAATAGATACTTGACAAGCCACAAGAATGATCTTTATTGACAGTAGCCGTACGAAACACTGCATCCATTCATGCCCAGTCGTCTCAACAGTCATAGCAATTACGATACAGGCACCCATCATTCGAGATAAAACTCTTAAACACTAAATTGTTTCAAGCTTGTAAACTTCATAATACTTGACGATGTGGTTTAGAGGAGTAGACGCGATTGAACACCTTCTCATCACGCTACTCAGCGTGCAAGGAAAGACCTTCCGCAAAATTAGAAATATTATTTCAACAACGGCTATTAGGGCTGTTGCTTTTACTGATGTGTGGGAACACGTTGGCTGACCTTTCAAAAACTGAAACGCCCCAAGAGTTCGTTATGTGGCTTGGAGCGAACGACGCTCATGGGGAAATTATCAATGGCGTCGCGCCAGCCGATCCTTCCAAGTGGAAATCGATTTTTCTTTCAAAAAAGAATGGGTCTTGGTGTACCGCTTTCGCTGTTGGGCCGCGCACAGTCATGACAGCGGCACACTGTGTTCCAAAAGATCAGCAAATAACGCTAAAACGGCCCAGCAAAATCGATTTGATAGCACAGTGCAGGATTGCCCCATCGTATCCGACCGACCCCACTGCTGACTATGCCCTGTGCAGTTTAGGTGAAGACATTAGCGCCGGGCCTTATGAAACTCTGAACAGAAAGCACAACAAACTTATACCAGGCACGAGAGTACTTCTAACTGGTTATGGGTGTAGGCAATTCGTCAACCAAAGCGAACAAGATTTCTCCACTGGCATAGTGACCTACTACTCCAAAGCGGAGGGGAACTATGGAGTACTGGGGGGAGGTGCCTCTGTCTGCTTCGGAGACAGCGGTGGGCCAGCATTTGTCGTATCCAATGATGATGTTGCGAATCGAGTCTTAATCGGCTTGAATTCTCAACTCTGGAGTGACGGAATGACCTCACTTTTATCGCTGATACCTACAGATGTCGAATCGTTTTTTCAAGATTTGAACACCAAGGGCTGGATTATATGCGGCATTACACTTGCAGCTAGAAAATGCCGCCATGAATAGCTCCATCAAAAAAATCATCGGACTGATAATTTTTTTCTTAATGCTAGGCAGAGGATATGCCGACGAGTTTAAAATTAGCTTACCAACCATAACAGTCGCTCCCGCTCGCACAAATTCATCAGAATCGATAAGAATACTTGCCGAAATAGCAAAAGCAACCCCAGTTCAGATGCAAAAAGGGGAAAGCCCGATAAACTTAATACGAGATCGCTGCGGAGTAGTAAACAAAGACTATTTGCCTATATTTCAAGAAGCAAATCCCGGCACTTCTTTAGAAAGCCTTACCGAAGACGCCACCATATTTCTCCCAGCGTGTTTTATTGTAGCTCCACAAAAGAAAGTTTTAGTAGAGAAAGGAGATAGTTTAGCAGTTATAGCGAATAAGTATTTTGGGTCAGCGGGAAGCGAAACGCTCTCAAAAATAATAAGCGCCAACAAGAAAAAAATAAGTTGTGAAGAATCTTTTAATCCCTCGATTGATAGATCACCGCCAAGCGTGTTCGATCGTTGCATCATTAAACCTGGACAGGAGCTTATGCTGCCCAACGTGCCAATTTCAGCAAATTATTTGGTGAAAGAGAGCTCTCTAGATGAATTCATACAGCAAAAAGATCGGCTTTCGATCAGTCTTCGGAATGACTCCCCCGGCTCTGATCGTCCTGGCATATTATCGTCATCGGAGGAGTTAATAGCTGCTGCAGAAACAAGCTCCGCACCAGAAGATCAATGCACCGAAAACGAAGCAAACCTACCGTATCCCAGAAATGAGCTTATCAAGCTACTTGAATCAAATGACATATCGCGTGATCTTGCTATTCAAGCTGGTGAATCAGTTATGAGCGGTACCGCAATAGTCGTGATAGCAGACACCGGGTTATCGGGCTTCGACACGCCGGCATTTCCAAGGTTGGCTTTCCGTACGAAATCGCCTTCAGGTTATGATTCAGGTGCAAATCGAAACTATGGGATTAATGTTTACAATCAACAACTGGAGCCCACAGAGCTTAAAGAATATAACCGGTATGGCCATGGCACTCATATAGCTGGGATAGCCCGAGGGGGCGTAAACCTAACTAGCAGCGAGACAATTTTTTTCTCAAAACGTATTAAGCTTTTAATCGCTGCAATGTTAGACATTAGGCTGGCTTCAGTGCAACCCTTAACATACTCAGCGACAACTCCATCAGGAGGTATTATAAATGCTGCAAACTATGCATCCCGTGAAAGTGCAAACATACTCAATGTCAGTTTTACTTCCAATGTACAAATCAACGGATTAGCAGATGCCATTCAAAAAAAGGAAAACCTATTAGTTATCGCGTCTGCCGGAAACACCAAACGCGACACCGATTTCATTAGTGATGTATTCCCATATAGTTACGGCGGCGTTAATACTGACAGTCTTGCGCCAGACCATTTTATTATAGTCGCGGCGAGCCAACAGAATGGAAAGCTTGCTCCTTTTTCCGCTTACGGGCGAAAAAATGTTGACTTGGCCGCGCCCGGATGTCGTGTGGAGTCCAATAACGTTGACGGCGGATCTATCACTTTCAGTGGAACTTCAGAAGCAGCTCCAAGTGTTTCATTTACTGCGGGCTTACTGTATTTCGAAGGCATAAGTCAAGCACGAAAAATAAAGGCCAGAATAGTTTCCAGCCTTGACCGCTCTGCTTACCTCGAAGAAAAAGTGGCATGGGGTGGAAAACTTAATATCATCAAAGCCTTGAGCGTCTATCAAGATGTTCTTGAATTAAAATCATCGCCAGGTCAGCTTCTCTTCGGTCGGCTCCCAAGAGAGCCTATTACTAAAATGCATTGCGGAGCGACTTCCATTGAAGTCCAACAAATAAGTAAGATTTATCGAAATCAAGATGTACCTAAAGATGGTTTACATATCCTGTTCAAGGGAGCAGACGGGTATGTCAAGCAAGAACCGCAGGACTGCAAGCCTGCGAATATACGCTTCACTTTTAAAGTGCAAGGAGAAAATGAGCCTAGAGTCATTGACTGGGCAGATGTGTTGGACTTCATACCTAGCTATTATACATTCGACGAAACTTAGCTACCTAACAAATCAAACAGCAACATTAATCGATAAGAGGGATGCGCCATGAATATTTCTTCAGGAACAAGTTTACTCTGCGCAACTATTTTACTAAGCGGCTGCGCATCGCCTTTGGTGAAATATGGTCAAATCAAGGGGCCGGATGAAACAGGCTTAACGAAATTTAGCTTTTCAGAGTCAGTTATCAAGTTTAGTTTAAAAAAAGGCCCTGCGCCCTCTTTTATTGTCGAAGGCATTGATATCGTATCAGTACCTGTTCCAGAGACTAGCGGCAACCGATATTATATTTCAGGCACATCGGCTTGGGAAAATTGGGGGATAGAAACGCTTGGAGTTCCTGCTTATCGGGGGGATACGCCGCTTATTAAAAGCATTGCTTTGACCACTGAGGACAAACGCATGTCATTGATGGAGAAAACGATAGGTGCTGCAGGTAAGGCTCTTCCATTTTTAGTTTCCGCTACGGAAATTTCTTCGGCAAAACTTCCAGACGGAATAGCGATCCAACCTTTATTGGAGGCTTGCGATGGTGCCCCATCTCGCTGTATGGAAAATATTACATTCAATGAAGCAAAAGATTATATGGCAAAAATTAACATTGGTCGTGTCCCGTTGGATTCATTTCCTCAACCCATAAAAAATGACTCAATCTACAAATCCGGATCATTTTTGTATTCGGCCTGCAGACAAGTTGATGTTCAGTTGTATTTTAAAACCAGTAATGGGTTTGATAAAGTCGCGGAATCGACAGTTATGGTAGCTGATTCAAACTTCGTTCAGACTCTTGCATTTCCCCCCAAGGGCACTGTGACTGCGGGTGCCTCCTGTGGTGCCACTGCGACAGCTGAGCCCTCGGGCCTCCCCAACGGAATGGACTACATCGATACTTTCCTTAGCTCAGCACAAACATTCGCAAAGGCTAAGAAAGATGCAAAAGATGCAAAAGATGCAAAAGATGCAAA
>Ga0163162_10001504_pt1 | contig 21712 bp, 16 predicted proteins | sample S55metaG_FD_115310 | JGI IMG/M metagenome (GOLD analysis project Ga0163162, IMG submission 115310) | Switchgrass rhizosphere microbial communities from Kellogg Biological Station, Michigan, USA - S5-5 metaG | ecosystem: Host-associated > Plants > Roots > Rhizosphere > Soil | place: USA...
GCAGGCATAGAAGCAATTGAAGCTGCGGATGGAGTTGTAGGCGAAGAGGTTCGTTTAAGTTCCGGTGAAAGTTGCTCCGGTGTGATTACCGCCCCATCTTCAGCGCGTGCAACGGTCCTTTGAATCTCATTACAAAGTTGACGTACGTTTCCGGGCCAATCGCTAACCATCAACAGATCCACGGCCTGCGGAGTGATTTGAATGTCCTTCCGTCCAAACTTTGCCGAGTAGTGATTGACGTAATAGTTGACGATAGTCGGGATTTCCGACCGGCGCTCTCGCAATGGCGGAACGCGCAAGCGAATAACGTTCAGACGGTAGTAGAGATCCTCGCGGAAGCGACCTTGTGCAACCATCTCTTCCAGATCCGTGTTTGTCGCTCCAATGATTCGTACATCAACTTTACTAGGACGCTGTTCGCCTAGCGGTTGAATCTCGCCTTCCTGAAGAAACCGTAAAAGCTTTGGCTGTACGTCGAGCGGGAGATCTCCAACTTCATCGAGAAACAACGTGCCGCCAGCTGCTGTTCGGATCACACCCTGTGAATCGGAGACCGCCCCGGTAAATGCACCGCGCCTATAACCAAACAGATAACCTTCTGATAGTTCCTTAGGTACAGCGGTGCAGTTGAAAGGTACGAACACTTTCGCACGGCGCGACGAAATAGCATGAATAGCACGCGCAACCAGTTCCTTGCCGGTACCTGACTCACCAGTCACGAGCACAGTTACGTCAGATGATCGAATCTTATGTACTTCTTCGACCAACTGCGTCATCGCAGGACTTGAGTGAATGAACCCAGGCATCAGGCTGGTCCCTGTGAGCTCGTCAGCCTGTTCGTGTTGTCCACTCTTTTGCGTGCCGGCGCGTAAAGCACACACGTCCATACCAAGCTCCACGACTCGAAGCAGCGGTTCCATGGCAAGTCCCTGGGGAAGAGCAGAGCGACTGCGCGGTGACAGGTACAACCATGCCGGGGGAGCATTGGACGACTTAATGAAGATCACTTGGGCATCCTGCTTCTTGCCGTATTTCTCACGCGCTGCGTCATCCTTAAACGAAATCAGCTCGGACGCAATTTTCACACTCTCGGGCGACGTGCAACCCATCGCAACCACAACGTGCGCTTCGTTTCGTTCCCCGTGTTCAGCAATTAGAACTCTTTGAGCGCCTGTTTCCTGACGCATTACAGCGGCGAGTTCACGCAACAACAATTCACGAGACGCCACGGCTTCAGCGAGTCGGAGAGTGAGTAGTTGTGTTAATGCTGACTGTTCCTGAGTCCGCTCGGGAGTTGCGCGAGCGAGGTCGCGAAGTTCCTCTTCTGCTCGGGATAGATCGAGTTTGGCTCCAAGTTCTCGAAATGTGTTGAGTGCTCGTGACAGGTGTTCGCCTGCGCGGTCGGGCATGATCCACGCGTAAGCCCTACCTAATTCCAGATGTGCACGAGCAGAGCGGTAGCGGTCGCCGAGCATGTCAAAGATCGAAACACTGCTGCCAAAATGTTGGGCGGCCGAGGAAGCGTCTGAACGCGACATCGCAAGCATTCCGTATAGTCGATGAGCCTCGCCGGTAAAGCCCAGATCCGTCGCCGAGTCGGTTGTTTCGTCAGTGACTTGTTGCAATAGCCGCGCGCAATCTTCGAACTCACGCGTCAGGAGATATGCTTCAGCGGCGATGAGACGCGATTCACAAATTGCCTGTCGATCGCCGATTGTTTCAGCCAGGGTCAGAGCTTCCTCAGATTTCGAAAGCGCCTTGGCAGGATCAACGACGGCCAGGTAGCAACGCCCAAGCGTCCGCAATGCTTGTCCCGCATACCACTTGTTTCCATTCTCGGTCGCTAAGGCGACTGCACGACTCAAATAATCTTTTGCGACGTCGAGATCTCCGCGCAGCATGTGTAGCTCGCCAAGTGAATCAAGAATCATCGGGACCTTGTCGCCACGCTCATCTACCTCTGTGGCTAACGAAAGCGCGCGTTCCAATGCTTCTTGCGCTCGATCCCATTGGCCTATGAGAATCAGATTGATTCCGAGATTGTTGTAACCGTCAGCGGCATTTGTTTTGTGATCCGTGCGTTCGTAGTAGGTAATCGCCTTTTTGAGATAGTCGATTCCTTCTTGAGGCCGCTTCAAGAACCAGCAGGCGCCGGCCATGTTTCCGTAGGTGCGGCCAAGAACGTACGAGGCGGGTCGATCGCCAATCAGTTTGAGAACCTGTTCGAGGTTCTCCAGACCGGATTCATAGTTACCTTCCTGAATGTCAGCTACACCAACACCAAAATATGACTCGGCCAGACCGCGCCAATCACCATTCTGGCGGAAGTTCTCAAGTGCTCTTTGTGCGTAGTCTCGTGCGATGGGGAATTCGCTGATCGTTCTGTAAACGCGGGACAGCGCCGCGTATATGTGACCAAGATTAGCCCCACCACTTTCGGAACAATCACGAAGCGTTGAATTCAGTAGGGCGATCGCCTTCGGATGATCGCCGTTGTAGTTATATCCGAGTCCAATTTGAACGCGTAGGTAGCTGACTGTTTGGTCGTCAAGCTTGAGTCGAGACTCAGGCGATTCGTACATTGCCACTGAGGCAAGTGAGTCACGGTAGTGTCCCTGTTGCTCCAGTGCTACCGACAATGCGCAACGGGCGAGTGCAAGGACTGACGGGTAATTTCTGGCTGTGGAAATTAATGAGGTGAGGCGTTCCTTGGCTTCGGTCGGCAACCCCTGGTCGAGCAACGAGCGAACTTCGTCGAGTTCACTCATTAACGACTCATTTGAAGGGCGTGGGCGCGAGCGTAAACGCACACGGGCATCCGCAAGATCGACTACACCCTTGTCAGTTGATGTCTTCTGGTCAGGGCCTTGCGGGCCCAGACCGACACGTTTATCCATTTGAACTCCAATAAAAGCTCAATGAAGCGAATTTTTCATTATCAGTAAGTAGGTGGGAGGGAATTGCCTCAAACTACTAGAATTCGGTTCGTTCACCGATAACAACGAGTTCGTGTGGAATTTAGCACATGACACTCTAGTCGTACAGTTCAGTATTTATGATTCTTGCAAGTTTTGATCAGGCTTTGGTCGAGTGTGCGCCTCCTCCTAATAACTGGGCGGGAAATAGTGAGCTTTGATAAGTAAGGGTTCAGGACACAGAGGTTTACGAGGCTGATTTATTGGGTATGCTCTCCTTGACACCCCCTCAAGTGGTCGCTATCCTCTCCGTTTCCGTTCGCAGCGCGGAAGTTCTCCTAGGGTTATATGTTTGAGTCGCTTTCTGACAAATTAAAGCGCACGCTGAAGAATCTGCGCGGCGAAGGGGTTCTGACGAAGGAGCATGTCGAGGCTGCGCTCCGTGAAATCCGGCTAGCCCTATTAGAGGCGGATGTTAACTATAAGGTCGCAAAAGACTTTATTGCTTCTGTAAAGGAAAAAGCCGAAGGGCAGCAGGTATGGCAAGAACTAAAGCCCTCAGAGCAAGTAGTCAAGATTGTCTACGATGAACTGGTAGAGTTGTTAGGTGGCCAGTCGTCCCGCTTGGTTTTTACCCGGCAGATCCCTAACACGGTAATGGTGGTTGGCTTGCAGGGTTCGGGCAAGACAACCTCGAGCGGTAAGATCGCTCGTTGGCTCGCAATCAACCAGGATCGAAAGCCACTGCTTCTTTCCGTGGACGTTTATCGACCGGCGGCGCGAGAGCAATTAAAGGTAATTGCGCGTGCTACTGGCCAACAGATCTTTGAATATCCTGAAACCAACGATCCGCTGACCCTGGTACGCGAAGCCCACAAGCACGCTCAACAGACCGGGTTCGACACGCTTCTCATCGACACTGCCGGGCGGCTACATATAGACGATGAGTTGATGGAAGAGCTCGTCAAGATTAAGGAAGAGACTCACCCTGTTGAGATCTTATTCGTCGCCGATGCAATGACTGGACAAGACGCCGTCCGTTCAGCGGAAGAGTTTCATCGAAGGGTTGGCATCACGGGAGTGATCCTGACCAAGATGGATGGTGACGCGCGCGGAGGGGCGGCGCTATCGATCAAACAGGTGATCGGGCAACCGGTCAAGTTTGTTGGTGTCGGTGAGCGTTATGATGCACTTGAGCCCTTCTATCCCGATCGCGTTGCTCAACGCATCCTTGGAATGGGCGATGTCCTATCGTTGATTGAAGAGGTTCAATCAAAGGTTGATCAAAGCGAGGCTGAAGAGCAACTCAAGAAGCTCCAGAAGAATGAGTTCACACTGGATGATTTTCGCTCACAGCTTCGGCAAGTTAAGAAGCTTGGTTCTTTCTCAAAAATTATGAAGCTCCTTCCGGATCAGCTCCTGGGGGGATTTGGAATGCCTCAACTTGATGACGAACAGTCGAAGTTAATGGAGCAAGAGCTCAAGCGTACCGAGGCCATCATCGATTCGATGACCTGGGAGGAGCGGAATGATCATCGAATTTTGAACGCCAACCGCAGAAGGCGTATCGCGCGCGGTTCGGGGACATCAGTTGCAAATGTAAATCAACTGATTAAGCAATACACCGAGATGAGGCAGATGATGCGTCAACTCACAAGTTCCGGACTTTTTGGCGGTGGCGGACTCAAGAGCAAGATGATGAGAAAGATGACAGGTTTACCGGACATGAGCGGTTTTGGAGGAGAAGCGGGCGATTTGCCGGCGCTGCCTTCGGGACCTCCCAGGAATAAACAGAAGAAGAAGAAAAAGAAGAGACGTAGATAGCAGTAAAGTTCTAAAGGAGGATGATTTGTTAGCAATCAAGTTAATGCGCACAGGCGCAAAGAAGAGTCCATCGTATCGCGTGGTAGTGAAAGAAAAGCAGTCCAAACGCGATGGCGCATATTTAGAGAATCTTGGAACCTACAATCCAACGAGAAACCCTGCGGAGATCAAGTTGAACTTATCGCGGGTTAATTATTGGATTGAAAAGGGAGCACAGCCGACTAACACAGTTAGCAGGTTGATTAAAGCGTCCGCTAAGGCGGAAAGCGCAGTCGTCGCAACTGAGGCTTAATTGCCGGGCATTGGTTCGAAAACACGATGCGAGATGCCATTGAGATGATCGTGAAGGCGTTGGTCGACGATAGCGAAACCGTGGACGTTCGCGAAGTCGAACAGCGCAACGGGACAACGCTGATTGAGCTCCGGGTTGGCCCAAACGACGTGGGCAAGATCATTGGTAAGCAGGGAAAGACCATTCGCGCGCTCAGGTCTTTGGTGCGAGTAGCCGGCACGAAAAAGGACCGGCGCTACTTATTGGAAATTGTCGAATGAGTTCCGCTGAAGACGACACGCGAGATTCTTTGATCAGTGTCGCGAGAGCGGTCAGAACACGCGGTTTGAGAGGTGAGATTGTCGCTGACCTTTTGACAGACTACCCTGAGCGGTTCGACGACGTAGATAATCTGATTGCCTTGTCGCCTAGTGGGACACGCAAGGTCGTTGAGCTAGAAAGCTTTTTTTTTCAGAACGGCCGAATTGTTATAAAACTTGCGGGTTGCGACACGATTGATGCTGCAAGCAAGTTTACCGGCTACGACTTCTGTGTCGCGGAGGGTGAGCGCGTTCCGCCGGCCGAAGATGAGTATTACGACTTTGAACTTGAGGGATGCTCCGTGCAACTGGCAAACGGAGAAAACGTAGGCAGAGTTCAAAGGATTTTGAAAACAGGCGGCGCTGAGATTCTGGTAATTGCCGCGCCGAATGGTGCTGAACTTTTGGTTCCGCTTGCAGAGTCGATCGTGATTGAGATCGACATCGCCGGAAAAAGAATAGTGATTGACCCACCTGAGGGTCTTCTGGAATTGTCATAGATCTTTGATCGGCGCTGCAGTGAAACAGTGCCACAACAACTCGTTCCATCGACAATGCTACGCATCGACATCATCACGATTTTCCCGGAGTTCTTTCGTGACGTGATCGATTACGGCATTGTCAAACGCGCACGAACTGCCGGACTCGTTGAGATAAATTCTCACGACCTGCGGCAGTGGACGAACGACAAACATCGAACGGTGGATGATCGTCCGTTTGGCGGTGGTGATGGAATGGTTCTAAAACCGGAACCAATCTTTGCTGCTGTAGAAGCATTGACGGGTGCTAGCAAACGGGAAGAGTATCCAGAAAATACTCGCGTAGTTTTGCTTTCCCCGCAAGGCAAGGTTTTTTCCCAGGAAAGCGCGCAAGCCCTGGCAGATAAACCTACGAGACTCATTCTAGTGTGCGGTCGTTACGAAGGAGTCGATGAACGCGTGGCTGGCGCACTGGTTACCGATGAGATATCGATCGGTGACTATGTTTTATCGGGAGGCGAACCGGCAGCGCTGGTAATGATTGACGCGGTAGTGAGGCTTTTGCCAGGTGCGCTAGGAAGCGACACGTCGGCAGTCTTTGAATCTTTTTCCGAGGGGTTGTTGGATTATCCGCACTACACCCGACCGCCGGAGTTTCGAGGAATGAAAGTGCCGGACGTTCTGTTAGGTGGTAATCACTCGGATATTGAGCGTTGGAGAAGAGAGGCCGCCTTATCGAAGACGCGGCGCAATCGTCCTGATTTGTTGAAATAGAATTTGATCTTTGTGAGCGAGTGGATCCGAAAAGCGTTGATTGTTTGAAGTATCGCCGCTCGAAATGAGGAGTACTGGAAATGAATAGACTAGACAGAATTGAAGAGACGCAGTTGCGTAAGAACATTCCTCGGTTTCAGCCGGGCGATACGGTCCGTGTCCATGTTCGGATCAAAGAGTCGGAGACTAAGGAACGACTCCAAGCGTTTGAAGGGGTAGTGATTGCCCGCAAACATGGTGGCGCGCGCGAAACTATAACCGTGCGAAAAACAAGCTTCGGTGTTGGAGTCGAAAGAATCTTTCCCCTTCACGCAACCATCATCGATCATATCGACCTCGTGAAGAAGGGCCGTGTTCGACGTGCGAAGCTTTATTATCTGCGTGGCCTTCGCGGTAAGGCAGCACGAATCCGCGAGCGCGACACACGCGGACATGTTGACGATGCGCAGGCTTCCGTAGCAGGAAAGAGCAAGTAGTCCTTTCGTTGACGGGTCTTGAAAGGCAATATCACGGTTCGGGGGTTTTCGGAACTGCGTTGCATCGAGGCAGACTGAAAACCCTTTTGACTGCATCTTCATAGATCGTCAAACTCCGAATTGTTGAGTACGCTTTTGCCTGTTCCATTACTCGAAATCTCTCACTATAATAGGGAACTTCAACGACCCCGACACAATTACGGGATAGACCCCGATTACAGATCTCTCGCACGAGTCGCTTGGAAATCCCGACGGTACAAAGCCCCTTGCTTCCTTACGGCTTATTAATTAATACTGGCCCAAAAGCTGACTATCGCTATAAGATGAAGCGAACTGTCCTTGACGCGCTGTTGATTAGGATTTCACTGGTCCAATGGTGATCAGTCATTGGTAAACCCCGATGGACCTGTAGGAGCCAAGCGGATTCTCTTTTCGCCCGCTAATGGGGTCGAGTAATTTGAGAAGAAATCTCACTACGGTTCCCAGCCTGAATCACAAGGTTGTCGCTGGTCCGATCAGTTAAGTCTAATACGCCATTTCGTGAAGCGCTGAACGGCCGAAAGGCCCGACGCTTCAATCCTTGATAGTTCATGGTCAATAGGTTTTGAAGTTCCTGGAGACCAAAGCAAGCCTCGAAGAAACAATGCGGATCGCGATACTGGGAACTAGAGGCATTCCAGCCAGCTACGGAGGTTTTGAGACCTTCGCAGAGCACCTCGCTACTCGTCTTGTTGCGCGCGGACATCAGGTTACTGTCTATTGCCGCGCTCACTACGTCTCTCCAAGGCAACTTGAATTTCACGGCGTCCGTCTTCAGGTCCTTCCGACCATCAGACACAAATACTTTGACACTGTCGTTCATGCATTTCTCTCTGCGGTTCACGCAGTGCCGCAACGCTTTGATGCGGCGCTGATTTGCAATGCGGCGAATGCTCCGTTTGCTCCGATACTCCGACTAACAGGAACTCCTGTTGCCATCAATGTTGATGGACTGGAGCACAAGAGAAAGAAATGGGGATGGCTGGGCCGTCGTTATTATCGATTGGCGGAATACTTATCGACACTTCTGCCAAACGAGATGGTTACGGACGCGCAAGTTATTCAAAATTACTATCTCGCCGAGCACAATGCAGAGTCAACAATGATTGCCTACGGAAGCGAAGTTGAGCGACGGCCCGATCGGGCACTCGTAAGGAAATGGCGAGTGGAGCCAAATCGTTACGTCCTTTATGTGTCACGTCTGGAGCCTGAGAACAATGCTCACCTCGTCATAGAAGCATTTAAACGAGTGCGAACTGCGTATCGTCTATTGATCGTGGGAGACGCTCCCTACGCTGAGGAGTACATCAGCGATCTCAAGGCAAGAGCAAAAGGTGATAAGCGAATAATCTTCACGGGGTTCGTTTTCGGCCAGGATTACAGGGCACTACAACAAAACGCGTACTGCTACGTTCATGCAACCGAAGTAGGCGGAACTCATCCCGCGCTGGTCGAAGCAATGGGTTATGGAAACTGTGTCCTAACGCTCGCCACACCAGAGAACATTGAAGTTGTGGGCGATGCCGGAATTCCCTATGCCGACGAATTTGATTTATCCGAGAAACTGCAACGAGTCCTGAGAGACGGCTCGTTAGTTCACGGATATCGAAATCGCGCCCAGTTGCGAGTCAGGAAACAGTATGACTGGGAACACGTTGTCGATCGGTATGAGCAACTATTTGCCCGGATGAGTGGTGCGGAAATCAGTATTCAGACACATCGAGTAATTGAGAGGTTTTCGGGCTCAGAGACTCTTGTTCAGTCAGTCGACAAATAGTTTCCTTGGAAGTTCACAAAGGAGGGCCCCGCCGATAATTATTGGAATCGGCGGGGCTAAACTATACCGGTAGGGTTCGGGCTAATCAGGGGTGGCAGTGCAAGCATGGGAACCGTCAAGTAGGCGGTTCGGGTTGGGGCGGTGGTGCGGGCAGAGATAAGGCCATATTTAGAACTCCGCACCAGTCCGAGCACGACACCCGAAAATGTCAATTAAAAGAACCTGCGAGACTTCTTGTTCGCTTGGTGTGTGCGAAATTATACGATGGATGGTGACATGTCAAGGATATTATGAACTATTTCGCCAAAATCTTGTGACAGTTCGGGCTAATTCAATGGCGGAAGTGTTACGACGACTCAGACGCCACTTCGAGCACCCGCTAGGCGATGAGCCTGACGCCGGACCGCTTCAGACACGTTCCGACTTTGCGAGAGATTGAGAAGGTCCTTTGTGCGGATCCTCGGAAGGATCCCTATTGCCGTAGGAATCGGTGTGCGGGGGTTGCGGGCCAAATTGTGAATGATTGGATAAGAACGAGCCCACGAGCGGTTTAATGCAATCAGTCGCAATACCTCGTCGGAAATCGTTCGCATCGCAGAAATGTTTTCAATTTCCTGTTCGGTGATCCGCGGATTGTTAATGACGGCTGAGCAAACAACCTTGTTAGCGTCTCGAATCAAGATGCTCCTTGCCTCCCGGTCACCCTTCATTGCGAGCTTCATTCGGTCGCGAGTATTCATGAGCATGATCCGACGAATGAGGGAAACACGCTCTGCAGTTACCTCGCCGCCGTCCAGATTTTCGCCTTCAATTACCCGCTGAATGTTTGCCGCTATTTGTTCGCTGGATTCAAAGGCAAACTCTTCATATCGTTCCGAAGGTAACCACGAGTCATCGATGTCAGAGTCCGAAACTTCGATGTGTTCCGCGATTATCCAGGCGTCCTCGACACTCAGATTGCCCGAAGCTGAGGTCAACTCGGCACTCTCAAAAAACTCCGCTGCGGCAGTTTTGCCACGCGCTCTTAACTCGTCGGCGATTTGACGCGCACCTCGTTCTTTTTCAAAAAACTCCTTCTTTGTTTCACGAGCGCGACGCTCAGCCTCAGCAGTGCGCCCTGCATTCCCCAGAATTGCTTCAATCAACTGCGGAAAACGAACTAGCCGTTGTTGATTAAGAGCAACAAGTTCGAGGAGGGGTCCGTCTTTTGTAGCAGAGGCGAGGACGGCTAAGGCTTCATCAGGTGTATTTCTGTTCAGTATGAGCGCTTCGTGAATCTCACGTTTTGCTTCGGTTTGGTTTGCAAGATATGCCAGTACCGTCGGTGCGGTTTCGTCCGCTTTCGCTGCGATTAGTAATTCGTCCGGACCTTCACTTTGAAGCGTCTCGTTAGCGGCTTCCGCGATTTCAGCGTCTGAGTTATTTGACAGCGCAACCAGAACCTCGAGTAGATCCTGTTGAGGGAGAGGAAGCAGTCCACGAGCTGCAGCGAGGCGTGCCGGTTGCGGTGCGCTGCCCTCTATGATTGCCTTAACTACTGGATTTTCCGATGTGATTTCTAACGTCAAGTCCGCCGAATCGAGAGTCTTAGTAAAGATTAAAGTTGTATTCGAGCTGCATGATTGTTGGTACGGAAACGCCTTTCGATGTCGCGGGATTGAACTGAATTTTCTGAGCAGCCTTCATTGCCTTTTCAGTCAGACCGCAAGGCAATGCCTGGACTACCAAAACATTCTTGATTGTTCCATCCACGTCAAAAGTCGCTCTTAAGGTTACACGGCCTACAACCTGGTAACGTCGAGCCTCTTCACTATACATTGGTTCTGGTTTCGCGATTATTCTAACCTTTGTGTCGACTTCCCTGGTCGTTAGAGTGGAATTATCTGTGAATGAAAAGTTTCTTAGTACTTCGATTTCCTGAGTCCAGAAGCTTCTGTCTTCTGACTCAGGCACCAGCTCAATGTACTTTGCGAGCGTATCTGCAGCTTGTCGATATCTAGACACAATCTTTTCTTTAAGCACCTCGTCAGCCGATGAGCCGATAATTCTATATAAACCAATAAGCGCTTGCGCCTTTAGCAAGTAAGCGGGTGCGAAGTCAGGTTTCGTGCTACTTGCCAGTTCAGCATAGTGCACGGTGTCTTCCATCGAACCTTGTCGAAACCTTGCGAACGCCAGTTGGTAGTACGGTTCAGGAGCAATCGGATCTAGCTGCGAAGCTTGCTCTGCCTCTCGAGCCGCTTCGGGAAGCGCACCGAGCTGCAAGAGCGCGTCGGAAAGAACCGTGTGTGCAGGAGCAAATGAGGAATCCAAGTCGATTGACTTGCGCAAGGCATTAGCACCCACCTTGACGCGCATCGTTTTAACGCTGGCTACGCCGAGATAGAACCAAGCTTGCGAGTCGTTCGGATCCTTCTGTGTAAGTTCGACAAGAATCTTAAGCGCATCTTCGCAACGATTCTCTTGAATAAGTTGGACAGCGTTCTTTAGTTCCTGACTTTGTTGGGGAAGGGTGGTTTTAGAAATGCCGTGACTGGGACTAAAAACAAAAAAGATGCTGACAGTCACCGTCAGCATCTTAACTTTCCTCAAAACCTGGCTTGTCTTAGACGTTGATGCCATGACACTTTTTATATTTCTTTCCCGAACCACATGGACACGGTTCATTCCGTCCAACCTTCGGCTGGTCGCGTACGACAGTTTTTGTTTTTGCCGCTTCCTCACCTGCCTCAGCAGCACCCTGATTTGGCCCAGTGAAAGTCAAAGGACGTCTGGGTCCTCTTCGAACGCGTATTGCTTCCGGCGGTTCTTCCGAAACAATTTGCAGGTTGAATAGAGATCTGATTGTTGTGGTGTCTATTCTATCCAGCATCTCCTGAAACAGGTCAAAACTTTGCTTCTTGTATTCGACTAGGGGGTCTTTCTGTCCGTAGCCGACCAGGCCAATTCCCTGTTTTAAGTGATCCAGTGAAAGCAAGTGATCTTTCCACTGTGCATCGATGATATTCAACATGATGATGCGCTCGTAGGTGCGCATCGCTTCGTTACCGATTTGTTCTTCCTTGTGTGCGTATTTTTCTTTGAGGCGCGCCCAGATTTCATCAACAACTTCCTGAGAAGTGAAATTTGGTAGATCAAGTCGTTCACGGTCAGCGTCGAAATCGTAAATGCTCTTTATCTGAATCTTGTAGTTATCTACGTCCCAATCGTCCGGTGAAACTTCAGGATTCAGATATTGTTTTGTGATATCCGAAAGGAGGTCGTAAGCGACGCCAGCATTCGGAGGATCTCCCATCAGATATTCACGTTGATCCGGTTCTTCCATTAGTTGACGACGCAAACCGTAGATGGTTTCGCGCTGCTTGTTCATTACGTCGTCGTATTCAAGCAAGTGTTTGCGTGATTCAAAGTTGCGACCTTCTACTGATTTCTGTGCCGCAGCGATCCGTTTCGAAACCATCTTTGATTCAATCGCTACACCTTGCTCCATCCCCAGCCGTTGCATCAACGCCTTCACTTTGTCACCGGCGAAGATTCGCATCAAATCGTCTTCTAGCGACAAAAAGAATCGTGAAGAACCTGGGTCGCCCTGACGGCCGGCACGCCCACGCAACTGGTTATCAATCCGTCGCGATTCGTGACGTTCCGTGCCGACAATGTGAAGACCTCCAAGACTCACAACTTCCTTGTGTTCATCTTCGATAATCCGTCTCGCTTGTCGATACGCAGATTGCCACTGTTCGTCGGTTGCTTCGTCAGGATCGATTTCGTCCTTTTTCAGGAACTCGCGGGCCATGAAATCTGGATTTCCGCCCAGCAGGATGTCCGTTCCTCGACCAGCCATGTTTGTGGCGATGGTAACTGAACCCTTTCTTCCGGCTTGCGCCACGATTTCAGCTTCGCGCTCGTGATATTTCGCGTTTAAAACGTTATGAGGAACCCCTTCCTTTACCAACCGCCTGGCAATTAACTCCGAATTTTCTACTGACACGGTACCAACCAATGCGGGCTGACCCTTGTCGTAACACTCTTTGATTTCGTCGATAACTGCGTCCCACTTCTCAGGCAGTGTTCGATAGATAACGTCGGAGAAGTCCGTCCTAACCATCGGCATGTGTGTGGGGATAACAATGACGTCAAGCTTGTATGTCGAGTGAAATTCAGCAGCCTCAGTCTCAGCGGTACCCGTCATGCCCGACAGTTTTTCGTAAAGCCTGAAGTAGTTTTGGAGTGTGATCGTCGCGAGTGTCTGGTTTTCCTTCTCGATCTCGACGCCTTCTTTTGCTTCAACCGCCTGGTGCAATCCATCGGACCAGCGACGCCCTTTCATCAATCGGCCGGTAAAGTCGTCAACGATGATCACTTCGCCGTCCTGAACAACGTACTGGTGATCCAATCTGTAAAGCGTGTGGGCTTTCAATGCCTGCTCTACACAGTGAAGCAGTTCCATGTTTGACGGATCGTAAAGATTGCCGACCCCCAGCAAACGTTCTGCTTTATCGACGCCGTCTTCGGTAAGAACTGCTGTGTGTGCTTTTTCATCGACGACATACTCGCCAGTCTTCTTTCCTTCAATATCTTCGCCACGCTTCAGGTGCGGGATAATAGCGTCCGCATTTCGGTATTTATCAGTGGCTTCATCTGAGGGACCCGAGATGATTAGCGGAGTTCGAGCTTCATCAATCAGGATGGAATCGACCTCGTCAACAACTGCGAAGTAATGTCCACGTTGAACGCACGTCGCAAGATCAAACTTCATGTTGTCGCGCAGGTAGTCGAAACCAAACTCGTTGTTGGTTCCGTACGTGATGTCAGAAGCATACGCAGCCTGTCGCTCGAAATCATCCATGTCATTCTGGATACAACCGACCTCGAGACCGAGGAACCGGTGGATCTGGCCCATCCACTCGGCGTCTCTGGACGCAAGATAGTCGTTGACTGTCACAACATGGACGCCGCCACGACCGGTCAGTGCATTTAGATATGACGGCAACGTTGCGACCAGCGTCTTACCTTCACCGGTTCGCATCTCCGCAATCATTCCCTGGTGAAGGACGATGCCACCGATCAACTGTACGTCGAAGTGACGCATACCCGTTGTTCTGACACTCGCCTCACGCACGGTGGCAAAGGCTTCGGGCAGGATGCTGTCTAACGCCGTTCGCTCGCGACGCTTTCGTTCTTCTTTGTCCTTTGTGTCGCCGACCGCTTGCTGGACTGTTTCTTTAAAGGCCGCAGTTCGTGCCTTTAATTCCTCGTCAGATAACTTCTGTAAAGATGGTTCGAGCGAATTGATCTCGTCGACGAGAGGTTGAATAGACTTCAGGAATCGTTGGTTGTTACTACCAAATATCTTTGTTAAAAACTTATCGAAACTCATATGTAATATCGCGCTCCACGCAAATCGCTGCCAGTTCAGGATTGTTCACACGTTTGACAATGTTTGATTTTAGTTGACTGTCTTTGAGGGAGGCAAGCAAGGGCCAAACTCGGATTTGAACGTCAGACGCCCGGCTCCAACTGTTTCTTAATCAAATCCACTACAGTCTGCCGCGGCATTGAAAAACTCACGAGGACTCTCTTGCCATCGGGCGTTGCGTTTGTGTTCTTCATTATCACTTCTTCATCTTTCCCCGCCCGCGAACTCGCGCCAAAAACAAGTGCGGCGTTAAGAGCTTTCGCCAACACGCGTGCACTTGCGTCGGATGATGCTTCGGATTCCACAGAGGCTAGTACTTCCTGTTCGCCTTGTTTGATTGTGAACTTCACTTTGGCTCCAGGATTATCCCTGCTGATCGGTTTCAAGTAGATCAGAAACCCGCTGTCGTTTAGGGCCGCAACCATCCGGGCGAATACGTCGACTAGATTGGGATCTCCAGCCTTCTTAGTGAAGTGCGGATTTACAAGTTTTCCGTTCTGATCAAGTTCCGCCTCAATCACGACTTCGAAAGGTTTATCTATATCGAGCTTGCCCTGGTTCTTTAGATCATTCGCATACTTTGCGAAGTCTTTCAGGACTTGTTTGTTCAGCTGAGTTTCGTCGGGTAGTTCCAGATTGTTGGCGGCCGCTGTCTGTTCTAGCTTGGTTTGTGCTTCCTCCGGAGTCAGCTTCTTGTCATCGACGGCGGTTGCGTTAGTGGGAACAGTGGTTGTTCCTGGTGAAGCGGAAGCAGAAGGGCTGGGCGACGGCAACGGCGATGGGCTGGCTTCCGGTTCGACCTCCTTCGACGCACGCGAGATGATCTTTGGCGCATAGGCAGCGGCTGATCCGAAGTTAGCGGCATATTCAGAACCCAATTGTTGATTCTCTATAGCAAAGTAACCTTCCGGATAGTGGAACTTCTCCTTGTTCAGATCGAGGAGCGTCACATCGTCACCAATCTGGGTGGCGCTGTACGGTTTTTCTACAAACCTCGTATTGGCGAGGAGGGTGGCGATGTTCAGAGCATCGCGGAATGCGGGAACATAAACAACCAGCCAGAGCAACAACAGGTGGAGAAATATTGAACCGCCAGTTAGCCGTAACAAAATTGGCCATCTCGGATCTTTGTTTACTTCGAAGTTTGCAAAAAGCTCAGGCATTCAATAGTAAAACGCAGCCAGACTTCATTAGTTCAGTGCTTTAGACGCGTCGGTAGCAAGATGCGTTGTGAGACAGATTGTAACTCCCAATAATCCTCTTAGCACTTCGCAGGCCACTGTCGCTAGAATGCCTGTATGAGGGGGAACAAAGGTAAACGATGGGGCGCGAGGAATAAACGAGGTAAAAACCAGCGTGAACAAATAGTTCCTCACCCGGAAACTACGAATCGTATCCCACAGACACGTGAAGTGAAGCGATTGTTGGAAGGAATCGGCACACCACCCGCCGCTCCATTCAAACCCGATCCATTTCAACTCGAAGCTCTCGCCGCTCTGGAATTCGAAGATGTGTTGGTCACTGCTCCAACTGGTAGCGGCAAGACCTGGATTGCGCGCGAGGAGATCCGCCGGCTGCTCAATAATGGCCAACGTGCGTGGTACACAACGCCCTTGAAGGCGCTGACAAATTCAAAGTACCAGGAGTTCATCGACGAGTTTGGCGCAGAGAGAGTTGGCATTCTCACTGGAGACAGAAAGGAAAATTCCGATGCGCCCCTCGTTGTCGGAACCACTGAGATTTACCGCAATCAGTTATTCGACTCCCTGCGAGGTGGACACGTTGTAAATGCCGATCTGGTGGTGATTGACGAGGCGCATTACCTTGCGGATGAAGAACGTGGTCACGTTTGGGAAGAAGCGATAATCCTTACGCCGCCACGGATTCGTTTGCTGTTGCTATCAGCGACGATCGGCAACGCCCGCGACTTCGCTTCATGGTTGGAAGAAGTGAGAGGAGTGCGATGCGGTGTTATCACTGGACCGCCAAAACGTCCCGTGCCTTTGCGAACTGCTGTGCTGCTGCCCGATAGGCGCTTGTTACCTCTACTTGGTGACGACGGAAAACTGAACTCGGAGATTGCCCGGTTAATCGAACGCTCAAAGGAAGAGCGAGAAGAGCGATCGAACCGACGGTGGCGGTGAAGCAATTAGCACAAAGATTTTCACGGGTGAAACGGATCGGACGACGAACGCTCTTTTAATACTTTGATCCGTTTCATCCGTGTAAATCTTTGGCTGACTTACCCGACAAACTGAAGTTAGTCGGACATCCGACCTTTGAATCATGAAACTGCGCATGCCGGAAATGCCGTCGGCCACACTGCTCACGGCACTTGATTCCTACAATCTTCTGCCGGCAATTGTATTCATGCCGACCCGACGGCGCTGTGATCAAGCGGCGTCAGAGGCAGCGCTCAGTCGACGTGATCCAAAAGAAAGTCGGCGTGAAGCTCGGCTCGAGTTCATGCGTTCATTTGTGGTTCAGAACCCAGAGGTTCGCGGGCACAGACACTGGGACACGATCATCCGTGGCGGCGTTGCTTCACATCACGCCGGACACATTCCCGCCTGGAAGTTAGTAATCGAGAAACTGATGAGTGCCGGTTTGCTGGATGCAATATTCGCTACAGCAACAGTTGCTGCCGGGGTTGATTTTCCGGCTCGCAGTGTTGTGCTGACTGGTGCAGACGCACGAACCGGCAGCGGGTGGCGACCGTTGAGTGCATCTGAGCTTCAACAGATGACGGGACGAGCGGGCCGCCGCGGTCGAGACAACGTTGGCTTCGTGGTAGCTGCTCCCGGTCTACATCAGGATCCGGAACGTATCGCTCAACTGCTGCGTGCTTCTCCAGATCCGCTTGTCAGTCAGTTTCGAGCTACTTATACGACTCTTCTCAATCTCCTTGACGCTTACGGTAGTTTTGCAGGTGTGCGCGATATCGCTGAACGCAGCTTTGCTTATCGAGACCTCAATCATCAAATCAACCAACTCGAAAAGTTGCGATTGCAAAGTGAGCAGACTATCAATGATCGATTGACGAAAGCAGGTTGCAATCTCCCCGTCACAACTGCGCTTGGTTTAGAACGATTGGTCGCTGCGCGTGCGCGGCTTCATGAAGCACAACCACTAACACGCGCCGAACTCTTTCATAGCTGGCTCAACGAAGTAGTCAAACCGGGTCGAGTTGTCGGTATTGGTCGCAGTGGAAAACGGTTAGTGATTGTTATTGAAAAACGCGACGGAAGTATCCGTGGATTTCGAGAGGATGGCAGTAGCGCAAGTTTTCCGCAGGAACGCATCGGCCGCGTGTATGCGCCAGTCTACAGATTGCGTGAGGATGATATCGAAAGAGCTTTTGATGAGATTCGTCATCGAGGGAAAGAGCTGGTAATGACAGAGCCTCGTCTCCGCGATGCGGGAGAAGAAGAGGCTGACGCCTTGAAGGTTTTCGACGACAGTATTGACGGGCTCTTGTCTCCCGAAATGACAGGTCCTGACAGGTCGCGTTGTACTGATTTGCTTTGGGAACTTCACGAGACAGCAGAAGATTATCAACGAGCGACACGACGCATCGAAGGGCTGCGTGAAGAAGTGTGGGATCCATTTGCGCGTCGAGCAAGAGTGTTGTCATCTTTTGGATATCTCGATTACGGGGGAGAGAAAGTTACAGAGCGAGGACGGTGGTTGGCTGACCTGCATATAGATCGGCCGCTGTTGGTCGGCGAAGCTCTGGAGGGCGGCTTCTTCAATTCGCTTCAGCACAAACACTTCGCGGGAATTATGGCAGCGCTAACCGCGGATGAAGATCGAGACTATGGTGAGTTGGAATTGGATGACGAGGTTGTGACGCTGTTGACCAGATTCGAAGACATTGGCTTCAAGGTGTCAGGCGAAGAATGGAAGCAGGGGGTTGAGGCGGCGCCGGAGTTGAACTTTTCTGCGGCCGCTGCGGCAGTGCACTGGGCCGGTGGTGCTGAGTGGTCCGAGATTGTTCAACGTACGAGAGCGGAGGAAGGCGATCTGTTTCGCATGTTCTCACGCACTGGCGAAGCTTTGTTGCAAATTGCCGGGCTGCATAGAAGCCACCTTCAAGTAGCTCAAATGGCTGGGGTCGTGGCCGACATGGTATTAAGAGAACCGATCAGGTAAGTACGTGGCTGACATATTTTCAGGTTGGAAAGGGGACACCGTCCCTGCTGAACAGTCAACAAAGAACTCTTAGCTGCATTCCCCTAATCTGAAGCAAGCGGGGACCGGGTCCCCTTCCCAACCTGAAAATATTCCCATCCGGTTTCTAATCCGAACTGAAAGTGTTTTAGGGAAAACGTCGTTCTCGCGCTAAGATTAGCTACCGCGTTCTGATCCATTAACCTACATAAAGTGAGGATTCATCATGTCAACTCCCGCGTCTAAACAACCGTCTCCCGTCCTTTTCTTTCAAACCATCAATGCACATCAACAAACAGAGGCCTTGAAAGCAGCTATTGAACTCGAAGTTTTCACAGCGATCGGCGAAGGAAACACAAGCGCTGCAGACATCGCGAAGCGAGTCGGCGCATCCGAACGAGGCGTGCGCATTCTCTGCGATTTTCTAACCATCTTGGGAATGCTAACCAAACAAGATAAAAAGTATGGTCTCACATTGGATTCATCTGTATTCCTCGACAAGCGGTCACCAGCTTACATTGGTGGCGCCACTGAATTTCTAGCCTCACCAAAGTTGACCGCAGGATCAAGGGACATCGCCGGAGCAGTGCGTCGCGGCGGCACTACGATGGAGGACGATGGCACAGTCGGTCCGAACAATCCTGTTTGGGTTACGTTTGCGCGCGCGATGGCGCCCATGATGGCGATGCCAGCCCAGTTGTTGGCGGGCCTGGTCGATCCACAGGCGGATCGGAAACTGAAGATTCTCGACATTGCTGCTGGTCATGGCCTGTATGGATTGGCCTTTGCGGCAAAGAATCCGCAAGCTGAAATCACCGCACTCGACTGGTCAGCGGTTCTTGAAGTTGCGAAGGAAAACGCAGCGAAGGCGGGGGTCTCTGATCGGTACAAGACGATTGAAGGCAGCGCTTTCGACGTCGACTTTGGTACCGGCTATGATCTAATTCTACTCACAAACTTCCTGCACCATTTCGATCCACCAACGAACGAAACGCTCATGCGAAAAGTTCACGCGGCACTCGCTGACGGTGGGCGCGCTGTCACACTTGAGTTTGTTCCCAATGACGATCGAGTAACTCCACCTGAGTCGGCAACCTTCGCAATGATCATGTTGGCCAGCACACCGTCGGGCGATGCCTATACATTTGCTGAACTTGAGCGGATGGCTGCAAACGCTGGATTCTCGAAGAGCTCGGTCCATCCGTTGCCGCCGACAGCTCAGACAGCAGTGATTTCGGAAAAATAGATTCCTAAACCCGACACTCATTACCTTGTCGGACAATCAGAAAGGCCAGACTATGCGCTGCTCCCTGGTTCTGCTGATCTGTATGACGCTGATTTCTCCACTTGCACAGAATCGTCAGACTCAACCACAGCCCGAAACTGCTTATCTGCTCAAGCCTGCCAGGGTCTTCGACGGCGAATCAGCACAACTGCACGATGGATGGGTCGTGCTTGTTCGCGGTCAAAAGATCGAGGCGGCTGGGCCAGCTGTTGGCATAAGCGCTCCTCCGGATGCGAAGGTTATCGATCTTGCCGGACTAACTCTCATGCCCGGCTTGATCGAAGCTCACTCGCACGTGTTACTTCACCCGTACAGTGAAACTGTTTGGAACGATCAGGTGGCCCATGAGTCACTCAGTCTGCGGATAGCCCGAGCTACTAATCACCTTCGCAACACGTTGCAAGCCGGCTTCACCACGATTCGCGACCTGGGTACCGAAGGTGCAGGTTACGCAGACGTGGGACTCAAGCAGGCTGTGGAACAAAACATTATTCCCGGTCCGCGAATGCTGGTTGTGACTCGGGCGATTGTTGCCACGGGCACTTACGGTCCGAAAGGTTATGCGTCGGAATGGCGTGTTCCTCAAGGCGCGGAAGAGGCGGATGGCGTCGACAGTTTGACGCGAGTTGTTCGTGATCAGATCGGACACGGCGCTGATTGGATCAAAGTTTATGCTGACTATCGTTGGGGTACCCAGGGCGCCGCGCCCACATTTTCACTCGACGAGTTAAAGCTCGCGGTAGAAACTGCTCGCAGTGCAAACGTACCGGTTGCCGCTCACGCGACAACGACTGAAGGGATGCGACGAGCAATACTCGCTGGAGTAGAGACAATTGAACATGGCGATGGCGGTACACCAGAACTTTTTCGACTGATGAAGGAACACAACGTAGCGCTTTGTCCGACGCTGTCAATTGCAGGTGCAAATGCAGAACGAAAGCGTGCAGTTTTCAAGGCGGCCCTTGAGGCGGGCGTAACGATCGCGAGTGGTAGCGACGTTGGAGTGTTTGCTCACGGTGACAACGCGCGTGAGCTCGAGGCAATGGTCAAGTTCGGAATGCCGATCGTTGATGTCCTGCGTTCAGCTACGTCTGTTGATGCTCGTGTCCTTCATATGAGCGACAAGATCGGACAAGTGAAAGCCGGACTCCTCGCAGATGTGATCGCAGTAGATGGCGATCCGACTAGTGATATCTCAGCGCTCAGACGGGTGAAGTTCGTGATGAAGGGTGGGGCTATATATCGGCAGTAGCCAGTCGTCTGGTAGAGATTGCGGTCAAGGCTTTTGGACTTGGGTCTTTGGCCTTCGGAGATTTGTTAACTCCGGAACTTCCAGGAACCAAGACCAAAACCAAAGACCTAAGTCCAGGAACTCTCAACACGCAGCACGCGTTCCTTTACGACACGCGCGACAGTCTCCAACATTTCTTCCGTGTTAAATGGCTTGGGAACAAAAGCATGGAAGCCTTCTTTTATTGCACGTTCACAGTCGCGCTGAGTGTGAGCTGTCACAGCGACAAACGGAATGTGTGCCGTGGCAGAGTCAGCTTTCAGCGCTCTAAAAACTTCCCAGCCATCCAACTCTGGCATCGATAAATCGACCATGATTAGATCAGGCAGATGTTCACGCGCCGATTGGACACACTCAAACCCGTCTCGCGCCTCGAATACACTATAATTTGCAGTTTGTAGCAACAGCCGGAGTAACTCGCGGTTGTCGTCATAGTCATCAGCGATGAGTATCGTAATTGGCATTGGCGTTGCTCACGTTGTGACAGGGAATCGGGGAGTCGGGTGTCCGATATGCGTTTAGCTTGGTGGGTAGCTTAACAAAAATGGCCCAGTGGTGGTAGCCGGGGCAGAGGGCGGAAAGGAGATTGGTTCAGAAATGGTCGACGCGACTGTAGTGGCTGTCTAACCTACTTACTTCGACAATTGCTTTTCTTTTGTCGATTGCTCAAAA
>Ga0163162_10001505_pt1 | contig 21711 bp, 20 predicted proteins | sample S55metaG_FD_115310 | JGI IMG/M metagenome (GOLD analysis project Ga0163162, IMG submission 115310) | Switchgrass rhizosphere microbial communities from Kellogg Biological Station, Michigan, USA - S5-5 metaG | ecosystem: Host-associated > Plants > Roots > Rhizosphere > Soil | place: USA...
AGATGTTCGAGCTGTCCGATTCGTTGTAGTGCCAGTCGACCGACCAGTCGGGGCGGAAGTGCTCCCAGACGAGCCCGTTCGAGAGCTTCGCCTGCCGCAGCGTGATGTTCCCCGCGATTTTCTCCGCGCGATCCAGATAGATCACATGGCCGGTCGCCTCGTACGCGGCGAGCAGCGCCTCGGTTGCGTGCATGTTCGCGTTCTGCCCGCGATAGTCGGACAACTGCCAGTCGGGCGTGGCTTCGTCGGCGTAGAGGCCGGCTTCGGCGTCCCAGAAACGGCGCTCGAGAAGATGGAACGTGTCGCTGATCAGCAGTGTCGCTTCCTCGATGCCCGCCATCGACGCGTGCGCGCAGGCGAGAAGCACGAACGCGAGCCCGTAGCAGTGGCGCGTGCCGTCCAGCGTGCGCTTCGCGCCGTCGCGCCATTCGATTTCCCAGTCGTAGCCTTCGCGGGCGGCGTCCCAGTGGGCGTCGCGCAGGAATTTGAAGGCGTGACGCGCGTCGTCCTGATAGGAGACGTCGCCGAAGTGGCGATAGGCCATCGCGTAATTGAAGACAAAACGCGTGCTGCTGACGAGGTGGCGTGTCGTGCTGTCGTAGATGCGGCCGTCGTCCTTGAAGAAGTGGAAGAAGCCGCCCGACGGATCGCGGGCGGTCGGCGCGTAAAACGCGAGCGTGTCGCGCACGTGCGAGAGCAGGAAGTCGCGGCTGCGGAAGTCGATGTCCGCGTTGGTGGCGGCAACGGTCGAAGCGGTCGAGTTCATGTCGTGGTCGAGCCGGAGCTCGCGCGAGGGATGAAATTTACCGGCACCAGCGTGTCGGCCGGGTCGGGGGAATTCGGGCTGTCCTCCAGCAGCAGCTCCACGCCGCGCCTGCCGAGCGCCTCTTTGTCGACCGTTACGGTCGACAGCGGCGGCGTGCTCTGCGCGGCGGCCGGAATGTCGTCGAAACCGACGAACGCGATGTCTTCCGGCACCCGTAAGCCGTGCGCAAGGCAGACGCGCATCGCGGCGAGGGCCGCTGCATCGTTATAGGCGAAAACGGCGTCGGGGAGGGGACTCGATTGCGCGCGTGCCTCGCGGATCAGACGCTCCATCGCGTCGGCGGCGGCGAGATCGGCGGCGAGGCCGGGCTGCGTCGTGACTTCGAGCATCGGATCGAACAGCAGGCCCGCCTCGAAATAGGCGCGCCGGTAGCCGAGCGCGCGCTGCGCGATGCTGTGATGCGCGAGCGACCCGCCGATGAACGCGACGCGCCGCCGCCCGAGGGCGAAGAGATGCTGCATCGCGAGGGACGCGCCCTTGACGTTGTCGATATTGACCGAGCGGAAGCCGGGCGCGCGCAGGTCGATGAGGACGATCGGCCGGTTCAGCGAATGCAGATGCGCGAGCAGTTCGGGCTCGACGAAACCGGCGACCGCGATGGCGTCGGGCGCATGCAGGCGCATCTGCTGCGCGAGATCCTGCGTGGGACCGGCCGTGAGCACCGAGGGCACGAGACGTCGCTCGCGGCACGCTTCCTCGAAGCCGTTCAGCACATGCGAGAAAAACGGGCTGACGGCGAAATTGTTGTGCTGCCGGTGCAGCAGGAACGTGACGCGGCGGATGCGCGTGCGCAACTGGGCGGGATCGTAGCCGAGCTGCTGCGCCACTTCGACGACGCGAACGCGCGTCGCTTCGGACAGGCCCGGCTGGTTCTTCAGCGCCCTCGACACAGTGCCGATCGAGACGCTGGCCGCACGCGCGACATCGCGAATGGTGGTGCCCATCGTGGTGTTGTCTGTCTCCGGAAGATGACTGTTTCTGCGCTTGTTTACTTGTGTGGCATACGTTCGCTTCGTTGCGGCGATTGTATAGTAAAAATCACGCGAAAACGCTCGGCGGCAGACTAGAGAAAACAAGTAGACGCTTGTTGTGTATGGGTTTTGTTGGCTTATCCTTGTTTAGTAAAAAATCTTAAACAGCGCCGGTCACCGCCCTTCGCGCTGATGAACCGACGCCGCATTGGACGACAGGACGTGGATGACCACGTCGTCATCCTGATAGTGGGAGAGGAGCGGGATCGCGAGCTTGTCCATCAGTTCGGCGTGGATGGTATCGCCCGTGTATGACCAGCCTTCGATTGGCCGTCGCCAATGGCAGGCGAGCAGGGTGCCGCCGGGAGCGAGGGTTGCCGTCACGCGCTCGATCAGCCGCGACACCTGCGCGGGGTCGAGGTAGTAGGCGAGCTCGCTGATGACGATCAGATCGAAGCGGCCGTCCGGCCAGTCGTCGGGGACTGCTCGCCGCTCGACATGCACGTGGCTCAGATGCGCGACGCGGCGGCGCGCGAGCGCGACCGCTTCTTCGCTGAGATCGGCGGCGAGCAGCGCGCCGCAGCGCGGCGCCAGCGCGGCCGTCAGCTCACCGTTCGCGCAGCCCGGCTCGAAAGCGCGGACGTAGCGCTCGTCTGGAAGCATGGCGAGCGTGAGCGCGCGCTTGCGGCGCTCGTACCAGCGCTCGCGAAGAAGCCAGGGATCGTCGCTTTGCGCGTACAGACCGTCGAAGTATTGCAGCGCTAACGGCACGCCGGTCATATCAGGACCACCTCGTAGGGTCGCGTGAGCCGCGCCAGCACATGATCCGGCAGGATCGGCGCGCGGCCTGTCGCGACGTCGGGTTCCATCTGGCTGCGAAACGCCTCGACCGCGTGGAGCTTGCGGGCGTGCGTCGCGGCATCCAGCACGATGCGCCGCGCACGGCTCCACGGCACGCGGGGGTCTTCGGGCGTCGCCCAGTGCCACGTCCATACCGGGACTTCGACGAAGGGGACGTCGAGGCTCCCCGCAACCATTGATACCGCTCGTCCTACCGCTTCATGGTCTGGATGGCCGTCGTGGCGCCAAGTGCCGAAGACGACGTCGCCCGGGCCAAGGTGATCGGTGAGCGACGCCGCGAGTTGCGCCTCGAACCGCTTGCCGCCGCCGTCGGGCAGGCCGAGCCGCGCGAGTTGCACCTGCCGCATGTGAAGACGCTGCAGCGCTTCGCGCGTTTCCTGCGGACGGACCGCCGCGAGGCGCTCGACGGGCCATGCCGGCGAATCCGGATGACTCGCAGTGCCGTCCGTCACGGCGACGATCAGCACCTTGCGCCCGAGCGCGGACAGGTGGGCGAGCAGGCCGCCGGTGCCGAGGACCTCGTCGTCGGGATGCGGCGCGACAACGACCGCCCGCGCGCCGGGCGGCACGAGCTCGGCCGGCTTGACCTCGGGCAGCGCGCCAAGCCTCGCCCAGTTCTGCCATGACGATTCGGGCGTACCCGTGCCGGCGAGCACGCGGTCCTTGTGTGTCTTGCTGATTACAGTAGCCATGAGCCGCGCTCCTCTTCGACGATGCGCTGCGCGAGCGCGGCTTCGTCGCGTTCAGCGTGGCTTTGCCGGATGAACACGGGGAGATCGGCCATCAGGCGGGCGAAATGCTCGTTGCGGCAAAGCGGAGCGGCACCGAGTGCGCGTCCCGCGTGTTCCATAACCGTTGTGGCAGCGCGTTCCACCGCGAGCCGCGCGCGCAACGCGGGCACCATGGCGTCGGCCTTCGGTTCGCGGTCGATTTGCGCCGCCGCTTCGCGCATCAGGCTTGCGGCGCTCGCGAGCGCCGTGTCGATCGCGCCCAGATGCGCGAGCCTGTAAGGGTCCGGCCGCCGGGCGGCTTCCTGCCTGACGAAATTTCCGATGGCCGCAGCCGCGCCGAACCAGCACGCCGCGATGCCTGCGCCTCCTTGCCAGAAACCCGGCCGATCCAGATAGGCACGCGGCGCGCCGATCTGCACGGCGGCCGCGTTGTCGAAATGCACGTCGACGCTCGCGCTTGCACTCATGCCCACGGCTTTCCAGCCTTCGTTCGTCACGCAAACCGAGGGCTGGTGCAGATCCACCGCGGCGAGTATCGGCTCGTCCCGCTCGTTCCATGCACTCACGAGCGCGTGCGTGAGAAACGCCGCGCCCGAGCACCACGCTTTTGTGCCTCGAAGCCTGATCCGGCGGTCCGCGCGTGTCGTCATCGCAGCGAGGCGGGCGGACGGCGGCTCCGCGGCCCAGACGCCCCAGGCCTCACCGCTGCCGGTTTCGATGCACTCCAGTTCGGCGAGAATCGCGAGGGCATCGGTGTGGCCCTCGTACAGCTTCACGAGGGACAGGTCAAAAGCGGCCACCGCGCCGAGAATCCTCCATCGCTCGAGCGTCGCGCCCTTGCCGGGCAGGTCAATGTGGTCGAGCCCGGCGTCGATCAACGTTCGCAAGGCATGCGCGGCTGCGGCAGGTGTGCCTCGTTCGATGTTCAGTTCGCGCAGGAATGCCTTCAGCTCGGTGGCGCAGGCGCGCGCAGGCGCGCTCATCACGTATGCCATGGCGGACCTCGAAGCCACCCGCGGGTGCCGGTGCGGCTGAAACTGATCTGCATGACGCTCTCCCTGTCGGCGTGCCGCGTGGTTCTGTATGGAACCAGTGTGGCAAGGCACATGCCCGGGCGCCAGCTGGCCGAAAGCAATAGGCAAGACGCATGAAAAGCGGGTGCGCCGCCGCGCCGCGCTCGCTGGCAGAAATACGTTCTTGCTTATGCCTTCCGGCCGAATCGACACCCCGCCCGTTACCGGGTCAAATAGCAAAAAAGCCGCACGAGGCGGCTTTCCGGCTTTGGGGAACGGGGTGTCCTTTCAATGCAGCGCTCCGGGGGACGGAGCGCAACGCCCCTCAGCGGCGCACGGCGGCGGCGGCAGCCTCGCTCTTGTGTGACTTGTCCGCGGCCGTCTTGCGTGCGCCCCACCGCTGGGCGAGCACGGCGCACACCATCAACTGGATCTGATGGAACAGCATGAGCGGCAGCACCACGGCGCCCACCGTGCTCGAAGCGAAGATCACCTTCGCCATCGGGATTCCGGCGGCGAGACTCTTCTTCGAGCCGCAAAAGATGATGGTGATCTGGTCGGCGCGGCTGAATCCGAGGCGCTTTGCGGCAAAAGCAGTGGACAAAAGCGCGAGCGCGAGCAGCACGATGTTGGCGACCACGAGTCCGGCAAGCGTGGAAAGCGAAATCGAGTGCCAGATGCCCTCGTTCACGGCCTCGCTGAAGGCCACGTAGACGACGAGCAGGATCGAACCCTGATCGACGAAGCGCAGCACCGTGCGGTTGCGGTCGACCCACTTGCCGATCACGGGGCGCAGCAGTTGCCCGGCGATGAACGGCACGAGCAATTGCAGCACGATATTGCCGACCGTGTGCCAGGGCGAACCGGTCATCTCGCCGTGGTTGCTCACCACCAGCCCGACGAGCGCGGGCGTGATGAAGATGCCGAGCAGGCTCGAGGCCGACGCGCTGCAGACGGCGGCGGGAACGTTGCCCTTGGCCATCGACGTGAAGGCGATCGACGACTGCACCGTGGAGGGCAGCGTGCACAGAAACAGGATGCCGGTGTACAGGGCCGGGGTGACGAGCGGCGAGAGAACCGGCTTCAGCGCGAGCCCGAGCAGCGGAAACAGCGCGAAGGTGCTGAGCAGCACGACCAGATGCAGCCGCCAGTGCGTGGCCCCCGCCACGATTGCTTCGCGCGACAGCTTTGCGCCGTGGAGGAAGAACAGCAGGCCGATGGCGATGTCGGTGAGCCAGTCGAAGGCGACCGCCGTGCTGCCGCGGCATGGAAGCAGGCTGGCGAGGGTGACGGTGCCGACAAGGGCAAGCGTGAAGTTATCGGGGAGAAATTTGGGGCGCGCCATCGAAATCTCTTACTCGAACGTGCATTCGGTTATGAACGCCTCGACGTTTGCTGAATCGGCGTTGGCTTGAGTGCACAACGCTGCTAAACGTCAAGTAAGGAAAACCAGTATTTTCGCCCCTTTTCGATTAAATAGGCAAATTCATTTAAATGATCTATTAATGCGCTTGATGTATGAGCGAGCGTCGCCGACGTGTACCTGATGCAACGTTCGAGCCAGCGCGCTGGCGCCCTTCAACTCACACAAATCCGCGTTTTCACGGACCCCGGAAATGCTGAAAAACCCAGTAGTAACATGGTGTTACAACCATTGAGCAGGTCTAACACTTTTTGGCTCGACTCTCCAGGCTTCCCACCATAAATTGTTCATAGACCGGTCGGCGGGTGCCCGTTTTCCAGACGGTGCAACCGAAACGCTCCGACGACGCCCGGTCGCTTGCTCGCCGGACGAAACGTCCTTCGCCGCAAGTCGAATCGAGTCGGACATCCGCAGTTTCGAAATGGCGCTGAAAGGCTTACGCACGAGTACTCGATGGCTGGTTTCCACTGTGATCGGTTCGGTCACGGTGGCGGCATCGCTTGCACTCGCCGCGCAGCCGACAGCCAACTGGCTGTCGGGTTCCAGTGAAGAGGCCACGCGCGTCGACGCCGTGCAATCCACCCAGTCGCAGCGCTTCGTTCAAACCGGTGCGAAAGGCGACGGGCTGACGCCGGTCAGCACGGAAGTGCGTGCCGTGCCGCGCGCCGAGCAATCGGCCCCGATCCGCGGAGCTGGTTCCATTCGCGCCGACATCACCCGATACAACGAAGAGCGCAGCGTCCCGCGTCCGCAAGGCCGCCCGGCGGACGATACCCGCGCCCCTTCGAACGCGAACTACCGCAACTGACGCGAGTCGTTCCACAACTGACGCGAGTCGCTCGCTTCCCGCCTGGACGCCCTCGCGTCGAGAGCGAGAAATTATTTGTCCGTCCAGACCACGCGCTGCGGTGACGCAAGCGCGCCACAGTCGCGCGCGCGAATCTTCTTAAACATTCCCCTCTTTTTTCCGCGCAAGGACAATGCGCCCTGCGCGCGACATCGCGTCCTCCCTGATTGCAGTTTGCGTCCCTGAAGTCGCTAAAGCCCGACGCCATCGCGTATCGCGGGGCGCGGCCCGCTTCAGCTCGATGCACGGCTCGCGCGTGATTCAAGCGGCTCGCGCATGAGGCGCAAGCGTCAGCTATCCGAATCGCTATACCGGCAATAACCAAAAACATTTTTGACCGGAAAAATGGTCCGTAAAGATGGTCGCGCTCCAACAAAAGGCCGCTTGCCCCGCGGAACATTACGCCGGTCTGACGAGGCGAGGTCATGCCCCTTGCCCGCCGACGCTTTAACTTTGACAAAGACAGGAGAGTTCATGAAGCCAACCGTCAACCGTGCGCTGAAGGCAACGGTTAAGGCCACCGTAATCGCCGGCATGCTTGGCCTCTTTGCCGCCGGGGCGGCGAATGCGCAATCGAGCGTGCAGCTTTACGGTCAGGTCGACGAATGGGTGGGCGCAACGAAGTTCCCGGGCAGCGACCGGGCGTGGAACGTGAGCGGCGGCGGCATGTCCACGTCCTACTGGGGCTTGAAGGGTGCCGAGGATCTGGGCAACGGCTACAAGGCGATCTTCGCTCTCGAGAGCTTCTTCCGTGCGCAGAACGGCCAGTTCGGCCGCTTCCAGGGCGACACTTTCTTCGCGCGCAACTCGTACGTCGGCATTCAGGCGCCTTACGGAACATTTACGGCTGGCCGCCTTACGACGCAGCTGTTCGTATCGACGATCCTCTTCAACCCGTTCGTCGATTCGTACGTGTTCTCGCCGATGGTGTACCACGTATTCCTCGGGCTCGGCACCTTCCCGACCTACACGACGGACCAGGGCGTAGTCGGCGATTCGGGCTGGAACAACTCCGTGCAGTACACGACGCCTGACTTCAACGGCCTCTCCGGCAGCGCGATGTACAGCTTCGGCAACCAGCCGGGCGACGGCCGCTCGAAGAAGTACAGCGCGCAGTTCCTGTACTTCCGCGGGCCGTTCGCGGCGACGGGCGTCTATCAGTACGTGAACTTCAACAACAACCCGGGCGACCTCAGCACGTTCATCACCGGCTACAAAAGCCAGAGCGTCGCGCAGATCGGCCTCTCATACGACCTGAAGTACGTGAAGTTCTTCGGGCAGTACATGTACACGAACAACGATATCGACGTCGGCTCCTTCCACGTGAACACGGCGCAGGGCGGTGTGACGGTGCCGCTCGGACCGGGTTCGGTGATGGCGTCGTATGCGTATTCGCGCAGCAACGGCGGGCTCGACCAGACGCACAAGAGCTGGGCGGTCGGCTACGACTATCCGCTCTCGAAGCGCACCGACGTCTACGCGGCCTACCTGAACGACAAGTACACGAGCATGTCGTCGGGCGACACCTACGGCGTCGGCGTGCGCGCGAAGTTCTGAGCGCTCGCTCGGCGCGCAGCGTCGCACCGGCGCTCGATCAATGCACCGCGTTCCGGCATTCCGGACGCGGTGTTTTTCATTGCGGACGACAGCGCCGGCGCTTCACCGAATGCCGATTCGCGCCTTCGCTTCGGCGTATTCCTGCTTGAGCCGCGCAACCAGTTCCTCGACGCTCGGCACGTCGTGCATCAGCCCGACGCCCTGACCGGCGCCCCAGATATCCTTCCACGCCTTGGCCTTGCTCGAACCGTCGCCGAAGTTCATCGCCGTCTTGTCCGATGCGGGCAGCGCGTCGGGATCGAGGCCCGCGTTCAGAATGCTCTTGCGGATGTAGTTGCCGTGCACCCCGGTGAAGAGGTTCGTGTAGATGATGTCGGAGGCGTTCGAGTCGATGATCGCGTTCTTGTAGCTTTCGTGCGCGTGCGCCTCGCGAGTCGCGATGAAGCGCGTGCCCATGTACGCGAGATCCGCGCCCATTGCCTGCGCGGCGAGAATCGAGCCGCCGTTCGCGATCGACCCCGACAGCACGATCGGCCCGTCGAAGATGCGCCGCACCTCGCCGACGAGCGCGAACGGCGACGTCGTGCCCGCATGGCCGCCCGCGCCGGCCGCGACCAGGATCAGGCCGTCGACGCCCGCATCCAGCGCCTTCTGCGCGTGCCGCAGGTTGATCACGTCGTGGAGCACGATGCCGCCGTAGCTGTGCACCGCGTCGATCATTTCCTTGACCGGCGCGCGCAGGCTCGTGATGAAGATCGGCACCTTGTGCTCGACGCACACGCGCACGTCCTGTTCGAGCCGCGCGTTCGACTGATGCACGATCTGGTTCACCGCGATCGGCCCGATCACGGCGTCCGGGTGCGCGGCCTTGTGCGCCGCGAGCGACGCCTGAATCTGCGTGAGCCACTCGTCGAGCAGCCCGGCGGGCCGGGCATTGAGCGCCGGAAACGAGCCGACGATGCCCGCCTTGCACTGCGCGAGCACGAGTTCGGGATAGCTGACGATGAACATCGGCGAGGCGACGACGGGCAGCGCAAGATGTTGCAGGGCGGTGGGTAATGCCATGGCACGAGTCTCCTGATATGACGTTCGACGTTGTTCGATGATTTTACTGTCGGCGCCTTGCGGGCCTGCCGCGCATTCCGTTTTTGAGAAATGGCCGCCTCTGGCGGCAGCCACCGGCATCTTTGCGAACGATCGTTCTATTATAGCCTTGCGGTGCGGCCGAAAGCGCAAAATACGATTCCGAGGAAGTGCTCGATTTTCACGAATGTGTCCTGTGGCATGCATGAAACCAGCGAGTGCGGCGCATACAATGATCCGCAACCGTCACGACCCGCACGCCATCATGCCCTTCGACGCCTACCAGCCATTTCACGTCGACGCCGCGGGCGTCGATATTTTCGGGATGAAGGGCGGCAGCGGTCCGCCGCTGCTGTTGCTGCACGGCCATCCGCAGACGCATCAGATCTGGCACAAATGCGCGGCCGCACTTGCGCAGCACTTCACCGTGATCGCAACCGATCTGCGCGGCTACGGCGCTTCCGCGAAACCCGAGAGCGACGCGCAGCACACGCCGTATTCGAAGCGCACGATGGCCGCCGACCAGATCGCGGTCATGCGCCACTTCGGCTTCGAGCGCTTTCTCGTCTGCGCGCACGACCGCGGCGCGCGCGTCGCGCACCGCATGGCGCTCGATTTCCCCGACGCCGTGGAGCGCCTGATGCTGCTCGACATCGCGCCGACGCTCGCGATGTACGAAGCCACTACTCGCGAGTTCGCCACGGCCTATTTCCACTGGTTCTTCCTGATCCAGCCGTCGCCGTTGCCCGAGTTGCTGATCGGCGGGAATACGAATGCGTACATCGAGCGCGTGATGGGCAGCCGTCACGCGGGGCTCGCGCCGTTCGCACCGCATGCGTTGCAGGCGTATCGCGACGCACTTGCCTCTCCCGGAGCCGTGTACGCGATGTGCGAGGACTACCGCGCGTCCGCGACAATCGATCTCGAACACGATCGCGCCGACCTCGAACGCGGACACAAGGTCGCGTGTCCGCTGCGAGTGCTGTGGGGCGACGAGGGCGTGATCGAGCGCTGCTTCAGGCCGCTCGACGAATGGCGCCGCGTGGCGCGCGACGTGAGCGGCCGGGCGTTGCCGTGCGGCCACTACATTCCCGAAGAGCAACCTCAGGCGCTATTCGAAGAAATCCTCTCGTTCTTCGAAGCAAGCGAGCGCTGAGCGGGGTTTGCCGCCGCGTCGCTCTGCGCTCTGCGGGCGGCCGTTATTCTTTTGTAGGGAAAGCACGGATGCGTGTGACACAGGCATCGCGTTACGATGCAATCGACGCTGATCACGTCTACGATTCTGCCGCTTGCCTTAGCTGACAAGCGGCTTTCTTTTTGTCAGGCGACGAACACCGTGTCGCCATCGACACGCACCGCGCCACTGCGCGCCAGTTCCCCGACACACTTCGCAAGCAACGCCGGCAGTTCGCCGGGCGCCGCCAGCATGTGGGCGGCGGCGCGCATCGAGCGTGCCGCTTCGGTCATGCGCAGCAGGGCATCGAACGACATCGCGCGCGTTTCCATCAGCTTGAACACGATCAGCACCTTGAGCGCATTCTTCGCATTGCGTGCGGGGTCGGCGCGCAGGTAGTCGAGCCGCGACGACGCGGCATCGAGTGCACGCCCGATATCGGCGAACGGCGCACCATGGCCCGGGATGACCGCACGGACGTCGAGCGTCGCGATCAGGTCGAGCACCGCGCGCTGTTCCGCGAAGCCGCTCTCGCCTTCCAGTTCCGGGAAGATCACGCCGAAGCCGTTTTCCCACAGCGCGTCGGCGCTGATCAACAGGCGCTCGTCCGCGCTGTACAGCATCAGCGAATGCGGATCGTGGCCGGGCGCGCCGAGCACCGACCACGCGAGCCCGCCGAGCGTGAGCGTCGCGCCCGGGGCGATCGTGCCGGTGAAGCCGAAGCGCTCGCAGCGCTGACCCGTCGCGCGAAACGTCAGGGCTTCCTCGTCCCAGTCGCGCACGGCGTTCGCTTCGCTCGCGGGAATCAGCGTCGCGCACGCGTGGGCCGCCTGCAGCGTCGCGTTGCCGCCGCAATGATCCGAATGCAGATGCGTGTTGACGATCAGATCGAGCCTGCGAGCGCCGAGCGCCTGCTGCACGAGCGCGAGCGTCTGCGGCGCGTGCGCCGCGTAGCCGGTGTCGACGAGCGCGCTCTGCTCGCCGTCGACGAAGAGCACGTTGTTCGCCGAAAGCCAGCCGCGCTCGAACACGCGCATCGACGCGGGCAGGGCGATCATGGCGCCGTCTCCCTCTCCATCACGACAATCGTCGCGCTCGCTTTCATCACGTTCTCTCCGTGCTGGTTCGACGCCTCGCCTTCCAGCTTCACCAGGTCGCCGTTGAGGCTCGCTTTCCACTTCGCGTCGGTGACCTGCCACTTCATGCTCAGCGTGTCGCCGGCCTTCACCGCGCGCGTGAGCCTGATGCCGAATTCGAGGCCGAGCGGCTGCGCGTATTGCGAAAAGTGCGTGGCGAGCATCGCCATCAGATGCGCGGTGGGCTGCGTGCCCGACGCGATCAGCGAACCGAAGCGGCTCGCCTGCGCATAGGCTTCGTCGTGATGCAGCGGGTTCAGGTCGTTGACGAGCGTCGCGAAGGTCTTGATCGATTCCGGCAAAAGCGTGAGCGTGGCCGAGAACCGCTCGCCGATCATGACGACGCGCGCCCCCTTGCGCCGGCTCGCCGTGCGCGCCAGCACGGCCTGCTTGCGGGCGTCGTCGAACGATGCCCAGCCGGCGATTTCATCGATCGTGCGCAGACACCCGTCGCAGAATCCGGTGGCGGCATTCATCCTGCAGAGGTCGATGCACGGCGAGGCGACGGCGTCGTCGGGCGGCATGCTCACGCCGGTTCGCGCAAGGCGACGTCGGCGACCGGCGCGCCCGTGAGCGCGACCAGTTCCCGCGGCGTGAGGTTGAACACCGCGTGCGGATGCCCGGCGGCGGCCCAGAGGCTGTCGAGCGAAAGCAGGTCTTCGTCGATCAGCGTGACCGGCTCGGTGGCATGGCCGATCGGGCATACGCCGCCGATCGCATAGCCGGTCTTTTCGCGCACGAACTTCGCGTCCGCCCGCGCGAGCGCGCCGACGCGCGCCGCGACCTTCGCTTCGTCGACGCGATTCGATCCGCTCGCGATCACGAGCACCGGCGCGTCGTCCGCGCGGCGGCGAAACAGGATCGACTTGGCGATCTGCGCGACCGAGCAGCCGAGCCCGGCCGCCGCTTCCGCCGACGTCTTGCCTGTTTCCGGCAGCATCACGACGGGCCGCGAATGGCCGCGCTCCTGCAACAGGCGGGCGACGCGCCGCGCCGAGTCGGGCAGCGCATCGATGTTGTGCATGTCGTTCATCGTTTCCTTACCCGGATAAAAATCAGACGCAGGGCGCGGCGCCGGCGAGCTTCTTCGCGAGCAGCGCCTTGCCCGCACGCGATGCGCTCGGCTTGCCGATCGCGCGCGAAATGAAGTCGCCGATCTCGACCAGCTGATCCAGATTCACGCCGGTTTCGATACCGAGCCCGTTCATCAGATACACGACGTCCTCGGTCGCCACGTTGCCGGTCGCGCCCTTCGCATAGGGACACCCGCCGAGCCCGGCCACCGATGCGTGAAAAATCTCGATGCCTTCCTCTAGCGCCGCGTAAATGTTGCCGATGGCCTGGCCGTAGGTATCGTGAAAGTGGCCCGACAGGCGTTCGCGCGGAAACACCCGCGACGCCGCGGCCAGCACTTCGCGCGTGCGCGCGGGCGTGCCGACGCCGATGGTGTCGGCGATATCGATCTCGTCGCAGCCGAGCGCCTTCATGCGCTCGACGACGTCGACGACCGCCGCCACCGGCACCTCACCCTGGTACGGGCAGCCGAGCGCGCACGAAATGCTGGCGCGCAGGCGCAGGCCCGCGCCCTTCGTGGCCTTGGCGACCGGCTCGAAGCGCGCGATGCTTTCGGCGATGCTGCAATTGATGTTCTTCTGCGAGAACGCCTCGCTCGCCGCGCCGAAGATGACGATCTCGTCGGCCTTCGCCTCCAGCGCGCCCTCGAAACCGCGCATGTTCGGCGTGAGCACCGAGTAGATCGTGCCGGGCCGCCGCTCGATGCCGGCCAGCACCGCGCCGCCGTCGGCCATCTGCGGAACCCATTTCGGCGACACGAACGACGCCGACTCCACGTTCTGCAACCCCGCTCGCGACAGCCGGTTCACGAGCTCGATCTTCGTTGCCGTCGCGACGAAATCCTTTTCGTTCTGCAGGCCGTCACGCGGCCCGACTTCGACGATCTTCACTTTGGCGGGAATCATGTGTGTCTCCTCCTTGGTCCAGCTTCGTTGCTTCTAGTAGCCGCGCTTCGGGTCGACGACGCCGCTCACCGGCTCGCCGCGCTCGAGCGCCTGGATCTTCTGCGCGATCTGCACGACGCTTTCCTCGCGCAGCGTTTCCGCGGAAATATGTGGCGTGACGGTGATGCGCGGCGTGCGCCAGAACGGATGATCGTGCGGCAGCGGCTCGGTGTGGAAGACGTCGAGTGTCGCAGCCGCGATCTGGCCGCTTCGGAGTGCGTCAAGCAAATCTTCGTCAACGAGATGCGGGCCGCGCGCCAGGTTCACGAGATAGGCGCCGCGCGCGAGCTTCGCGAACGTGCGGCCGTTGAGGATGCCTTCCGTGTCCGGGGTGTGGGGCAGCAGGTTGATCAGCACCTTGACGCCGTCGAGGAAGGCGTCGAAACGGGCTTCGCCTGCGTAGGTCGTCACGCCTTCGATCCGTTTCTCGCCGCGGCTGTAGCCGCGCACGGGCACGCCGAACGCGGCCAGCGCCCGCGCGACCTGGGTGCCGAGCACCCCCAGTCCGAGCACGCCCACCGTGAAGCTCGCGCGCGGATGCGCCTTGAGCTTTTCCCATCGGCCTTCGCGCTGGAGCGTTTCGTATTCGTCGAAACGGCGCATGTAGCGCAGCACCGCGTGAGTCGCGTACTCCACCATCTGCTGCGACATGCCGGTGTCTTCCAGCCGCACGAGCATGGCGTTCGCCGGCAGTGTGCCGGGCTGCGTGCGCTCGACGTCGAGAATCGCATCGACGCCCGCACCCAGATTGAACACGGCCTTCAGGTCCGGACGGTTCGCGAACAGTTCGCGTGGCGCGCGCCAGACGATCGCGTAGTCGGCGGGCGCCGTGTCGCCGGGCTGCCACTCGCGCAAGTCGGCCTCGGGCAGGGCGTGGGCGAGATCGCGCATCCACAGGGCTGCGTCCGCGTGTTGCTCGTAGAAGATGATTTTCATGCTTGCCTTACTTTGTGAACAGCCGGCCGATATGCCTGAAGCCTTCCGCGTCCAGCGCGCGCGTGATCGAAGCCCGTGACGGCGAAAGCAAAGTGGAGCGGCTGCAGCGTGCACCGTGCTCTCGACGCATCCCGACGACCGCTGGACACCTCGGCCAGGTCAGACATAAGACCTCCGCAGGGAAGCTTCCATTTTACGGTCTTGCCCGCGCCTGCGCGCGCCGCCGAGCGCGGGCGCCCATAAACAAATGACGAAATATTGGTTCGTCCGGCCGCGGGCACGCCGGAGAATGATCACTCGTGAAACGCCGGCCGATGCCGGCAGCGGGGGCGAGATGAGCGGATGCAGCAAATCGAACTGGCCGCCGAGGCTCGTGACCGTGCCTGGCCTTCATGGCAGCGAAGGCGCGCACTGGCAGACATGGCTCGAGCGGCAGTATCCGAGGGCCGCGCGCGTCGAGCAGGACGACTGGGACGCGCCGCACCTCGATACCTGGGCGGGCGCGCTGCGCTCATTGCTCGCTAAGCAGCGCGGCCCGGTCGTGATCGCCGCGCACAGCTTCGGCTGTCTCGCGACGGCGCATGCGCTGTCGCAGGCACACGGCGCGGATGTCGCGGGCGTGCTGTTCGTCGCGCCCGCCAGTCCGGAAAAATTCCGCTTTGCAGGTGCGTTCGATGCGCGGCGTCTGAACGTGCCGTCCATTCTCGTCGCGAGCGAGACCGATCCGTGGATGCCCTTCGATCGCGCGCACGAACTCGCGCGGCGCTTCGGCAGCGCGTTCGTCAATCTCGGCGACGCGGGGCACATCAACACGGCGGCGGGATTCGGTCCGTGGCCGCGCGCGAAGCATTTCATCGATACACTGACGCACTACGCGGCGCCACTGCGCCTTGACGTGGAGCGCGATCCGGCCGGCCCGGGAACACAGCATGCCTATGGCTGACCGGCACGGCATTACGATAGCCTCCCGCTCCACGGCCGCTTTCGAGCGGCCTTCGTTTTTTTTTGACTGGCTTCGCATCTGACATCGGGGGAGTTCATGGCGGGATTCAGGAAGACGCAGGTAACGGCACGGGTAGCGGCACGGGGGCTGGTGCTGGCACTGATGCTGGGATCGGCGGCAGGCATGGCGCACGCGGATACGTCGCTGCTCAACGTCTCCTACGACGTGACGCGCGAACTGTACAAGGACATCAATACTGCGTTCATCGCTGACTACAAGAACAAGACCGGCGAGACCGTGTCGATCCGGCAGTCGCACGGGGCTTCGAGCGCGCAGGCGCTCTCGGTGACGCAGGGCCTGCAGGCGGATGTCGTGACGATGAACCAGCCGAACGACATCGACCTGCTCGCCGAGCGCGGCCAGCTCGTGCCCGCCACGTGGCGCACGCGCCTGCCGGACGACAGCGCGCCCTACACGACGACGATGGTGTTCCTCGTGCGCCAGGGCAATCCCAAGAACATCAGGGACTGGAGCGATCTCGCGCGGCCCGGCGTGCAGGTGGTGATCGCGAATCCGAAGACTTCGGGCAACGGACGCTATACGTATCTCGCCGCGTGGGGGTACAAGAAGCAGCAGGGTGCGACGGACGCGCAGGCGCAGGACTTCGAGCGCGCGATCTTCAAAAACGTGCCGGTGCTCGACACGGGCGGCCGCGGCGCCACGACGACCTTCACGCAGCGCGGTATCGGCGACGTGCTGGTGACGTTCGAAAACGAGGTTGCGCTGATCGACAGCGGCGTGGGCGCGAAGGACTTCGATGCCGTGTATCCGTCGATGAGCCTGCTTGCCGCGCCGCCGGTGACGATCGTCGACAAGGTGGTGGACAAGCGCGGCACCCGCAAGGAGGCGCAGGCGTATCTCGACTTTCTGTACTCGCCCGCCGGGCAGGAGATCATCGCGCAGCACCACTTGCGCCCGCGCAACGCTCAGGTGCTCGCGAAGCATGCGAGCGAGTTCAAGCCGCTGAAGACGTTCACCGTCGAGCAGGTGTTCGGAAGCTGGCAGAAGGCGCAGCAGGCGCACTTCTCCGATGGCGGCACGTTCGATCAGGTCGTCGCCGACAAACGGTGACGCCATTGCTGATCGATTAAGGAAAAAAGCCCGCGCTCATCGAAAGCGCGGGCTTTTTTTTCGGAGGCCGGTGCGTCAGTGCGCGTGTCCGCACTTCGCGTCGCAGGCTGGCGACTCTTCCATCTGCTGCGACGTTTCGGCGCGAACGCCGAGCCGCTCCAGCAGCTTGCGATCGGCTTCCGCTTGCGGGTTGCTCGTCGTGAGCAACTGGTCGCCGTAGAAGATCGAATTCGCGCCCGCCGCGAAGCACAGCGCCTGCAACGCTTCGTCCATCTGCTCGCGGCCCGCGGAGAGACGCACCATCGCGCGCGGCATCGTGATGCGCGCAACCGCGATCGTGCGCACGAATTCGAACGGATCGAGTGGCGCCGTGCCCGTGAGCGGCGTGCCTTCCACCTGCACCAGATTGTTGATCGGCACCGATTCCGGATACGGCTCCATGTTCGCCAGCTGCGTGATCAGGCCGGCACGTTCGCGCCGCGATTCGCCCATGCCCACGATGCCGCCGCAGCACACGTTGATGCCCGCATCGCGCACGTGTTCGAGCGTGTCGAGACGGTCCTGGTACGTGCGCGTCGAGATGATCTGTCCGTAGAACTCGGGCGACGTGTCGAGATTGTGGTTGTAGTAGTCGAGGCCCGCTTCGCGGAGGCCCGCCGCCTGATGCGCTTCGAGCATGCCGAGCGTCACGCAGGTTTCCAGGCCCATCGCCTTCACGCCGCGGATCATTTCCTTGATCGGCTCGAGATGGCGGTCCTTCGGATTGCGCCAGGCCGCGCCCATGCAGAAGCGCGTCGCGCCGTTGGACTTCGCGACCCCGGCGGCCTTGAGCACCTCGTCCACGGCCATCAGCTTCTCGGCCTTCAGGCCCGTGTCGTGATGCACCGACTGCGGACAATAGGCGCAATCCTCCTCGCAGCCGCCCGTCTTGATGGACAGCAGCGTCGAGAGCTGCACGGCGTTCGGGTCGAAGTGCTCGCGATGCACGGTCTGCGCGCGATAGAGCAGATCGTTGAACGGCAGTTCGTAGAGCGCGACGACATCGGCGACGCGCCAGCGTGCCTGCGTTTGCTCCTGCGTTTGCGTCTGTGAAGCGGCCTGATTCGAAGTCTCGACGGTTTGTGCTTGCGTCATGGGGCAATCCTTTTCTAAAGCGTGAGTCAGTGACCTGCGTCGACTGCGCGAAGCGTCTGCAACAGCAAGGTCGAATCGATGTGAGCCGCCGCCTGCGCCGCATCCGGCGGCGCGAGAAACGGAATCGTGCCGATGAGCGGCGCGTTGTACTGGCGGTCGAGCCTGAGCCCGATCGCCTCGATGTTCTCGCCGGGAAACAGCATGTCCGGGTCGATGCGGTTCGCCACCCAGCCCGCGAGCCGCAATCCGCGCGCGGCGATGGCTTCGGCCGTCAGCAGCGCATGGCTGATGCAGCCGAGCCGCATGCCGACGACGAGCACCACCGGCAGGTTCAGCGCGAACGCGAGGTCGGCCGTGTCGTGCACGTCGGTGAGCGGCACGCGAAATCCGCCGACGCCCTCGACCACCACGATATCAGCTTGCGCCACGGCGAGCTTGTGCGCATCGACGATGCGCGCGATATCGAGCGACACGTTCTCGCGTGCAGCGGCGATATGCGGCGCGATCGGCTCCTTCAGCAGGAATGGCGTGCGGATCTCGGGCGGCAGCGGCACGTTGGCGGCGGCGTCGAGCTGATCCGCGTCCTCGTTGTGCCATACGCCGTCGCGCAGGAAGGCGCCGGCCGCGATCGGCTTCATCGCGGCGGCGCGCAAGCCCTGCTGCGCGAAAGCATGCAGAAAGGCCGCCGACACCAGCGTCTTGCCGATCTCGGTATCGGTGCCCGCGACGAAAAAGGAGAGCGGCGCGTTCATGGCCGAGGCCCGCTTAACGTGTTGAGCGCGTCATCGAGACGAGCAAGGTCTTCGCCGCTATGCGCCGCCGACAGCGAGATGCGCAGACGCGAGGTGCCGGCGGGCACGGTGGGCGGCCGGATCGCGGGCACCCACAGGCCCTTCGCGTCGAGCGCGGCGGCGAGCGCGAGCGTTTCGTCGTTGCCGCCGATCACGAGCGGCTGCACGGCCGTGTGCGAATCGACCGGCAGCCAGCGCGTGCGTTTGAGCATCGCGCGGGTCGTCTCGATCAGCGACGCGAGATGCCTGCGGCGCGCATCGCCCTCGTCGCTCGCGATCAGCGCGACGCTCGCGGACACCGCATGCGCGACGGCGGGCGGCGACGCGGTCGTGAAGATGTAAGGACGCGCGCGCTGCACGAGCCATTCGATCACGGTCTCGTGCGCGGCGACGAATGCGCCCGCCACGCCCGCGGCCTTGCCGAGCGTGCCGACATAGACGAGATGCGGCGAGCGCAGCGCCGCCTGAGCCAGCGCGCCGCGCCCTTGCGGCCCGAGCACGCCGAAGCCGTGCGCATCGTCGACGACGAGCCACGCGCCGTAGCGCTCGGCCAGTTCCAGCAGACGGGCGAGCGGTGCGATGTCGCCGTCCATGCTGAAGACCGTGTCGGTGACGATCACTTTCGTGACCGCTTCATCCGACGACGCGTCGAGCATCGCATCGAGCGCCTCCACGTCCGCGTGCGGATAGATCTGCACCTCGGCACGCGAGAGCCGCACGCCGTCGATCAGCGACGCGTGGTTCAGCGCATCGGAGAAGACGAGCGTGCCGCGGCCGGCGAGCGTCGTGAGCGCCGCGAGGTTCGCCATGTAGCCGGTGCTGAAATACAGCGCGCGCGGGTTGTCGACGAAGCCGCCGGAAAACGCGGCGAGATCGTCTTCGAGTTGCGCGTGCGCGCGCGAATGGCCGCCGAGCAGATGCGAGCCGCCGCTGCCCGCGCCGTAGAGGCGCGCGCCTTCGGCGAGCGCGGCGCGCAGCGACTCGTGCGCCGCGAGCCCGAGGTAATCGTTGCTCGCGAAGCCGACGATCTCGTGCCCGTCCACCGTCATGTGCGCGGCGCAGGCGCTGTCCGCGATGCGGCGCCGGCGGCGCAGGCCGTGCCGGTCGATATCGGCGAGACCCTGCTTCAGCGCATCGAAGAGCGCGTCGGCGGTGCGGCTCATGCGGCCTCCGCGAGCGTGGCTTCGAAGGTCACGCGCGTGCGCTCGGCGAGCAGCATGAGTTCTTCGTCGTCGAGAATGTAGGGCGGCATCAGGTACACCGTCGTGCCGATCGGGCGCAGCAAAAGCTCCTGTTTCAGGGCGTTTTCGAAGAAGCGGCGCGAGAAGGTGCGGGCCTGCGCCGTGTCGGCGAGTGCCGTATCGAAGGCGAAAATCGTGCCGCGCTCGCGCAGATTGCGCACGTTCGGATGATCCGTGAGCGGCGCCAGCGCGGCGCGCAGGAGCGATGCCTTGCGGCGGTTCTCGTTGAGCACGTCCGCGCTTTCGAACAGATCGAGCGTGGCGAGCGCCGCGCGGCACGCGAGCGGATTGCCCGTGTACGAGTGCGAATGCAGAAAGCCGCGCGTGATGTCGTCGTCGTAGAAGGCGCGGTAGATTTCGTCGCGCGTCAGCACGATCGACAACGGCAGGTAGCCGCCGCTGATCCCTTTCGAGAGGCAGATGAAATCCGGCCAGATCGAAGCCTGTTCGCACGCGAAGAACGTGCCGGTGCGCCCGCACCCGACGGCGATTTCATCGGCGATCAGATGCACGCCGAATTCGTCGCACAGTGCGCGAAGTCCCTTCAGATACGACGCATCGTGCATCGCCATGCCGGCGGCACACTGCACGAGCGGCTCGACGATGACGGCTGCAAGATGCTGCGCGCGGGCCTCGAAAAGCGTGCGCATCGCGGCGAGTGCGTGTTCTGCGGCATCGTCGCCTTTGCGCGCATCCGGCGACGCGACCACATGCGCGTGACGGATCAGCGGGTCGTAGGCGTCCTTGAACAGTGCGACATCGGTGACGCCAAGCGCGCCGATCGTCTCGCCGTGATAGCTGTTCGCGAGGCACACGAACTCGCTTTTCTGCGGCTTGCCGCTGTTGCGCCAGAAGTGAAAGCTCATCTTCAGCGCGATTTCGACGGCCGATGCGCCATCTGATGCGAAGAACGCGTGGCCGAGCGTGCGGCCGGTCAGCGCGAAAAGACGCTCGGCGAGCAGCACGGCCGGCTCATGCGTGCAGCCCGCGAGCATCGCATGTTCGAGCGTGTCGAGCTGATCCTTGAGCGCGGCGTTGATGTCCGGATTCGCGTGACCGAACAGGTTGACCCACCAGGAACTGATGCCGTCGAGATAGCGATGGCCTTCGCGGTCATACAGCCACGCGCCTTTGCCGCGTGCGACGGGCACGAGCGGGAACCGCTCGTGATGCTTCATCTGGGTGCAGGGATGCCAGACCGCGGCGAGCGACCGCGCGACCCAGGCTTCGTTGGCTTCTGTGTTCAAAACGACTCCATGGCCTGCGCGTGGGCGCGGGCCCAGTGCTTCACGCGAGCCAGGACGGCTTGCGTTTTTCCAGGAAACTGCGCACGCCTTCGCGTCCTTCGTCGGATGCGCGAATGCGTGCGATACGGTCGGCGGTGTCCGCAATCAGCACTTCGTCGATCGCCTTGTCGGCCAGATCCACCACGAGACGCTTGCATTCGGCCACGGCGTTCGGGCTGTTCGCGGCGATCGCTGCCGCGAGCGCGTCAACGGTCGCATCGAGCTGATCGGCCTTCACGACCTGATGCACGAAGCCGATGCGCAGCGCCTCCGCCGCATCGAACCGCTCGGCGCTGACGAAGTAGCGATGCGCCGCGCGTGCGCCCATCGCGCGGATGACATAGGGCGCGATCGTCGCGGGCATCAGGCCGAGCCTCGCTTCCGACAGACAATAGTTCGCCGTGTCCGCGCTCACTGCGATGTCGCATGCGGCGACCAGCCCCATGCCGCCCGCGTAGGCGTCGCCCTGCACGCGCGCGATCACGGGCTTTTTGCACGCGTAGATCGTGTTGAGCATGGTGGCGAGGCCGAGCGCGTCGGCGCGGTTCTCGGTGTCCGAGTAGCCCGCCATGCGCTTCATCCAGTTCAGGTCCGCGCCCGCACAAAATG
>Ga0163162_10001507_pt1 | contig 21706 bp, 22 predicted proteins | sample S55metaG_FD_115310 | JGI IMG/M metagenome (GOLD analysis project Ga0163162, IMG submission 115310) | Switchgrass rhizosphere microbial communities from Kellogg Biological Station, Michigan, USA - S5-5 metaG | ecosystem: Host-associated > Plants > Roots > Rhizosphere > Soil | place: USA...
CTGAAAGGTACCTTTAAAACAAGGATTAAGCTGCCATTAGTAAAGTCTTATTTTCTTGGAAGTTTTATTATAAGTGATGACGAACATGAGATTTACTACTTTTCAGCCGACCGACCGAGGGCACTTATCGGCTATAATCTAATAACCCGTAAAATATTCTACAAATCTGTTCATAAAGGGTGTACTATTCTACGCACCGATAAAAACGGAGTGTTTTACTCTATGTACCAGGATTACCCAAACGGAACGGGTAATCCTGTGCAAAATCTTATCAGAGTATTTGATAAATCGGGAAAAAACTATGCCTATCCAAGCACTCTGGATCTTGAAGCGAGTAATGTAGAAGTTATAGGGTCAAACCTGGCCATTTTTACATCTGATCAAACCTTTAACCTGCTACCAGTAACTAACCAGAAAAATCAGAAACCGGTTCGCATTAAACTACCCGGATTATCCTCTTATTACGGAAAGCTGCTGGGGGTTATCAACAATAAGTGGATTTTTTGTGATCACAGCGATAAAACAGATAAGGACCGTATCGATGTATACGATTCCAATTTTAAGCACTTAAAAAGCTATCCGCTGGATTTTCTTTTCAGCGAGACCATCGCACGGGACAACGAGGGAGACTTGCATTCCGATTTCCCTTCCGGTAATATTTATCAATATGATAATAACAATCACATTTATTTTATGCGCAATACGATGAAGGGAACCTTTATTTACAGCCTGGAAGATTTTTTTAAATAATTAATTATACGACACCACTAAACCACAGATGCGTGAAAGGCAGCTTTCGCCTTTGTCATGTTGTTAGGAGGATTAAAGTATTCATGAGTGTTCACAGCGTTGTGAACGCTCATGAATACTTTAATCTTCCCGCTCGTTGGGCTCACCTTTACCGGTCATGATCAGGTTGTGCAAACTCTTCTGAATATAAAAGCTCCAGGCATCATGGCAGATATTGTAGCATTCGTGCCCGGGCACCAGGCCCTCATGGGTAAAGCGGATCTCGGTTTTACCATCCTTTTCAGATATCTCAAAAGTAGGTTTTGTGCCGATCCATTCACTTTGGTCGTTGGTGAAATTGAAATTATTCTCCAGCACCAGCCAAACCACTTTCTTATTGGGCACAACCTCAATTAGTTTCATCCGGCAACTATGCAGATCCAACCTGCGATAAGTAAATTCATCATCAAGATGTTCGGTACCACCATCAACCTGCTGCGACCACCATCCGCGCACGTTGTTGATAGCGTCAAAGGCTTCTTTCGGGGTTTTATCTACCACGATGGTAGTAGTGAAACTTTGGTTACTCATGGCTTTTAATATTTAAGAGTTAATGATCAGGTTGCGTAGATTGTTGGTAATATAGCCCGTCCATGCGTTTGAGCAGGCATTGAAGCATTCATTTTTAGGCACCAAACCATGATGTGTAAACCGAACTTCAGTTTTGCCATCTTTTTCGGCGATATCGAAACTGATCTTTGTGCCGTTCCATTCGGTTTTGTCCTCAATAAAGTTGAGTTTGCTGTCGGTGATCAGCCAAACAACTTTTTTGCCGGGCACCATCTCCACCAACTTGTGTTTGCTGTAATGATGAGGCGGGTAACTGTAAGTAAACTCATCATTGAGTTTGTCGGTGCTGCCTTCAATTTCTCCTGTCCACCATCCACGTACATTATTAATGGCATCATATGCTTGCTGCGGCTTTTGGTCGACCCAAAAAGAAACGCTGAAATCCTGGTTATTCATGGCTTTATTTATTTGATGATCAAAGTTAAAGTCTGGATTCCTGATCGACCGAGTGTGAAATAGACTTTCTGACGGGTTGATTTGGACGTTTGTCGCTGGCAATTGACGGGTAAATTACACATTGCCTCAATTTCAGCGGATTACATGTTATTGTAACGGCAATGCTACATAACTTTTGCTAAGAATTTTCCGTATGAAAGTTATAACATGACAGATCCAATCCGCATATTGCTTGTTGAAGACGAAGAGATCAACAATTATATTGCCACCAGGCTTATCCAAAAAGCTTTGCCCGGTGCAGCGGTAACCTCTTGCCTGCATGGTAAATATGCCATTGACCTGCTAACGGAAATGAAAAATGATCCAACAAAATTACCTGATATAATTCTGTTGGATATCAATATGCCTGTTATGAACGGCTGGGAGTTTTTAGATGAGTATAACCACCGAAATATCGACCCTCAGGGCAAATCTGCTATTTATATTTTATCATCCTCAGTTTTTAGCGAAGACATTAATCGTGCACGTACATATTCGCAGGTAAAAGACTTTATCCGTAAACCGCTGGACGTGACAAGGATACGCGAAATCCTTAATACTAAGGAAGCAGTTTAGGGGCAATGATCATTACCCCTCATTCCTTTATAATCAAACTACAGATTTTCTAATCAATATTTACTGGTCAGGTCAGGGAACTCAATGATGAAGGTTGAACCTTTTTCCGGCTCGCTTTCTACACTGATAGAACCGCCCATTGACTCCACCTGCATTTTGACCATAAAAAGCCCCATGCCTTTGCCCTCAACATTAGTGTCGAACCGTTTATACAGGCCAAACAGGCTTTTTAGATTTTTCTCATCAATGCCCTTCCCGTTGTCATGGAAACGGATATTTGTGCCTGTTTCAGTTTTGCAGCCAGACACGGTAATGATAGGGTCAGTACCGGGCCTGCGGTATTTAATACCGTTCAGGATCAGGTTATAGAATATGCTGTACAGGTAGCTTTTTATCCCGACCATTTCCTCTGCTTCATTAAAATGGTATGAAATAATCGCACGTTCGCTTTGGATCAAATGATTCAGACTGAGCGTGATGTCTGCTATCAGTTCGCTGAAAAAAACTTGTTCAGTGCGTTCATTTGCTTTGCTGCTTACTTCGAGGATGTGGTTTAAATCTATAATAGTGCTGTCAAGCGTGGTGATTGCGGTGTGCAATGCCAGTTTGATTTCCTCATATTCGGTGTCATCCAGGTCAAGTATGTTCAACAAATGAGAAAGTCCGATAATATTGGCCACAGGAGCTCGCAAATTATGGGAAACAATGTAGGTGAACTGTTCCAGGTCTTTGTTGCGCTGCACCAGGTCGTTAGTAACGCGCACACGTTCCATATCCGATAGCTTTCTTTCGGTAATATCTTTAAACGCCAGCAGGTAACCCATATTTTGTTGGTCTTCCCCCATAACGCCTGCCCAGCGTACATCGTACCATTTTTCAGAGCCATCAGCCACTTCGTAGCTGGTCTCATAACTCACCATTTCATCCCCTTTGGCTTTTTTGATCGCCTCCTGCATGCGCGGAACCCGGTTTTTTGGGAAATAAGTAAATGCATAGCTGCCCGGTTTCAACTTTTTGCCTGACTGCTCAAGACAAAGCTCGCTTGCCCGGTTATTAAATGATATAACATGATGACCGGCATCGCAAAGCACATAAGCAATATCGGTGTTTTCAAAAACGGTCCTTACATTGGCATCCGCCCGGTGGCGGGATTGCTCATCAAGCTTACGGGAGGTAATATCTATGTGAAGTATAACTGCTCCTTTCTGGGTTTTATCCGCCAATGGAGCCGCGATCAGCTGAAACCATACCTTTTGCTGTTGCATGTCACAGGAATACTCCATTGTAAAAGTTCTGGCAGCACCTGTAATTACTGACATGACACCACGGGTGATCTCTTTACCGGTAGCAGGATCAACACCCGTTGCTTTTTCGGAGATTGTCATGTAATTATAGCCGATCCCATATCTTGGTATGCCGAGATTGTTGGCATTGGTCAGTTTTCTCCACGACTCATTTACCGCCACAATCTTGCAATTTTCATTAAGCAGGACCACATTTGCAGGGAGCGCATTTAGTATGCCCGTCTGCCGCTCATGTGCCTCTTTCAGCTCCTCTATTTTTTGTTCCACTTCAAGTTGGGCAAGCTTTGAACGGGTAATGTTCTGGCTAAAGCCTATAATATAACCAGCCTCGCTTTGGCTGTCCGGCTCAAATTCCATTTGGACATGCAGATACCGGATGACGCCATCTTTACCTATAACCCGGAAGTCGACCTCCGCAGGCTGTTTTTGTTGGATCGCATTATTGAAATTGCTCTGTACTTCAGAGACATCATCCGGATGGATATTCCTGAAAAAGTTCTCCTGCGATGGTTCAACCTCTCCCGGAGCATAGCCCAGCAGAAGATAATAACCTTGCGACCATTCCAGCATTCCTGTTTTAAGGTCGAGCCTCCAGGTACCGAAGCCGGCCAGGAGCTCTGCTTTACTAAATAGTGCCTCACTCGCCACCACCCGGTTAAGATAAAGTTGTGTTTGTGCATCAGACCGGTGTTTGTCAACGGCATTGATGACTGCACTTGGCAGGCGCTGCAAACGGTCTTTTAATACATAATCGCTGGCGCCTTGCCTCATCACGCTAACGGCGAATTCCTCTGAAACTGTAGATGTGATCAATATAAAAGGGATATCCAGACCGCTTTCCTTTAACAGGTTAAGGGCTTCGAGCGAATTGAATTGAGGAAGTGAGTGATCCGACAGGATAACATCAGGCTGAAATTCATCCAGAGCCTCCATGTATTCCTGCCGGGTATCAACCAGGCATTTTTCAAAAGCGATACCGGCTTTTTTTAGGGCGCGATCCACCAGTTCCGCATCGCTGGGAATATCCTCCAGGTGAAGTATTTTTAAACGCTGATCCATATAATTAATAGATAGCCTGATTGGTAATAAGCCAGTAAAAACCCAGTTCAGAGACGGCTTTAGCAAACCCTTCAAAATCGACAGGTTTGACTACATAGCTATTCACGCCAAGATCGTAGCTGGTAATAATATCTTGCTCTTCTTTTGACGAGGTCATAATAACTACAGGAATGGTACGGGTAGCCTCATTCAGCTTGAGCTGGCGAAGGACCTCTATTCCGTCTACTTTTGGCATTTTGATATCCAGCAGAATAACCTTTGGCCTGTTTCCAATATTCCGGTCAGCATACATCCCTCTTGCAAAAAGGAAATCAAGTGCCTCAGCACCATCATGCAAATGGGTAAGCTGGTTAGCAAGATTGGCTTTTTTTAACGCCCTTATGGTCAATTCTGCATCGTGCGGATTATCTTCGACTAATAAGATCTCCACTTTGTTGTCGTTCATAATTATGTTTTTTTAGGTAAATGAAAGTAGAAAGTAGCACCTTGTCCCTCCTGGCCTTCCGCATGGATTGTTCCATGATGCTTGTCGATGATCCGTTTCACAAGGGCCAACCCAACGCCTGTTCCTTCAAACTCTTCCTGGGAGTGCAGGCGCTGAAAAACGCCGAATAGTTTATCAGCATAGGCCATATCAAAGCCGGCGCCATTATCTTTTACGAAATAAACGGTGTGGGTTTCATGATCTTCGCCCCCAATCTGAATTACAGGATGTTCCTTTTTTGATGAATACTTAATAGCATTGCTGACCAGGTTCATCAATACTTGCTTTATCATACCTGCATCTGCTTCGGCAGGAGGGAGGTATGTTATTTGAATATCATGATCTTTATCATTGTCATTTTGCAACAGTTCGTTTACCGCCGTGTGGGCCAAACCCTGCATATCAACATGGGTTAATAACAGATCTTTTTTGCCGAGACGCGAAAAGGCTAACAAATCGTCGATAAGTCTGCCCATCCGCGTAGCGTTAGTCACGATATTGTTAATGATTCGGTTCCCTTCGGCATCGAATTGTGCACCATAATCCTCCTGCAGCATAACGGCATATCCGTTGACGGCTCGCAATGGCGTCCTTAGGTCATGAGAAACAGAATAGGAGAAGGCATCCAGCTCTTTATTAGCACGTTCTAATTGCCCGGTGCGGTCCTGTACCTTTTGTTCCAGGTCATGCCACATGGTGTAGATTTGGCTTGTCATCCGGTTGAAGGCTGTAGCTAATTGCCCCAATTCATCATTCCCAGGAATATCGATTGCTAGCTGCTTGCCCTCATGCATGGTTTTGGCTGCATTTGTCAGCAGGCTCAGAGGTCTGGTGATATCACGGCTTACTATATGGACAGCTAATATACCGATGACCATCAGTACCAATCCAAAAGACAGTATCCACGGAACAACACTTTGAGCACCCTCGAGTATACTTTTTTCGGGAAATACAACAACGGCTAACCAGGGAGTACGATCAACTGGCTGAGCTTTCGCGTAAAGTTTGCCATCATCTTTATCGTTATATTCAATAAGTTCATTTGGATTACCGATGTGAAAAGATGGCGCTGGTATAGGCTTGATCATGTCTGTCCAAATACTTGCATCACTATTGCACAGGTAAAGTCGTGCACCACTTCCCATTAATTGGGATAGTTGCGCAACCGCTTGTGGCGTAGCGCGAACTAATTGCCAGCAGACAAGGTAGCCTGAAAGCTTGCCATTATCCGAAACCCCCGCTATTGTGGGGCAATACAGTAGTCCACTGTTATTATAAAGCTTACCAATACGGCAGGAATCGGGCTTTATAGGCATGGATAACAATACCTCGCTTAGCGGAACGGGGATGTGTTCAGTTGACTTATTCGAGCGAAGCACTGTTTGCTTATTGGTATCCACTAGTTCCACAGATACCCAAGTACTGTCACGATGTAATTTGTCCATCTGACCGAGCGCCCCGGTACGGTATTGGGCGTCATGAGTGCGGAGATAGTCCCTTATACTTTCCTGAGTAGCGGCACCGCGGGCTGTTCTGCGTAAATTTTGTGCCGATTGCCCAAGCATCCCACCAACCTGGCTGGCCAGCAGACTAATGCGCACTTTTCCAACACTAAGGGCCGCCTTCCTCAAGCTATAATAGTTAAGGAAACCATATACCGCAATAGTAAAGAGCAGCAGGCCGCATATAAGCAATGGCAAGCGTTGCCGGATGGACAGTTTTCCGAACAAAAGCCGGGTTTTCAGATTAGATGCCATGTTAGTTTGCCGGCAGGGGACCGGGTATAGTTTGATAATGTTTACAGGTAGGGCACATTAAGGCAGTGCCATTGCCGTTTGCAGGTCAAGTAATCAGGGATAGCAACAAATTTAATATTTGTTACCTTTTAATTAAACCGTGTTTTCACCCATTTTTATGCTGGGGGATAGGATCAATTATTTTATGCAGGTGAGCCGGTTTTTGAACCCTTTTTACAGTAACCTATTGATAAAGAACTTATTTGTTAAATAATAAGCAACTATTTTATTTGCTTTTACGAAAATAGCAGCCTGTGGGTTTAGATAAAATTTATATAATATGCAGAATCAGGCGATTATGGTGTAAAAAATTCGTTGCAGAAATTAGTGGGTAGTTAAATAAAAAAAAGGAAGCGTGTTGGCGCCTCCTTTTATAACATGTTTAGAATAACGTATGATCACACAAACAAGCTTTTGAAGCTGCCGTCTGTGTTTATCTCTGTTATTGAAGTTTCCAAACCCTGGTACACCTTATTGAATAAAAATGGCCCGATGCTTATGCGGCTTACCCCGGCCTGTTTTAAATCTTCAAACGAAGCAAGATTAGGCATACACATTACATTAATTGGTAAATGTGTGGTTTGGGTTAGGGCTTTAATGTCCGGCAAATCGACCACGCATGGGAAAAATAGGCCATGAATACCGGTTTGCTCATAAATTGACGCTCTATTCAAGGCATCATTCAAAGCGTCGGATAATCCCAGCAGAAAACTATCCGAACGGACATTGATAAACATCTGGATATTTTCGACCTGTAGATATTGTGTAATGCCCTTCAGTGTTTGGGCGAAATCTTCGGCTTTGCGAATAGTTCGATTGCCTTCGTGAATCATCGAGTCTTCTATATTAATACCTGCTAAGCCTATATTATAAAGCGAATGAATGTTTTGGCAGATCGCTTCAACGGATTTTCCATAACCACCTTCCAGATCAACTGTTACGGGAATGCTAACCGATGCTACAATGCGTTTTACGATCAGCAGGTATTCTTCCAAGCTCATTTCTTCGCCATCGTTGTATCCTAAAGCCGCGGCAACTGCAGCACTTGAAGTTCCAACGGATTTGAAGCCTTGTTTTTCAAAGGCCTTTGCACTGGCTGCATCCCAGGCATTACCTATTAATAATGGTTCGCCACTTTTGTGCAGTGCAGCGAACGTTTCGAATTTATTGTCCATGTTTTACTTTTTTAATGTTTACAGGACAAAAGTATCATGGCCACGTCGGAGAAAATTGTATAAAACGGAAGCACCTGACTTTGTTATGAAATCAGAATTTGTTCCGATTTGTACAATGAGCTGTTCTTAAAAATGTGTTATTTTGTATTATATCAAGCATATGATATTTAAAGAGATAGCACCGGGAAATAAGTTAAAGCCATTTATAAAATGCCTTTACTTTTATCAGTCGGATTCGGCTATGGATTACGATGACATCGTTTTCCCAAGCGGGAACATGGAGGTGATATTTAACTTAGGTGCTGGCAACTGGCAGGCAAAAAAGGATAATGATTATTATACTACGCCGCCAATCGAATTTTGGGGGCAAATAACCCAACCGTTGGCTATCAAATCAATTGGCCGGAATACAATGTTCGGCATCCGGTTTTATCCGCACACTGCAGCCTATTTCTTTAACGAAAAATTATCCGAATTTAACAACGAAGTGGTAAGCGCCGTGGATGTTTTCGGGCCTTCTCTCAAACAATTGCATGAACAATTGCTCGAAGCAACCAGCCTGGAAAAGCAGGTTGCATTAGCTGAAGATTATTTTGCAGATAGATTGTTCGTGTCGGAAAAACGCCATCATAAACTGAAATTGGTGGGAGGTTTTGTTGATAATCTGGTGAGCGAAGCCGGCACGAGACGTATCACCGATGTCTCTGCCAGGAACCGGATATCATCACGCTATCTCAATATGTTGATTACCGAATATACCGGTCTGCAACCAAAACTATTGGCCAAAATAAACCGCTTTCAGCACAGTTTGGCTTTGGTTAATTCATCAACGCAAAATCTCACTTCGATCGCTTTCGAAGCTGGCTACTTTGATCAGTCGCATTTCATCCGGGAGTTTAAATCGTTCACAGGTATTACGCCTAATACGTTTGCGGCCAATGCTTCGCCCATTAATCAAATATTGGCGGGCAACTGATATCCTTCCGTTTTGTACAATTTTAGCATTTGGATGCGCCATAGCTTTGACTTTAATAAAATCAAAAAGAAAAAGTTATGAATTTACCAACTCAACCACAGGATGTGCATGCACGCCTGGCCGAAGCCTACAACACAGGCGATTTAAACATTGTAATGACTATGTACGATTTCAATGGCGTATTTGTACCTGAACCGGGAAAAGCCGTCTCAGGCAAAACCGAATTTGAAGATGCTGTAAAAGCCATTTTATCCATCACAGGCAAAATGGATATCAAAACTGTTTATTGTCTTGCTGCCGGCGATCTTGCTGTAGGCCGCTCCGAATGGAGCATTACCGAAGATGGTTTAACTAAAATTAGTGCGAAAGGCATTGAGGTAATGCAAAGGCAAACCGATGGTACTTGGAAAGTATTGTTTGACCATGCCTTTGGCGCTGAAAACGAATTGGCTGTAGTTTAGGCGTTGATTGAAACCAACGATCTTGTAAAGCAAAAAACCACATCCGTGATTGGAATGTGGTTTTGTTCTTCTGTGAGCTCTGTGGTACAAATCTCGAACCGATTTATAGAATATTTAAAAAGAATTGCACACATTAAAAGAGTTGAGTTATGGTGTTAATATATTGATTATGAGTAAATATTTTTTTTTGTGCTATTACTTAGAGATTTTCAAACTTCTTGGAAGCTTTTTTTGTCAGGAAAATCTTTATAGTATTAATTTTAATATTTGATGATTGACCGCAATCGATTCAAGCTCCATAAAAAGGAATGAATATTGAATAATTCGTTCCGCCACTGACCCTTAAACGTCATTTTTAAGTCAATAAAAAATAAAGTGTTCTAAAAATATACCAATTGGTATATTTTTGTATCGATTAAGCCAACTCATTAGGAGCAAAAAATTAACAATTCAATAAGCCGCTTGAATTTGCAATTAGAATTTCAAACAATTCGTAAAAAATGAAATACCAAACAATTTTAGTCACAGGCGCAACCGGATCAACGGGTGTGCCGACTGTAGAAATGTTATTAAAAAAAGGACATTCGGTGCGTGCCTTCGTTCGCAGTGAAGATGAGCGGTCAGCAAAATTAAAAGCCCTTGGTGCTGAACTATTTATAGGAGATTTGCATAATATGGAAGATGTGCGGGCTGCTTGGAAAGGGGTTAAGCGGGCATATTTTTGTTATCCATTACATCCAAACTTATTAGATGCTACAGTCATGTTTGCTCAGGCAGCAAAGGAAGCTAATGCAGAATATATTGTTAACTTATCCCAAAAGCAAGTCGCACCTACATCAAAAAGCCCGGCAACAATTCGCCACTTTTTATCAGAAGAAATTTTTAACTGGTCAGGAGTTGCAACCACACATTTAAGAGCAACGTTCTTCGCGGAATGGTTCTTTTATGTTTCGGCAGCGATCAAACTTGGAAAATTACAAATGGCTTTCCCGGAAAATGCAAGACATGCCCCGTTAGCCGGCGAAGACATCGCACGCACTGTTGCAACCCTTTTAGATCAACCTAATGACCATGCAGGCAAAGTGTACCAGCTTTTTGGTCCACAACTTTTAACCTATACCGAAATAGGCGAAATATTCAGTCGTGCCCTGGATAAAGATATAATATATGAACGAGTTAGCATCCAGGTAATGGCAGACATCATCGGATTGGGTGGGGTTAATTTCTTTAAAGATCACGTTGCTAATGTTATGAGCGATAATCTATTTGCAGATCCGAACATGAACGCTGCGATACTAGATATTACCGGTGAATGTCCGATGACCTTATCCCGATTTATTGAAATAAACCGCTCAGTCTTTATATAATATCTGAATTGATCCGTAGTTTAGGCACTAATTGAAACCAATTATCTTGTAAAGCAAAAAACCACATCCGTGATTGGAATGTGGTTTTGTTTTTCCGTGATCCCGCTGGGATCATTTTTTAATGTACTATATGCTTAAATATCAGTAAGTTATGACGATGTAATTTTGTATGGTCACCGAAAAGGTCACCGAATTACTTTGTACTAACTTGTACTAATTTGACACATTTTAAAAGAACGAGAATTAATAATACAAATATACAAAACCCAAAATATGAGCACGAATGTTTTTTTCGACATGTAAGGATTATTCAACATAATTATTTGTTATGGCGTTAAAGCCACTCAGACTACATAATTCTATAAATACATATATCTACATTTACATAGTAAGATGCACTTAACGCCATTCAATAAATTCTTTGTTGTTTTCGTATAATTGATATAGTCTTTTAGATATGTCAGATTCAGGGTTTTTAATAGTAATTACTAATGTGTCAATTGCTCGGGTTAACGGAATCAAAGACCACATATAAACGAAGCGATTCTTTTTTTCTTCAGGGGATTCTAAAGCAAGCTCATTAGATGAGGTATCCTCCTTATATTTAGAATTTAAATAGTTTACTAATTCATCAATCTCGAAACATACTACTGTCCAACCCTCTAAACCTCTACAAGATTCATATTGAATTAATCGGTGTTGATCAACGCTAATTGGATAGTCCCTCCTTAGTTCCTTGTTAGTTCCATCCCAAAAGCTTAAGTGACCTTGAAATTTATCGACAAGTTTACAATGGCGCATCTTTACAGTTTTGGTGCTACCATTTTTTAATGTTATTTCCTTTTCCCCATCATTTTCAATAAGGCTTGGTGGAACAAGAAATAACATTTCATAAGCTTTATTTCCACTATCCAAACAATCTTTATAAAGTTCTTTATGCATTTCGACCGTATAAGTCGAAGTAATAATTATTCTACCACCATGAAATTCTTGATTTGGTTCCAGTTCCCAACTTAAATTAAATTTTTCAACAAACTCATTTACGAAGTTCACCAGATTTAATTTTTGCCTAAAAGATTTTCTCTCATTAGTTTGTTCGTACTCTTTATGGATTCTCCATTTTGGTTTAACCCAACGCGGATTATTTGACTCTCTTATTTTTTGGTCAGGCGCTTGGGATATTACAATTTTTGAAGGGCCGAAAATACTATATAAAATTTCTACTTCGTCAGGGTTCCAGTCCTGCGCTTCATCTATCATTATATAATCCCAGCTAACCAGTTGATGGTTAACCTGCATTATTGATTCAATATCTTCATTGGGTTGTTTATTATCTCTTATAAACTCTGATAATTCTTTGCAGTACTTCGGATAATTTGCGAAAAATGTAGCGTCGTCGAGCGAATTGTCTTCGGTGTAAATTCCAAAAGCTTCAAATAAATCAATAAAAAATTTAAACAGGGTCATGATGCGCACGCTCTCACGTCCAACACCGTCTGGCACATGGGCCAAGGTCAAAGTTCTTCTTATATCTGCAACTAATGTAAAATTATATGTAAGTATCAGACAGCGATAACCGTAATTCATACATAAGTCGCATGCGATATTTAGCAATTTTACAGTTTTACCTGTGCCAGCTTTACCTTGAATAATAACAAACTTGCCACCCTTTTCTGAATTATCTAAGATTGCATCAGCATATTTTTGCTCTTTTAAAATACGTTTAGATATTCTTTCAAAATGACTACGAGAAATGTTGCCAACGTTTTTTTTAACTATATCAAATAAGTCAAGTGCTTTTCTAAAATGTTGAAAATCAATATTTGCATTTTTCCAACACTGAAAAGCATAATAAGAATTTTTATCTGTGCTGTAATCATTTAAGTATGGCTTTTTTTGAGACAACAACAACATTAAAAGCCATGTAAGTTTAAACTCCTTTGGAAGTATATTGTGTTCGGTAGGATGCTTTAATAGCTTTAGTTCCTTCGAGTCAATATTCCGCAACCAAATAAAATTGGTAACGAAAACATCTGAGTTTACGGGTTCTACATTTTTGAAATAGCGATGTAGTGAATATTTTTGCTTCTCACTTTGGTAAGTTACATCATGTTTTTTATTGTGGTAAGTAACCAATACATTATTCATCGGGCTAATCTGAACTTCACTGGCCGCATGCTTTTTAACCTCAATCGTAAAGCAGAAGTTTGAGAAATAGACATTCTTATTTACATATTCATTTTCATTTTTGGGTCGAAACTTAAGATTTTGTTTAAAGCCACTTCCAAACTTGGCAATTACAACAAGATCTATATCCTTAATTTCTTGACCAAAAAGAGTAACGTTTGTTGTTATGAGAATTTCCCCGGCAATTGTTTCAGGAATTCCTTCAAGTAAAATTTTTTTTAGATCAGTTCCTGCCTTGAATTCATCAGTCCCCTCTTGACCGGTAACTACTACTGAAATCGCCATAAATTCTTATGTGGTATAGTTTAGATAACGTAGCACCAAGATAATGGTATTCTGCCAATTCTAATTTTATACGGCATCTATTATTAAAATCTAAAGGTGATTGTAGTCTTGGTAGCAAGTAATACTGAACAAAATTTTGAAAAAAAAACACCTAAGTTATGTACGAGTGGTGAAAAACTTAAAATCTCCGTGTTCAATTTTGTCCGATTAAAGTATTGAACTATGGAAAAAGCTATTTCACATTTCGATAAACATGGAAAGGTGTTCCGAGATCAGTTGATTACTGTTGGCGACTTGTTAGAGTTTAAAGATCTGTTACTTTCAGAATTAAGATCAATTATTAGAGACCAGGCCAGCGGCAAAGGAAAAAAGTGGTTGAAAGCGATTGAGGTAAGAAAGATATTAAATATCTCACACGGAAAACTTCAGACTTTGCGCGATAGTGGTAAAATACCCTTTACCAAATTAGGCAAAGTAACCTATTACGATGCCGATAAAATAGAAGGGCTTATGGAAACAGCAACTATAGTTAAGTTCTAATATATGTTGAAGCGAAGGGCTAAACGGCGACCTTTTAGGCAGCAAGAATTTAACAATGTTTTTGATGACAATTTGGCTGATTCTGTAAACCAGGGAATGGGGTATCAAATACCACCGCTTATTGGCCATGTAGCTATTTACTTCTATCAGCAAAGCATGACTTTGCCGGATGCCCAAACCTTCTTTCAGTATTACGAAAAAATGAATTGGAAAACTGTTACAGGCAGGCCGCATAAAAACTGGAAAGTTTTAGCAAAGGATTGGATTTATAATGCCCTTCAGCAATCGAAATTATTGGAACGTCAAAAAGCAAAACGAGTAGCCTTCCCTGATATAGAATCATAGAATTATGCATTTGCATAAATATGTATTTATAGAATTATGTAAGTATTGAACGCTGTAAATAGAGAAATGCAGCTTTACAGAAATATGTACTTATAGAAATATGCAATTGATAAAATATGCATTTAAAGATTTACAACATTATGCAATTACAGCAATATGCATTTAAAACAATTTAGAATTAAATAACATGGGAAAGATTATCACGGTAGCTCACCAAAAAGGTGGCGTAGGAAAAAGCACACTTGCCATGAATTTAGCAGTGTGTTTTCAGGATCAGCTAAAGGTCGCGTTGGTTGATACGGATTTGCAAGGAAGCCTTCTTCATATTAAGGAAGAATTGCCCGATTTAGCAGTTGTTGGTAATGAACACTTGGAGGAAATTACAAAGTTGGAATACGATCTGATTATCGTTGATACGCCGCCTTATTTGTCCAACAAATTGCCGGAACTTTTCAGCTTATCAGATTTCATATTAATCCCTACCAAAGCAGGCTTTTTTGATGTGATGGCTATCCGGTCAACAATCGCTTTGGTGAAAGATGCGCAAGTTAAGAAACCGGAAATTCAAGCGGGTATCGTCATGAATATGATTAAACCCCGATCAGGTATTACCAAAGAAGTGAGCGGGCTTTTAGAAAGTATGGAAACACCCGTTTTGACAACAATGATACACGACAGGGTAAGCATTGCCAGGTCATCAATTACCGCAGGGGTTTTGAATGGAAGCGATGCTAAAGCGATAGACGAAATCACAACATTAGCCGAAGAGATCGTTAACCGCATTAGTGCATAATTACATAAATACAGATTTATGTACTGGTCTAAAATCATTGTTTATTGAAGTTCTAAGGAAAGGTATTACCATGGCAGATTACAAAGACAAGCTGGGTGGCTTAGCGGACAAGCTTAAGAAGGACACTCCTAAAACACCCATTCAGGAGGTACACCCGATCAAGCAAAGTGCCGCAGTTAAAGAGGAAGAGGCGCAGTTAAATGTATGGATTCCCAGGGCGCTTTTAAAGCGCATGAAGTCTTACGGCGTTGAGCATGATCAATCTTTAAAGGACATTAGTATAGATGCTTTAAAATTCTTTTTAGATGCCAAATTGAAGAAGTCAACTTGATTAAGTTCTTAACAGAATGCTTGCAGGATGAAGAAGTCTTAAGGGATGAGATTGCCTCTTTTCAGCAATCAGCAAGATAAACGTTTGTATTACAAACGAAATCTTGCCCTCCCTTCCGAAGTCAGTCCGGGGCCATGGTAAAATCTTCCAAAGTCAGATTTTATAAGAAAAGAGGTATGGAAAATCAGGATGAAAACAGATCAAAAACTTTACTTACAAGGCTGAAACCAGCCGAATACAAGTATATATATACATCATTTAAAAAGACACGGTTTAACAAATTAAGTGAGTATTGCAGAAGCATATTATTAAGCAAACCGGTGGTTGTTACATACCGCGATAAGTCGATGGATGAAATGCTGGAGGAACTGTCATTACTTCGAAAAGAGTTAAATGCTATTGGCAACAATCTCAACCAGGCAGTTCGCCAAATTAATAGTTCGCATGGAAATGCGGATAACCGTTTATGGCTAAATCTGCTATCCATAATTGGCAGCAAGGTCGATCCCGCAATCCACCAGATCAAAGAACGTATGCAAAGCTTTTCAGAATTATGGTCGCAAAAATTAAAACCGGGAGAAGCATCATCGGTGCAATAAATTACAACGAACATAAAGTCAGGATTGGCAAAGCGGAGTTGGTTTCAGCCCCAGGCTATCTGAAAGATCCGGCTAATTTAATGTTCAATGATAAGCTGCAACGACTTACAGACCTTGCTAATCGAAATGAACGTACGCTCGTAAATGCTTTGCATGTGTCTTTGAATTTTGCAGTTGGCGAAAACCTGGATAAAGATGTTTTACAGCAAATCGCTGACGACTACATGGACGGGTTGGGGTTCGGTAAGCAGCCTTATTTGGTTTACCAACATCATGATGCCGGACACCCCCATCTGCATATTGTAACCACCAATATTGAGCCGGACGGAAAACGTATCAGCTTTCATTTACTGGCAAACAGGACATCTGAAGCTGCAAGGAAACAGGTTGAATTAACGTACAATTTGGTGAAGGCGGAAAACCAGGGTAAACAGCAAAAAATCATTAACAGACCATTAGAGCAGTTGAATTATGGCAAGTCAGAAACTAAAAAATCAATCACTAATGTAGTCAACGAAGTAGTGAAGGCCTACAAATTTACCAGTATTCCTGAATTGAATGCCGTACTAAATCAATACAATGTCACGGCTGATCGCGGTTCTAAAGATTCCAGAATGTATGAAAAGAACGGCTTAGTTTATTGGGTGCTTGATACAAAAGGTAATAAAATTGGCGTGCCGATTAAGGCAAGTAGTATCTACGGCAAGCCAACTTTGAAAGCGCTTGAAGACCGGTTTCGGTTAAATGAGGTTCTACGAAAGCCATTAAAAGAACAGTTGAAATCAAAGATTGACAAGGTATTATCCTCACCTGTTTCAAAATCTACGTTTCAAAACAAGTTGAAAGCAGACGGAATTCAGGTCATTTTCAGGCAAAATGAAGAAGGCCGATTGTACGGGATAACATTCGTTGATCACGGGTCTAAATCCGTGTTTAACGGCAGCGACTTAGGTAAAATCTACAGTGCCGCGTCATTAATAAATTGGTTTAAAAACGAGGAAACAACGCATAGTAAATCAGTTTTCAAAAATGAAAATAGCAGCTCTCAAGCCCCCCATAACCCTGACAATTTTTCAGTCTCAAACTCAACTGGTGGTAACGGTGAATCACTGCTAAACATATTATTTAAGGAAGAACAGCAGGACATGGCAGCTATCAGCAGGCTTCAACAAAATAAGCGCAAGAAGAAAAGAAAAGGTCACACACTTTAAAATTTACCATTATGCAAACAGGTGAAAACGAACAAGCCCTTAGAAAGATAATAGACTTTACAAGGCTTTTAAGCATCGCTATTTTAATCGTACATTTTTATCTAAGCTGCTTTACAGCCTTTCAGATTATAGGCTTAACAAAACCAGTCTTAAGCCGTATTTTATTGCCCGTATCGAAAATGGGAATTTTTGCTAACGTTCTTTACGCAAAAGTGTCCTCGCTTATTTTGTTAATGATTTCGCTGGTTGGCAGCAAAGGAAAAAAGGAAGAATCTATTACTCCAAAAAGGGTTGTCATTTATTGTATTGTAGGGGTATCACTTTACTTTATTAGTACAGTGTTCCTTAAAATGCGTTACCCCGCGACCACAATAGCTACTTTGTATATAGGTGTAACAGTAATAGGTTACATGCTGCTTCTTTCCGGGGTTAGTTTGCTTTTCAGAATGTTAAAAATCAATCTGGGGAAAGATATATTTAATAGGGAAAATGAATCCTTCCCGCAAGAGGAAAGGCTTTTAGAAAACGAATACTCCATCAACTTACCGGCGGTATATAATCTGAAAGGAAAAAATCGCAAAAGCTGGATAAACATTATTAACCCGTTCCGGGGAACATTGATTGGTGGTAGCCCAGGTTCAGGTAAGTCGTACTTCGTCATTCGACACATCATTACTCAACACATTCAAAAAGGCTTTACCATGTTGGTATATGATTTCAAATATGATGATTTAACCAAGATCGTCTACAATGCGCTGCTGAAATACGGCCATTTATATAAAGTACAGCCAACCCAATACATTATTAATCTTGAAAATATCATGCACCGGGCTAATCCTTTAGAACCGCATACGATGATGGATATAACTGACGCAATAGATGCAAGCCGGACGATCATGCTCGGACTTAACCGGGAATGGATAAAAAAACAAGGTGACTTTTTCGTTGAATCTCCAATAAACTTTATTACAGCGATCATGTGGTTTCTAAAAAAATATGAAGGTGGGCGCTACTGCACACTGCCTCATGTTATTGAATTAGCGCAGGTAGAATATAGGGAGTTGTTTGAACTATTGTTGCAAGAACCGGAAATAGAAGTGCTTATTAACCCCTTTGTATCTGCCTGGCAGAATGAAGCCTACGAGCAGTTAGAAGGACAGATTGCAAGCGCAAAAATTAGCCTGGCCCGGTTAGCATCCCCGCAACTGTATTATGTATTGAGCGGAAATGATTTTTCTATGGACATCAATAATCCAGATGAACCTAAAATCGTTTGCCTTGCTAACAATCCGCAAAAATCACAAGTCTACGGAGCGGTATTATCGCTTTACATTAATAGGATCAACAAGCTTGTAAACCGGAAAAATCAGCAAAAGTGCAGTATGATTTACGATGAGTTTCCAACTATCTATTTTAATGGGATTGATAACCTGATTGCAACAGCCCGATCAAACAAAGTTGCCGTTACCCTGGCTGTACAGGATTACAGCCAGCTTAAAAAAGATTACGGGCGTGAACAAGCAGAGGTTATATTAAATATTGTCGGTAACATAGTCTTCGGACAGGTGACGGGGGATACAGCAAAACAGCTATCAGAGCGATTCGGAAAGATTAATCAGGAGAAGGAAAGTATATCAATCAACAGCCAGGATACATCCGTAAGTAAATCGACGCAATTGGATTACGCAATCCCTGCATCAAAAATTGCTTCTTTATCCTCTGGAGAATTTGTCGGAATGGTTGCCGACGATCCCGATAATAAGATATCTCTAAAAACATTTCACAATGAAATACAGAACGATCATGAAGCTATTAGAAACGAAGAGCAATCTTATTTAGCAATACCTGAAGTTCGGGATATAGATCAAGCAACAATTTTGAGTAATTATCAGCAAATTAAAGACGATATAAAAATTATCCTTGCCAATGTAATTGCTTATGAAAAATAAATGCTGTCATGTTCAAATATCAGTTAGGTAGCTGATTATTAACTAAATATTACATTTCTGTTAAGTATGTTGGAACATCATATTCTTAAATTGCGTATAAATTTATACCTAATTAGCCAACATCACAGATATGAGAACTTATACCGAACGCCTTTACAGTGCTTTAGAAAATCAATTAAATGAAGTTTCAATCAACGGTGACTCCATAGCCGATCAGTACAAAACTTCTATTCAGCTTTGCAAAAAGGCAATGGCAAAGCTGAAAAACTACATTTCAAGTTATGCTTTCGAGAATAAGGAAGAAGAAATATACTTTTTTAAAGTTCTTAAGCCTCAATTCTACAGCAAGTACATTTACTTCATAAATGTATATAAGTTCATTATGCAGGCTCCTCCGGGCGGTGAAGGTATTTTAAAAGACTTCATCAATTACGAATTAGCTGACATCAAGCGTTTTTTTGATCACAATCAAACATTTTATCAGTATTATCGGTCGGGATCAACTCAAATGGATGAATTATACTTTACCCGCGGAGGTTTTGATGTGCATGTAGATCTTGAAGAGTTTGAGGAAGATGAACAATATTCAACCAGCCATGATTATAAGCTATCCAAAATCATTGCCAATGAAAAGTATCAGGACTTCTTAAATCTCGAACTCCAAAAATCTTTGGAACATGACGATACACCACCAGAAATGGGTCTTGAGTTGCCCCTTACCTGGACTTTCAATAAAACAGATCTTGTTGAGTTAATCTACGCATTAGTTGCTGTGGGCGTATTCAATAACGGGAATACGGAAATAAAAACTGTAGTGAGTTTTTTTCAAACTGTGTTTCACGTCGATCTTGGTTCATATTATCATAAATACCTTGATATCGTCAAACGGAAAAAGGAACGTACCGCTTTCTTAGATAAGCTTAAACTGGCGTTATTAAGACGAATTGACGAAAAGTTGAATGAAGAAGCAACGCCGCAACAAAGGCTGAAATTTGGCTGATTGCAAATGGCTGTTTATCAGAATATTACAGTCATTTAAATAAAAAAAACACCTAAGTTAGGTATAGGTGGTGAAAAAATAATTTTTTCTACTCCAACCTTTGCTTTCACAATCGCCGCATGGTGCGGTGAGGTTAAAGCAAAGCAATTATGTTGTCCTCTATTTCCTGGCAGCACTATTTCGCCGCCATTGTCATCATTACTGTTTCCTATTACCTGTATGTGGTTCTCAGGTATTATCAAAAAGAAATAAGTAATCTATTTAATCGCAAGCCTCAAAAATCTGAATTCTTTTCGGTCGGTCAATCTTCTGGTATTCCTGTGATGGGCCAGGCTAAACCGGATAACGGGGTAACCATTAGCGAAATGCAAAACTTACGATTTACAGAGGTTTTGCCGGACGACCCTAAAGAATCCGTCTTTGAACAGCACCAAATTACCGCCATTCAAAATGACCCATCTAAAGAGTTGGTAACTGAAGCTGGTAACCTGATTGAAGCTTTTAAAGAAGTGGACAACAAACAGGAGTTCTTAACCCTGGTGGGTATTCTTGTCGGCTCTTATAAAAATTTTCAGGAGGACATAGACCTTCCTGCTGCACTAAACCGCGTGGTAGAAATCTCCAAAGACAAATTAAAATTTACAGTTGCCATTACAGACTTCCAGAGTAACTGGGCGTAGGCAAACTATCCATTAACATCAAAATTCAAAGTTATGAAATCTCAAAAAACAGAAATCCGTTTGAAAGCGGTAAATTTTTTAAGGCATTTAGCAGCAACAATCACCTTAATAATTATTAGCCTGAGCCTTTATGCCCAGGATGGTAACTCAGGGATAACAGCAGCCACCACGCAGGTTAAAAGTTACTTCTCTACGGGCACAAGTTTAATGTATGCTATCGGGGCGATTGTTGGACTTGTTGGTGCTATCAAAGTATTTAAAAAATGGAATGATGGTGAACACGATACCGGCAAAGTTGCCTCAAGCTGGTTTGGCAGCTGTATATTTCTGGTAGTAGTTGCGACAGTACTGAAGTCATTTTTCGGAGTATAAAACCTGTATCATGGCATTATATCAGATAAATAAGGGAATTAACAAGCCTATCGAGTTTAAAGGACTTAAGGCGCAGTACATCGGCTACCTGGCAATTGGATTGGTGTTGTTGCTTATCGGCTTTGCAGTTATGTATATCGTAGGGGTGCCGGTCATTAGTTGCATTATGGTCATTTCTGTTTTAGGCAGCGCACTATTTTATCAGGTATTTAAATTAAGCCATAAATACGGAGAACATGGCCTGATGAAGAAAGCAGCCAAAAGGTATCTACCTAATCATTTGAAGTTTACGACAAGAAATCTATTCTTAAAATTAAAGAAATAATCATGGCATCACACAGCAAAGCAGAACAGGTATTTCCTGTATATAAGGTGGAGCATAACTCCATGGTTTCCGCTAATGGCGATCTTACCATTGGTTA
>Ga0163162_10001509_pt1 | contig 21675 bp, 22 predicted proteins | sample S55metaG_FD_115310 | JGI IMG/M metagenome (GOLD analysis project Ga0163162, IMG submission 115310) | Switchgrass rhizosphere microbial communities from Kellogg Biological Station, Michigan, USA - S5-5 metaG | ecosystem: Host-associated > Plants > Roots > Rhizosphere > Soil | place: USA...
AGTTAGCCGTAAGAAATTTTATGATCTGTCTCCTATCACTTTCATCTTTTTCCCGTATTTCAAGCCAGTGTTCTTTTTCATTGATATTTACATAGAGCTCGGCATGGTCTTCCGGGTCTTCGGTTTCAAAAAATAGCTTCATTTGTTTTGCTTCCATATGCGGTATCGCCTCTGTTCCAAATTTAGCCTTTGCAAATTCATTTAAGTCGACAAAGGCGAGTTTTGGGGAGTTGAACGGTTTGAAGAGCCTGCCATTTGCTTTACAGCCGAAGGTCAGGCCATCGGCGACGACGAATTGCTCGTCTTTCTTGCAGCCGTTAACGAGCAACAACGCAGAAGATCCGATCAAATAACCAGGTAACTATTTTCTTTTCAGACGTCCAAACTATGATACCCTGCCAATCATGTTCTGGCAAATTTCGCGACTGCTCTCGGTCGCTTAATAATTTTGCAACGAAGATCAATGTTGTTGCCGGAGGAAAGCTATTGCATCACACATACCGGGTGATAACGTTTGCGAGTGGAAACTGGCCGATATATACCGCAAAGAAGTTTGCTTTAATCCACCTGACCAATCATTATTGCAGAAAAGAATTCCCGAACGTGCAAAAGTGACCCGAAGGGGCTCTTTCGGAGCGACGCAACAGGAGTCTGATAGTAGTAATGCGGCTTCGTACCTAAATAAACTTGTCCGTTCTCTCAGATTCCTCTCTTTGCTCGGAATGACGAATCGCCTACTTCTCATAACTCATTATTCATAACCAACTACATCTATTCACTATACACTTTTATCTATCATCTACCAACCAATCCCATAATCCTCTCCATTATTACTGCTGCCGCCCCAGATGGTGCCATGCTTCCAGTCAAAATACATGGCATTGATAGGGCCTGAGGTTCGTTCACCAAAAGTTAATTTATAGCCCATCGCTTTTAATTCCTTTCTCGTAAAATCAGGAGTGTTTATATCCAATAAAATACTGCCGGGTTTTGGTTTGCGGTCATCTGTTTTTGTTCCTCCAAGGGAAAGCCATAACTGATCAGTATTGATGTTCGGCGCTTCGACAGCTTCTTGTACGGTCATTCCAAATTCAACAACATTTAAAAAGAATTGAAGAAGATTCTGATCCTGTGTATCGCCACCCTGTACAGCAAATGCCAGGAATGGCTTTCCATCTTTCATCGCCAGTGATGGTGTTAGTGTTACTCTTGGACGTTTGCCGGGTTCAACGACATTAAAAGGATCAATGGATGGATCGAGCACAAAACTTTGCATGCGCTGGCTCATGCCCACACCGGTATGACCCGCGATACAGGCAGGTACCCATCCGCCGCTGGGCGTTACACTTACCACCCAGCCATCTTTGTCGGCCGCTTCAATAGAAGTTGTACCACGATGCAATGCATCTAAATAATTTTCATCGACGGGTGCACTGTTGTAAGCAACAAAACCCCGCTGCTTCATTACATCCCTGTAAGGATTTGTCTTGCCTTCATACGGATAAGGATCACCGGGGCCAATTTTGGGATCGTTCTTATCCCAGTTGATCAGCTTCGCCCTTTCCTTGGCATAGTCTTTTGAAAGCAATCCCTGGATGGGTTCATCAGGTGCGAAATAAGGATCGCCATAATAAAAATCACGGTCAGCAAATGCAAGACTCATGGTTTGATAAATTGTATGTATGTAGCGTGTTGAATTATATCCCATGCCTTTGAGATCGAAATTTTCCAGGATGTTCAATGCCTGCAGCATAGCGGGTCCCTGCGACCATTGTTGTAATTTGTAAACATCAATACCCTTATAATTTATTTTTAGCGGTTCTTCCTGTATCGGTTTCCATTTGGCAAGATCTTCCATCGTAATTAGGCCACCTTGCTCCTGACAACCACGAACAAACTCTTTTGCAATGTCACCTTTATAAAAACGATCATAAGCAGCATAAATAGCTTCCTTTCGGTTCTTCCCTTTTTTCAAAGCCTCTTGTTCGGCATCTACCATTTTTTGTAAGGTTTGCAGCAGATCTTGCTGACGAAATAGTTCTCCCGCTTCCGGTGCTTCATACTGTTGTCCTGCATGCGGAAGAAAAACAGCTTTGGAATACGGCCATTGTTTGATGCGCTCTTTATTTCTTTCAATGCTCCTTGCAGTTTCGTCTTCCATCGGGTACCCATCGGCCATTTGCATAGCAGGCGCAAGGACTTGTTTCAAACTCATGGTTCCATACTCTGCGAGCATAAAACACAGACCTCCGGGAGTGCCAGGCGTGACCGCAGCAAGCGGCCCATATTCGGGAGGATAATCGTACCCTTTGCTTTTAAAGAAATCAACAGTAGCACCTGCGGGCGCCACACCCAATGCATTTATTGAAATAACCTTTTTTGTTTTGGGATTATAGATGATCGCCTGCGTTTCTCCACCCCAACTCAATACATCCCACATCGTACAGCCTGCCGCCAGCATGGCACAGGCCGCATCAATGGCATTACCACCCTGTGTAAATATCATAGCGCCAGCGTTCGCAGAAAGTGGTTTACCTGTGATGGCCATCCAATTCCTGGCGTGTAATGGAGGCTTTTGTGTTTTTTGTGCCATGGTGGAAAGAGTTAAGAGTAGGAATAAGAGAAGGGAAAGGATCCTCATAAAAAATAGTTTAGTGATTAAAGGTAATGTAGTTAATGGAGACACGAGGGCATGGAGAGACTCAGAGGAGAATCCATTCCGTTTCGCAGTTTTTAGCAGTATGGAAAGTAGCAATCCTCAATTGCAATTGGGTAGTTCTAGGGAATAGTACGAAAATGACAAAAATAGTAAGGGTACAACTGCCCTGTTATTGGCCATCCAGGCTTTTTCTTTTTAACTTTAATAGCATCAATCCGGTCTATGAAAACGAAACACCTGCTGCTGGTACCTGTTATCTTCTTACCCTTTACTTTTTCCTGTAAAGAAAAAAAGGTCAAATTCTCTCCCGTTCATTTTTACCTGATGGATAGTCCCAGCGATTTTGATTCTATAAATATTCATATCAAAAGCATCGAAGCAAATGTGATTGGAGACAGTGCAGTATGGGTGCCGGTTGATACAAAGGATACCATTGTCAACGTTTTTCATTTGCAGGATAGCATCACTATGCAGGTGGCTCATGATAACGTGCCCACGGGTTTGTTAAAACAAATACGGTTTATTTTGGGTGATGACAATTCAGTAGTGATAGGAGGTATCTCCCACCCTTTACAACTACCTGCCACAGGATCAGGTGCACTTCTCATTGACATTGACAAAAAGCTAAATGAGGTGTTCAATGGGTTCATACTTGATTTCGACGCATCACAATCCATTGTTGCTGATAGTGGAAATTACAGATTGGAGCCAGTGATCAAGTTGATACGTTAACATAATAGATCTTCAATAATAGATCTTACGCTATGCTGGCAGGTTATAAATAACGTTCCTGAAATTTGAAAGCCGTACATGAAGAGTTGGAAAATCTTAAGAAAATATCTGCGATGGTGCCTGATAATGCTCCTCTGCTTTTTGGTACAGGGTCTCGTTCCACCCAACGTTATCGCTAATCATGATCTGAAATTTCTGGCAACGATTTTACTACCGAGGAGATCGATCATAGTTTTGAGAAGTCAAGTGCGTGTGTTGTGGATCCAATTCAACATATTCTTCTTTTCAAAGGAAAACAAATAGTCGGAAGTTTAGATCACAGTCAGCAGTTGAATAGTAATTGGATCATTATTCACATCATCATTGACTACTGTCCATTCAACCATTGACCATGCACATACTCAGTTTCAACACATAGGAAACTGCCAAAAAAGTCTGCCTAATTTTCAGTAAGTTATTTTTTAACCCCTATGCGATGGTTTCCACTTCATTAAACATCATACGTAAATTCCCTTGTCATAAAACGCTATGCTGTGCAGGTTATGAAGAGTATTTTTGGGTTCGTTCTTTAATTAGCAAGCAAGAGTTCCGTAAGAAAATGAAAAGCCCAAACGTCCGCACCCATCGGTATCCTGCAAGCTAATTTTCTCTTCCAATTTCCATGTAAATACTCTTCCTTTTTTCCTATGCTGAATCATCTGTAAGAATCCAAACCCTCCGGGTCGGCATTGTTTTAACCTTGAAAAGTAAAAACGATGTTGAAAAGTAAATTGGTGAAAGCAGGTTTGTTTGGCTTTGGAATCGTTCCTATAATCGCCTCTGTGAACGGAGCCAACCAACAATTTGCTGACACTACAACCACGACTGTAACTGTTGATCCAGTTATTCGCCAACTGCCGGCGTTCGATTCATCATTTGCAGAATTAAATGACTTGTCTTCGGCTATTTTAACCGATGTTCCAAAAATCCGGTTGAATTCTCATGTCGCAAAATTTGTACGGGATTATAATGAGGGGAATGAAGATGACTTAGAAATGATCAGGAAAAGAGGTGATCGTTATTTTCCAATGATGGATTCTATTTTTACACTCTATCATTTGCCAACGGAATTAAAATACCTGGCTGTAGTTGAATCTGAGTTAAAAGCGACAGCCGTATCACGTGTGGGTGCTGTGGGACCCTGGCAATTGATGGCTTCCACGGCACGCGATCTTTCATTGAAGGTAAAAGGCAAATACGACGAGCGCACAAATTATTCTAAAAGCACGGTCGCTGCTGCAAAATACCTGAGAGATCTGTATAATGAATTTGGGGATTGGCTGCTTGTTATCGCTTCTTATAACAGCGGCCCCGGTAAAGTTTTGACAGCGATCAGGAATTCAGGGAGTCGTAATTTCTGGGTATTGCAAAATTATCTGCCGGCTGAAACCAGGGGGCATGTAAAAAGATTTATTGCCACTCATTATTATTTTGAAGGCTACGGAAGCATCACCACTTTAACCAAAGCCGAAGTGACGGCCTATAAGAAATCGGTGGGCACATTCATCACTAAACAAAAAATAGACCTTGCAAAAGCAGAAGGAGGAAAAGTGGAAACATTCAAAACCCGTAATGCGGTAAGTTTGAATACAAATAAATAAAAACCGTCCCGACAAATCGGGACGGCTATCTTTATTGATTGTTTATTAGTACCTATCACTATCATCGTGATCTCTCCTGTCATATCGATGATCATAGTCACGATCGTTTCCTTTTCGATAATTATGATCCTTCCAGTCACGCCCGAATCTGGATTCGCTGATCTGCAATTGTCCAAAACGGTCAATGTCGATCTTTACATCACTGTTTCGTAACTGGAAGCTTGAAGAGGCCACCAGCCTTTTCGTGTTCATAAAGAATCCTCGTTTCATTTTGTACACTTTGATATCATGACGGCCGTCAAAAAGACTGGAGATATTGATAGTATTACCGTGGGTGAGGTATTGTCTACCATCGATAACAATGGCATACCGTTTTGCGGAGGTAACAGTAACGGTAGGTCGTCGGTCAGCCGCAAACATGACTACGGTAAGCATTAGACCGAAAGCGAGTGTAAAAATTTTTTTCATCTTATTTGAGTTTTATTTTTTTCCCTAACCCAACCGGAAGAGCTTGGGGATTATTGATTTTCATTCCCGGTTGTACCTGTTTATTCAAAGCAGATGCCACCATGCCAAAAAATTGAGAAGGAATCGTTAAGGCCATTGTTATTTATGGTTAATGGATATTTTGGGATTGGTAAAGGGGCCATTCAACAGGAATGGCTTCTTGGCATGTCTTTTTCTCTATAGTATAAAAAGACGTATGAAAGCAAATCAAAAATCGAAGCAAACCCCAAAACGGGAAACGAAACCCTTACCCGAGACAATTGAAGAGAGGGTTCACCGGCATATCAGCGACATAAATAGTAAGATTACGGATGATGATATCAAGAGTGTAAGAACGGAGTTAGATATAAGAAAAAATGCTGCGGATCTGCCCCCGGAAGAAAATAAAGCGGTTAAAAAGCAAAAAAGAAATTCCCGGAATAAAAATGACAAACAGACCGGCGAAGAAAAGCACACGACACCCTGGGACCTGCTGAGTGAAGGTTATGAATAAAATTTAACTAAACATGTAAAGAAACTGTGCATAACTTGAGACAACCTTCATTGTTTTTTATACGTTGCTTTGTTAAATTGCGTTAGCACAAAAAAAAAATCCTACCGACGATGCGATCAGAAAAAAACACTCACAGTTCGTTCAAAAATGTCCAATTTTCAAAACTGGTAAAAACCGAAGGGAGATTAAGAGAATTCAATTTTAGAAAGTCAAACCCCGGAGGAAATATTCTGTTTTTTGTGGATGTTACGGACGATCGCAGCGATCGTATTATCTTTCAGATGCAAAAAGACAATGACTCATGGAAGATCCAGCCACAATTGCTTCCGGATTGGATAGTGAAGAATGAAAATAAACTCCATGAACTTATCGAGGATGAACTAAAATTTCCATCCTAGCTGTTTAGGCTTCTTCTAACGTCAGCAATTTTTCCCCGCTGCTTCTGCCGTAAAATAAGAGCGAGTTATCAGTCGTACCACTAATTTCTATTCGCAATTCCTTTTCTTCAGCAATAGGTACATCGGGCTGCAGAATAAAACATCCGTCGTCCTTGTAAATATAAAAAGGTATTAAAGCCCGACGGTCAATATGGATGGAATTATTAGCAAAACTGAATTTTCTTGTACCACCCTTTTCATAGTATACCCGGCTCTCCAGGAGTGTATAGATGTCTTCAAGTGTCATAAACAACAGTTTTAAGATCAAAAATTTAACCCAAAGCAAAAAGGAGTCCTAAGGACCCCTTTTATTACTTTACCAGCGATTATTTGAAAACGACCGGTTATTACTGGTTTTCTCTTTCGGCCTGGCCAGATTTACCTTAATGGTACGTCCATCAACGGTGGCACCATCTAACTCCTGGATGGCTTTTTGACCTGCTGCCTCGTCAGGCATTTCTACAAACGCAAAACCACGGCTGCGATTGGTAAATTTGTCTGTGATCACTTTTGCAGAGGTAACCTCGCCGTATTCGGCAAAAAATTCTCTCAAGTCTTCATCCTTTACGGCGAAGCTCAGATTCGAAACATAAATGTTCATACTTGTTATTTAAAAAAAAATAAAAAACATCTGAGAAAAAAAGCAAGAGGTAAAGAAGACTAACTATTAGCAGATTGCGTAGCAGAAAAGACATTCACTTACACGATGCTGAAAAACTCAAATTATCGCTGCTAAGTTACGTTTAATGTTTCAAACCCACCTTTTTATTTTGTTAATACGACCTTTATTACTCGCAGAGACTTAGATCTGCAGTTGTCTTCGTACTAAACCTTATCATTCGAACTTTTGACGCGGAGTTATAGTACAGGATCAAACAGCCGTATTGCGTCTCGAAGGCGTCCCAATCCTTGTCTTTTAATTTAGGATTACCGAGCATTTTGAAAAAGCTTCCGCGTTTGCCTCCCATTAGTGGCAATGAAAGTTTTCCTTTAAACTTGGGGCCTATCTCAACATATTCCCTTTCTGTAAAAAAAACGACATCCCTATCCTTGTAGTAGATCGCACCGCCGCACTTTGACGTGGTCGGTTCTTCATTAGTAAAACAGGGCAGTTTGGTTTTTATTAGGGCGGGTGTGAAATCCGGATGCACGCCATTTATTTTTCCGTCAAGAATATCAACAACAAAATCCGTGCACATGGGTTTTACTTTAAGCTGCGCACTTGCAGACAGGAAAACTGTTAATGATAAAAATGACAAGAGAATGTTTTTCATAATGGTAAATTCAGGCGCTTCTCCTAAGCAAAATTCCTGCTAAACTATTATTGCAGGTAATAATAAGCCCCCACTTGCGTAAAAATTCCTGTGAGATAACCAAGTAAAATTTGACCGATTGTATGTGCTCCAAGTAACCAACGTACTATGCCCACAATTATTGCTATCAGTAGAGCAAATATCAATGGCTTAATTGTTATTTTTTCACTCAGCATAAGCACAATACATACACCGGGAAGAATGGCCGCCGCCGTTGTATGCACACTGATCTTGTAAAAATTGGTAACAATGAAAAGAATAAAAATTGAAAGACAACTTCCAAAGACTAACGAGTGAATGAAAATGGGAAGGCCTGGCGCCATCAACCAATAAGCCAGTGTGTAAAATACAAGAGCCGTCAAAAGAGGATAGATACGGTCGCTCGCCTCGTGCATCTTGCTATCGGAGATCAGATCCAGTTTTCGAAACAAAAACACAGATAAAAAAGGAAAGAAAATCGTAAACAATGCCAGCTTTGCTATGAAGATCCTTATTGCGGAAGAAGAATAATCATGGAAGGTTGATGGAACTAATTTGTATATCCCAAAAGCCGCAATCGTTGTCATAAAGAAAGGATGAAAAACGAAGGATGCTATGCGGGAAAAGACGATAAGTCCTTTTGATCGCGTCCTGGGTTGAGGTTTCCTGGCCTGGCGTCGCTTCATAATTGTTTTTTATCACAAAAAATTCAGGATCATAAAGAAAGCTGCCTGCGCTGCAGCCTTTGGAATACTTCCTTCTGATCTCAAACTTCGATCTCTCCTTTCATATAAAAAACACATTGACCGGCAATGGTTACGCGGTCGCCAGAATAGCCAACCCATAACTCTCCTCCGCGCGGTGACAATTGTTTTGCGTGCATTTCTTTTTTATTTAATCTTTCGCTCCAGAATGGAATAAGCTGGGAGTGTGCAGACCCGGTGACGGGATCTTCATCGATACCCACAGAAGGAGCAAAGAAACGGGAGACAAAATCGACACCGTCCGTGCCAGGGGCTGTTATGATCACTTTCTCATTCCATTTCTTGATCGCCGTAAAATTTGGACGTGCATTTTTTACCTCCTTTTCATTTTCCAGCAGAACCAACAGGTCACGATGTTTGTAGATCGCAAGAATTTCAATAACACCAAGCCCGTCACGCAAGTTTCCCGGGTAGTTATAGACACGTTCAGGTTTCCAGGCGGGGAAATCCATGATATAAGTGTCTCCGTTTTTCTGAACTTCAAGCTTGCCGCTTTTCGAATGAAAAACAATTTTTTCTTTCCTGAATTTCAGAAAATGATACAGTACAAAGGCAGAAGCTAACGTTGCATGTCCGCAAAGACTTATTTCAGCGGAGGGAGTAAACCAACGGATATCATAATCTTCCGCCACAGGAACAAAAAAAACAGTTTCGCTCAAATTATTTTCCAGGGCAATTTGCTGCATCAGATCATCAGCGATCCAGTTCTCCAGGGGAATGACTGCCGCAGGATTGCCTCCAAATAATTTGTCCGTAAAAGCGTCAACCTGGTAAAGAGTGAGTTTCATTGTGATTTGTGAATTGTCAATTGAATAGCAAATTTAATAAGAGTCATCATACACCACTCACTATTCACCATTGACCATTCACAAAGCTATTTTTTCTTCAACACAACCTTCGACTGGCTAAACTTGTAGGCGGGCTCCAAAAAGGCTATATAATTAGGCCAGGCATCCTTTTTATCGAAGTTCTTTTTGTAGATTTTTTTTGTATTGATGAGCAATTTATCATTTTCAACCTTCGCCGAAGAGATAAACGCTCCACTTTCATTATCGATGTTTGTGTTTAACTCCTGCAAACCATCTACCGTGTAACCCGGCGGAATATTGATACGGATGTTATTCTCAATAGTTCGTGCGTGTGGAAGCCAGATATCAACTTGTCTCCCCGCCAATTCGCTTTGTTCAAGCTTGATCTGATCCCCGATCAGCTTACCGACATCGAAGATGTAGTTCTTCCCGGCCTTGCTTAACAATTTTTTTAGCGTGAATTTTTCTTTGAACTGCAGCATAGCTGTATCCCCATATCTCCCATCCTGTAATAATTCGAAGTCTTCATATTTGTCCACGTCCATGTCTTCTTTTAAACTTTTCTCAAAAATTTCTTTACGTTCCTTGATATGTTCGTCTTTGTCGGGATCATCGTATTTCGTCGGGTCTCCTTGTGTGACCACTTCCGGCTGTTTATCTTTTTTCTTTTTGCTTTTGTCCCTGGCTGGATCCACATAATACTTTGCAAAATCATAATTAAGATAGCTGCGGTCAAGATTTGCGCTGCCGATCAATGAGGCCTTTTCATCACCCAGGTAAGAGCTCACTCTCTCGGTTTTTGCAAGCTCCATGGCATCATTGAAGTTGATCGTGTAATCTTCTTTTTCTACATTATCATTATAACCCGATGCGGGTATGGAAGAACGATAATAACGATTAGCCTCGTCGTAGGCGATACTATAACCTTCTGAACCCTCCATATATTGGTAGGGTGTTCCAAACGCGTCAAAATTGTTGAAGGCCTCTAAAAAATAATAGCGGCGTTTGCTTTTTACTTTCAGAACAAAATCCAGCTCATCCATGAAAATTGCATCACGCCATGCTCCCAGTGATCTTGGTATATACACCTGCAGTTCTGCAGGAATGTTTTGAGCAGCTAATGTCAACCGGAGCGCCGTTGCAAAAGTGATACTGCTGATGCGGATCTCATCTTCGCGTTCTTCTTTCTCAGGCCCGTTTTTCTTTTCTTGCGCCAATATTTTTTTATAGAGTTTCTTCCCCGTCATATACTTCTCGAGGTCCGAGTGCACGGGGCCCTTGTAATACATTTCAAGAAAGACTTTGCGCATACAGTAGTAACATTCGCGAATGATATCATCATCAGTTTTTAAAAGACCTTCTTCTTTTTTATTGATGATATATTGGGTAGTATATCCTACCAGGCTCGTAACTGTCGGTGTGATATAGGCAGCAGCGCCGAAGTACCGCTTATATACATCGTCGGGGTTAAGTCCTGCCCGATCGACCGTTGCCTCGCCGAGCCCTCTTGAAGAAGGGTCATTGTCCGCTAAAAAAACGACTCTGAATTTTACACTGGGAGTGGTTCTTAATTCATAATTCCACCTTACATCAGCCGCGTTATCCCGATCCCGATCCAAAAAATAATAAGAGAGGTAGGATTCTTTGTCACCATATACCGATGCTTTCGGGTCGAAACGAAGATTGGGTGCTCCATTGTAATTGCGGTATTGCACCTTCATGCCGTTTACCATTGTAAACCGGTATTGCTGGTACATGGTCGGGTAATTATTGGTCAGTGAAAAAATGAATGGCTTAAACCCGATACCCTCCGTTTTCATATCCCAGTCAATAGTAGATCGCAAAGTGTAATCAATAATATCGCCCACTTCCAGGTCAGGGATCGCGATCTTTTGGGATTTAATATTGAGACTGTAAAAAATCGGTTTATAAATGGGATCAATGTCCTGATCATCTTCAACAGCGGTCTTCATGTCGACAGTTTCCTCCTTTCCATTCGCCTTTATGATTTTGTATTGAGCGCTCCCGTCTTTGCCGATAGTTACATAATTGAATGTCGAAAATTTTTCAAGTGCATTCTTATCCTGGAGTTTTATGCGTTTATGAATATATTCATTGATGCGAACCACTGTTGTATAGTTCCTTCCCGATACCACCCTGGTGAAAAGGTATTCCGTTTTTTGACCGATGATCACCGCACTCTCATTTTTCCATTTATCCGGTACATTGGTGGCTTTAAATTCGTCCTCGATAGTGACACCTAGTTGCGGCGCTTGCGGAAAAGCGTTTGAAGTAAAAAGCAAAAAGTAAAAAATAAAAAATAGAGACCTGTTCATTGATGGCGTTGATTGTTCGTTATTAACCAGGCTAAAAATTACCCCGCATTGCCCTCCTCTTATTGCCCATTGACCATTCACTATTCACCACTCACTTCTTAAGCACAACCTGGTCGTTGTAAAATTTGTTGATTTCTTTGACAAAATTGTTCCAATCAGCAAATTCTGATTTACGGATTATGGGTTTATTTATAATAATTGTCTTTGAATAAGTGATCGTTTTTCCATTATTCTGGTAGGTTCCTTCAAAAGAATAATCAGGAGAAACTTTTTTGAAGGAAGCAGGAACATAATCCGCTTTGTATCCCTCAGGGATCGTCAATTCGGCCTGGGTCGTGATAAAGTATTTGTGGTCGAACTCATAATCATTCTTCCTTTCATTGTCAAATTCAAGATTTGAAAATTCCTTATCCCAATCCATTACCACGTATATCTCACTACCTGCTCTTGTCACTTCATTATCGGCCTTGAAATCATAACTGATCTTCAGAGGTTTTTGCCGGTCTGTGAAATCAGGAGTTTTAATATTTGATAATTCAATATTGTTGTTATCGCTTTTCAGAAATGTCGTTAATGCCTCCTTCTTATTTTCGCTACGGATGGAAGCATAAGCCATTTGCGTAAAAATCTTCGCCTCGCCATTGTATTCAACCGTGCTATTTCCCTTTAATGAATCACCGTCAATATTCATCTTTGTCACTTCCTTTATTTTATTTCTCTCCGCGGGGAAAACGGGGATGCGATCGAGAATATAATTATTCCCATCTTCAATGAGCACCTGTTTTCCCTGCAGCCGCTGGGCATAGTCATTTAATGCGATGTATTCTTCCGTACCGTCTAAAAAATATCTTTTCCCATTTAAAATTACTGTACAGATCATGTGATTGTCCACCGACAGAGAAGGCAAACTATAATCATAAGGAAGATCAGAAGTTCCTATCCATGTAAGTCTTGCATCATACCCCGCGAGTTTGAGCATTTCCTTCAATAAATTAGCCTTGCCCTTGCAGTCACCATATTTTTTTCTGAATACATTTTGCGCTGCGTCCGGGCGAAAACCCATGATCCCGTTTTCAAAAGCGATATAACGGATATTGTCCTGGACCCAATAAAAAATGGCTTCGATCTTTTCCGCATCCGTTTTCTTCCCGTTGATCAATGCGGCTACCTTTTCTTTTAACTCAGAAGGCTGGTTACCGATACTGTCACAGACTGTTCTGTACCACCCGTACAGATCTTTGACCGATTCAAACAAAACTTTTTTCTGACCGTTTTCGGTGTAAGATTTACTCACGCATACCAGGTGCGGGTAACTCAGCGCATGATTCGGTGAGTGGTCTTCCTCGTTATAAGCAGATGCATTTTTGAGATGGAATACGATTTTCGTAATATCATTTTCTTTGCTGGTGGTCCTTTCTATCCCGGCGCCCTCGAAATTAAATTCGCGAATATCAATTTCCATCCACGCAGGAATGTCAAATTCAATGATCTCATCAACGGCAGGAATACTGTTATTAAAATAAAATGAAGTGAGGTATTTTACATCATTGTAGTTTTCTTTATAACTATAACTGCAGCCTTTTCCTTTTTCTTCCAGTGGAAATCGCACAATACAAAGTTTTGTGTCGTCAAAAAAAATATCATCCCGGCTATATGAGCCGCATTGGCGTTGAATGACTATCTCTTTGCCCTTCGAATTAACCGCCTTTATATTATCAACGGATATCTCTTGATTGTAAAACAGGCCATCCTCGTATTTTACATAGTCCTTTACCGGGACTAGTGTGACTTCTGTCGTGACTACAGCTTTTACTTTTGCGTCGCCCTGTGTAGCATCCTTATTCAACAGGAAATTCACAACTTCTTTGTGCTGGTAAGCAATAACATCTTCTTTTGGAAATTCATTCTTCAGTGAGCTCACTTTATCTGCATAGTCTACCTGGGCAGTCACAGTGAAAAAAGAAATGATCAACAAGCCGGAAGAAATAATCGGGCGGATCAGGTGAAGTTTCATAAACTCACAAATTTGCTTGCTCCTCAAAATATTAAATTTTCCATGATCGTCACAGAAATGAAACGAGATTTTCACAAGAATCAAGATATCTTACTCTTTCATCATTTCTTTAATCACTGCTTCGATCTCTTCAGCGTTGGGTTTACTAAAGTAATCACCATCACTTCCATAAGCCGCCCTGTGCGCCTTAGCTGTGATGGTTCTGGGCGCTACATCGAGGTGGCGATAACCCCCTTGTTCTTCGAGTACCTTGTTAAACATGAAAGCGGCGGCACCACCGGGCACATCTTCATCTATAAAAATAATCCGGTTTGTTTTTTTAAGAGAGTCGAGAGTCTTATGATGAATATCGAAGGGAAGCAGAGTTTGTACGTCAATAATTTCACAGCTGATATCGAAAGCGTCCAACATATCGGCTGCATTTTGAGCAATGCGCAGAGTTGAGCCGTAGGAAACGATCGTAATATCTGTGCCATGCCTGATCACCTCTGGAATACCCAGTGGAACGGTAAATTCCAATAAGTTCTCAGGAAGCTTTTCCTTTAAACGATAACCATTCAGGCATTCAATCATGATGGCCGGATCGTTACTCCTTAATAAGGTGTTGTACATGCCGATCGCCTGCACCATATTCCTCGGAACGCATACATACATCCCGCGCAAAGAATTTATCACCATCCCCATCGGAGATCCGCTGTGCCAGATACCTTCCAGCCGATGTCCCCTGGTGCGAACGATCACCGGGCAACTTTGCTGCCCAAATGTCCTATAATGAAGAGTTGCGGCGTCATCACTTAATGGTTCCAATCCATACAACAAATAATCGAGGTATTGTATTTCGGCAAGGGGACGCAATCCACGCATGGCAAGACCAATGCCCTGCCCCATTATGGTTAACTCACGTATGCCCGTGTCCGAAATTCTTCCTTCACCATATTTTAACTGCAAGCCGCTGAAGCCCTGGTTTACATCACCAATCAGCCCCACATCTTCGCCGAAAGCAAGCAGTTTAGGATTTCGCGCAAACGCTTCATCAAAATACCTGTTCAACACCTCAAAGCCATTCAGCGTTGGAGCGTCTTCGGCAAATTCAGCCCTTACTTCTTCCACCTTCAACGCACTCTTTGGCCCCTCATTGTATAAAAAAGAATTGTAAAGAATTTTATTCTCTTTTGAAAGATCATTGTAATAGTCTCTTGTCCAATAAGCCGCATCATGATCACCTGCCAGGTCCAGGGCTGCATTTAAAGTTTTTAAAACATCACGACGCAGGGGCTCATGGTTGCTTACCAACTCCGAAGATAATTTTACCAACTGCGAGGCTTGTTCCGGGAGACTCTTTGCAAGGCTATTGATCAGTTCAACTGCCTGTGCCACTTGTTTTCTTATCGGGCCCAAATATTTTTCCCAGGCCTTTGCTCTGCTTTCCCGGACAAATTCTTTTGAGTACTGTTCAAGGTCACTAAGCTCGTCATCAGAAGCCAACATATTCTCAAGGATCCATTCACGCATTTTCTTGATCCCATCCCACTCTCTTTCCCAATCCAGCCGTTCAGCAGGTTTGTAGCGTTCGTGGCTGCCGGACGTTGAGTGCCCTTGTGGTTGCGTCATCTCCTCAACATGAAAAAGCACAGGCACGTGCGTTTCTCTTGTGATGCGGATACCTTCTTCAAATTTCTCACACATGCCCGCGTAATCCCAGCCCTTTACAGCATAGATATGAATTCCATTTGTACCTTCTTTTTTTTGCATTCCCATGAGTGCCTCGGAAATAGAGGATTTTGCAGTTTGATATTTCTTTGGAACCGAAATTCCATATCCATCATCCCAGACAAAAATGGCCATCGGCACTTGTAGCACTGCCGCTGCATTAACTGTTTCCCAGAAATGTCCCTCAGATGTCGAAGCATCTCCTACCGTCACGAAACAAACCTCGTTACCATTGTCAGAAAGATCTGAAAACTGCTTTAAAACTTCAACAGACCGGAAGGATTTTGAAGCCACGGCGAGTCCCAGTGCTCTTGGCATTTGCCCCGCAGTAGGCGCTATATCAGCGGAGATATTTTTTCTATTTGCAAGGTCAAGCCATTCTCCATTCTCATCGACAAATGGTGTAGCAAAATGCGAGTTCATCTGGCGACCGGCACTAAACGGATCATTATTGATATCGGGGTCAGCAAATAATTGGGAGAAAAATTGTTCGACGGTAGCAAGACCAATGGCAAACATGAATGTCTGGTCGCGATAGTAGCCACTGCGGAAATCCCCTGTTTGAAAAAATTTTGCCATGGCCACCTGGGCCAGCTCTTTGCCATCTCCAAAAATGCCGAATTTGGCCTTGCCAGTAAGCACCTCCTTACGGGCTACCAGGCTGGTTTCCCTGCTGATACAGGCTATTTTATAGTCACTGAGCACCTCCTCACGAAACCTATCAAATGACAATTTCTCATTGACCAGTGTCACAGAGGTTTGATTTTCCATACGGGCAAAAATAGGGATATTAAATACTGTTAAAAAATACTCAATTTGGGTGCATCCTTTCTATGAGGTTTGGCATCTTTGAATTAATTTTACCGGCCTAAAGGGCACAAGCATGAAAAAATTAGTCGCTGTTTTTTTGTTTATTGGCATGGCATGGATAGCGAGCGCACAGACCGACGCCGTGAAAACCGACGATTTAAAGTTGAAAGAATCTGAACATGATTTCGGAATGATTCCCCAGGGTAAGCCTGTATTTTATTTTTTCGAGATCGTAAATTCCGGAACCACGCCCTTAAAACTGGATAATGTCCAGGCAAGTTGTGGATGCACAACGCCAGAATGGAATCACGAGGCTATACCAGCAGGTTCTGCGGATAAAATCAGGGTTGGCTACAATGCGGCGAGTGAAGGAGCGTTTGACAAATACATCACGATCACGTACAATGGAAATCTATCTAAACAACTTCATATCAAAGGCACCGTGTGGAAAGCTCCGGCTGGATCTGCACCCGCCAATGCCTCTGTTCAAATTTTAAAACAACAAAATCAGTAAAAAATGAAAAGAATTTTTTTAGCAGTATCCGTCCTACTTTTCGGCGCTGCAGTCATGGCCCAGACAAAGGTTGAAGATGTGGCTAAGATAAATACCGAAAAATATGATTTCGGAAAAATAAAACAATCGGTACCTGTAGTTACCTATTTTGAGATCAAAAACATCAGTGATAAGCCGTTAGTGGTTGAAAATACATGGGGCTCCTGCGGCTGTACTACTCCTGAAAAAATTGAGAAGCCTATCGCACCGGGTGAAACGGCTAAGTTGAAAGTAAATTACAATGCGGCCGCCCTCGGAGCTTTTAGCAAAGATGTCTATATTAAGTTTGCGGGAGTTGAGACACCTAAAGATGTAAAGATCACAGGAGAAACGCTTGACGCTGCAGCTTATGATCAATATGTAAAAACAAAACAAGCAGATAAGCCAAAATCAAAAGGCTAATAAATAATATTCTTGCATGCCAAACCCTTTCGCAAAACGAAGGGGTTTTTTTATCGTTGCTCGTTACTTTTCCCTGGTGAAAGGTGATATCCCACTGGTCTTAGCTTCCTTTATAGGATCGTAGCTACGACCAGCAACTAACAACCAGCAACCATTAACCAGTAACTGGCAAACCAGCGCTGGGGTTTGGAATGGGACAAATAGGAAAAATTTTACACAGTTAAACCGGTAAAACATAATCTCCATTAACGTTCTCCAATATTTAAAGATTTAGTCACACGGCCTCAACAATAATTTTCCCCAAATTTTCGAAATATTTGTACTGGCATGAATTTTTAGTGGATATTCCAAACTGATTTTTTATGGATGAAAAAACGAGGCTTGCCAATCACCAACCGCCGTCAGAAGAAGACACCAACAGTTTTTCACAATATTTATCCTTCCGTTTCTATAAAGAAAATCTTGACCACTTTAAAGACAGGACGAAGGATTCTATCAATAATTTTTTAAAAACGGTATCAGAAATTGAAGATGAATTTTTGAATACACTAAAGTCCCAGCGAATGAAAAATTGGGAAATGCGCGACCTGGGATTTGAAAACGAGCCGGGCAACTACATGGAAGAAAATTATTGATCCAATTCAGTTTCAACGGTAAAAGCTTAGTTCAACTCTCTCGCTATTGTTGGTGTTTTTTGTTCCATTGGGGTCGTCAGGCCCCAATGGATTTTTATCGAAACCTAAGCGCTTCTTTTATTAATTTTGCAGGATAGAAATGCATCATGGAAGCCTACGGGAAAATACTGCTGATCGCAATGCCAGCTTTTTTATTTCTTGTTCTCTTTGAAAAATTCTGGGGCTGGTATAAAAACAACGATACCGTCCGTGCTATGGATATGATCAGCAGCCTGGGCAGCGGTGTCACCAACGTCACAAAAGACGTACTCGGGGTGAGCGTCTCTATTTTAACTTATGCATGGCTGGTACAAAAAGTGGCGTTGGTTCATTTTCAAACTTCGATCTGGACCTACGTGATCGCGTTTATTGCTTTAGACTTTGCCGGTTATTGGGTTCATCGCTGGAGTCATCACATCAATATTTTCTGGAACCTCCATGTTATTCACCATAGCAGTGAAGAGTTTAATCTCGCCTGTGCTTTACGGCAAAGTATCTCGGAGTTTGTAAAAGTTTTTGCCTTCTTGTTGTTGCCCGCTGCATTGCTGGGTGTGCCTGCCCAGGTAATTGCCATTGTAGCTCCCATACAATTATTCGCTCAATTCTGGTACCATACAAGACATGTAAAAAAGATGGGCTTCCTGGAAAAAATTATTGTTACCCCGTCTCATCACCGAGTGCATCATGCCATCAACAAAGAATATCTCGATAAGAATCTGTCACAAATATTTATACTGTGGGATAAGTTATTTGGCACTTTCCAGGAAGAATTACCGGACGTACAACCTGTATATGGAATTACAAGACCCGCACAAACCTGGAACCCCATCAAGATAAATTTCCAGCACCTGTGGTTGTTGATGAAAGATGCATGGCGCACAAAAAGCTGGAAAGAAAAATTTACGCTTTGGTTCAAACCTACGGGTTATCGTCCTGCCGACGTGGTTGAAAAATACCCGGTACATAAGATCGAAGACGTTTATCATTTCGATAAATACGCACCAAGAACTTCAACTGCCTTGCAGGGTTGGAGCTGGGTACAAATTATTTTCGTATTGCTATCGATAAGCTACCTGTTTGGAAATATTGCTTCCATTAATAAAATGGATGGAAGCTTCATTTATTTATACGGCGCTTTTGTTTTTCTGAGTGTATATGCTTTTACTGAATTAATGGATCGCAATCCGTACGCGATCTTTTGGGAGGCTCTGAAAAACTTTGCTGGTCTTGCCATAATTTTTTATTACGGTGATTGGTTTGGTGCTTCCCAATATATTTCGTGGATCAATTACTTCTTAATTGCTTATTTCATTACTGCGACAATCGTTTGCGTGTGGTTTGTTCGTCTTCATTTGAAAGAAGACAGACAACTGTCAAAAGTTGCCTCCGTGTAGTGTAATCTGTGAGAAATTCAAGGATTTTATCTCACTTATTTTACATCTGCCTGCCGGCAGGCAGGGATCAGCACAGATTTTTTTGAAATTACACGATCGAACCATTACTCAGCTTATCGTTGACCGTTCTCCAAATGCCAAGCGGGTTTTCATTTTTTATTTCATCCGGCAAAAATTCATTTAACCAGTTCTGATAACAGATAGGTCTTGCAAATCTTTTTATCCCATCAGCACCTACTGAAGTAAACCGCGAATCAGTTGTTGCCGGAAATGGGCCCCCGTGTTGCATACTTAAGCAAACTTCAACTCCCGTCGGCACTCCATTTAAAATAAAACGTCCGCAAACCTCTTCTATATATTCAAGCAGTTTATCGTGACTTCTCATATCATTTTCCGTAGCCATTAATGTGGCTGTTAACTGTCCTTCGATGTGTTTTGTTACATCGATCATTTCATCCAGGTCCTTACACCGAATAACGAGGGAGTACGGACCAAACACTTCCTGGTGCAGAACAGGATTATTGATAAATGCCTGCGCGGTTGCTGATGCGATAGTTGGAGCTCCCTCGTTGAGCAGGGGTTCTGTTTCAGACGTTGCAATTGTTTCGACATTTTCCTGCGACAAAGCATTTGCTCTCCTTTCCACATAATTTTTGAAGATGCCTGTATGCAACATTTCACCCGGAGAAGTCTTTTTAATTTCTTCTCCCAATGTTTGTATAAACATTTCCAGGTCTTCATTATCAATTCCAATGATCAAACCGGGATTCGTACAAAATTGACCTACTCCCAGGGTAATGGAGCCTGCATATAATTTTGCAACGTCAACAACAGATGCCTTTAATTTTTCCGGCAATAAAAAGACAGGATTGATGCTGCTCATTTCTGCAAAAACGGGAATAGGCGCCCTGCGCTGATTTGCCCAATCGAATAATTGTTTGCCTCCCAAAAAAGAACCCGTAAATCCAACGGCCTTTGTTAATGGATGTTTTACCAATGCCTCTCCCACTTCATTGCCTGCTCCGTGCATGTGAGCAAAAATTCCAGCCGGCATCTTACAATTTTCGGCGGCTTTCAGAACGGCATTGGCAACCATTTCACTTGTGCGGGCATGTGCAGGATGTGCCTTTACAATTACCGGACATCCGGCAGCAAACGCACACGCCGTATCTCCACCGGCCGTGGAATAAGCAAATGGAAAATTGGCGGCCCCGAAAACAACGACAGGCCCCAGGGGTATCAGCATCTTGCGCAGATCGGGTTTTGGAGGATTCCGATCTGGAATAGCTGTATCGATTCTCGCTTCCAGCCATTCACCTCTTTCACAGGCATCGGCATAATTATTCAATTGGAATACTGTTCTTGCTTTTTCATTTTTCAATCTCGCCTCAGACAAATGAGTTTCCTCCTGGGCTGTCTGTAACAATTCGTCACCCAGACTTTCCAGTTCCTTCGCAACAGCATGCATGAAGCCTGCTCTTTGTTTCAATGAAAATTTTCTGTACAGGAGAAAAGCCTGCCATGCTTTTTCCATCGCGTCATTGATCTCTTCTATCGTTGAATCATTAAACATAAAGCGTAAATTAAAATTTAAATTGGCTACTGTGAATGTCTTCTTGTATGTCTCATATGCCTTGTATGGTTAAGAAAATATAAGGTTGCTGCCTGCGAACAATCATTTAAATCAATTAATTTTTTCAATAATCAATACCCAATCGTTCTCTAAACCTGCAGTAGGAGAAACAAAGTTCATGATCGTTTCTTTTTTCGCCTGGCTCGCATTTTCTGTTTTTCCAATACGTGGATCAAACCATGATATCCTGATACTATCGCCCTCTATAAATGATGTATTCACTGCAATTTTCTTGCCCACCGGCAAATAGATCATTGCATATTTATTGTTCTTATCCCTGAAAGCGGCGATATATTCACCTTTCTCTCCCTGTCCTTCTGCAATGATGGATTGATCAGGGATGCGGTCCAACGTTGAATGAGATTCAATTAGTCTTTTTAAATAACCCACCTGGAAAGCTCCGGGCCTGTTGATAGCATCTGTCCAATAACGATCGGCGTGATTGATGGTGTCTTCTCTTGCACTCAGGAATTGCCAAACCGCATGATGACCATACGTGACACCGCAAGCACCTGAAAACACCGACCGGTATGTTTGTTTGCGAACGTCATAATCACGAAAATATCCATTGGCAGGATCCCATTTTGGCCATGGATTTACCGGGTGATCTTCATAATTGGGCTCTGCGTCCAGGGTAGGTTTGGTTGGAGTTAAACCGCGGTCATGCTCGATCATTTTCCAAACCGCTACGTCATGCCCACTCCCATGACCACTTTGCATGGTATTGATCGAAAGCCATTCTTCATTGTGGATATATTCTGATGTGGAATGACCACCCCATGTATGATAGGTAAAAATAGCCTTGCCATTGGCGCC
>Ga0163162_10001511_pt1 | contig 21672 bp, 22 predicted proteins | sample S55metaG_FD_115310 | JGI IMG/M metagenome (GOLD analysis project Ga0163162, IMG submission 115310) | Switchgrass rhizosphere microbial communities from Kellogg Biological Station, Michigan, USA - S5-5 metaG | ecosystem: Host-associated > Plants > Roots > Rhizosphere > Soil | place: USA...
TGCATCGCAGCATCGTCCATCTTCCGCTGCTCGCTCTTGCCGACCTCAGTTGCGCTTGCGTTCGATTCGATCGCCTCGTGAGCAGGACGTGCGCCGGTCTTGGTCGAGTTCAATCCTTGTGCCATTTGTGTATCACCTCACTGCTCCTGAGAGATGAGCCTTCGCTGCGACCAGTTGCCCCGAGCCAGTTGCTACAATCTCTCTTGTCCCTCTATGTGCGCAAACCTCGCCACGCTGAACCATAGACATCCAGCATTTACAGCCATATACAAACGCCTCGCCGCAGCGTCTTTCTTAGGCGCAACAATTCTTCGCGCCTAGGCAACCTCTTCTACAGGAAAGGAAATCATGCCTGCAGCACAGGACCCCATCGCAGTTCACAGCGCCGCAATCGTCATCGATACCCACGCCGACACGCCGCAACGTTTCGTCGACGAGCACTGGAACTTTACCGACCCGCTCAACGGCGGCATGCTCAATTACGACAGCGCAAAGAAGGGCAGTCTCAACGCGCAGTTTTTCTCCATCTGGGTCGACCCCAGCCAATACCCTGCTGAACGCAGCGCACGCCGAACCCTCGACCTCATCGACGGCACACTCGAGCAGGTTCGTCGCGCCCCCGACAAGCTGAAGCTCTGCGTCACTGCCGATGAGATCGTCGCTGCACACAAGCAAGGCAAGTTCTGCGTATTGATGGGAATCGAAGGCGGCCACTCCATCGAGAACTCCCTCGGCCTCCTCCGCGACTACTATCGTCTCGGCGTCCGCTACATGACCCTTACCTGGTCCAACACCAACGACTGGGCCGACTCATCCGGCGACATTGACGACTCGACAGTCAAGCACCATAACGGCCTCGCTCCCTTCGGCAAACAGGTTGTCGCAGAGATGAACCGCCTTGGCATGCTGGTCGATATCTCCCATGCCTCCGATAAAACCTTTTGGGATGTCCTCGAAATCACCAAGGCTCCCATCATCGCCTCGCACTCCTCGGCGCGAGCGATCACCCAGGCTCCACGCAACTTGACCGACGACATGCTCCGCGCCATCGCAAAGAACAACGGTGTCGTCATGGTCAACTTCTACCCCGCTTTCATCGATGAGCAATGGCGCAAGGCATGGAACGACTCCAGACCGGAGCGCCAGAAGGAGCAGGACACTCTCGACGCCGAATATCACGCCAAAAGCCAGTCGGTTCCCTTCCACGTCTCCGACAAGATCGACCGCAAATACTGCGACCAAATTGGACGCGCGCCATTCAACTCGCTCATTGATCACTTCGACCACATCATCAAAGTGGCCGGCATCGAACACGTCGGCATCGGCACCGATTTCGACGGCATACCAGTCCCACCCGCCGAGATCGACTCCGCCGGCGACCTGCCCAAAGTTACCGCCGCACTCATGGCTCGCGGCTATTCCGCTGAAGATATGCGAAAACTTCTCGGTGGCAATCTGCTGCGAGTCTTTCGCGCCGTGCAGGCCGCGCAGGAAAAGCCACCCATCGTCGCACCAGGGCAGGCTCAGTAGCCGGATTCCCTCGCTACTTCGATGCGACGATCGTGATCTTATGAATCTTCGGAGCCTCAGCGAACAGTTCGTTCGCCTTGGCCATCAGCGCCTTTGCTATATCGCCATTCAGGTGTGCGTCCCTGCCCGACTCATCCTCAAAGGTGTCGAAGACGCTGTACAGCCCTTCATCTTCTTTCAGGCCATACCACGTCACTGTACCCGCCTCCTTCGCCGCTAGTTGCGCTCCCTGCTTCAGAAACGCCTCAACCTCGGCTTCTTTTCCAGGCTTTGCTTTCAACGAAACATACAACGCGAGCTTTGGCATCGGAACAGCCTCCTCTCCGTTGGATGCTGCCCAGGACGGCCTGGTCACATTGCTCCAACGAGGCGTCTACGATAGCCTGTTCTATGGAGCCACCCCACGCATGATGCTTCGTTTACTCGTACTCGCCACGGCGCTTTCCGCAACAGGACTGGCCCAGACACCCCAGACAACCCCTCCTCCCCAGACGCCGCCACCATCGTCTTCGGAGGCACTTCCTGACGCTCCGAGCACCACCAGCCAGGCCAAGCCACCCGTCGTCCCCACCGGCCCGACAGCAGTCATCGACACAACGATGGGACGGCTCACCTGCAAGTTCTACGACACCCAGGCACCTGCGACAGTCGCGAACTTTATCGAACTCGCTGAAGGCAAAAAGGACTGGACCGATCCAACGACCCTCAAGAAGATGCATGGCCAGCCTTTCTACAGCGGCACAACCTTCCACCGCGTCATCCCGGGCTTCATGATCCAGGGCGGAGACAAAGCAGGCAACGGAACCGGAGACCCTGGCTACTTCTTCAAAGACGAGCTCGACCCCTCGCTCACCTTCGACGAGCCCGGTCGCCTCGCCATGGCCAACTCCGGCCCAAACACGAACGGCTCGCAGTTTTTCATCACGGAAGCCCCCGTCGAGCAGCTCAACGGGAAGCACACCATCTTTGGCCAGTGCGACGCGCATAGCGTACTCCTTGTCGCGTCCATTGCTCGCGTTGGGCGCAACCAGGACGACAAGCCGTTGACGCCCGTCGTCATCAACAAAATCACCATCGTGCGCGAAGGACAGCCCATGCCCGCGGAGCCTGCTCCAGCACCCGCTGCCGCCGCACCAGCAAAGTAAACTTCGCGTCGCTCAGGTTCAGGAGAGACATCACACAACACGTCGATCGTTCGATTTCACAAGGAGAAAACATGGCACGTAAGCCAGGCAGCACCTACGCAATCTTCAAGACCTCCGAAGGTACTATCGTTACCGAGCTCTTCGAGAAGGACGCACCCGAGACCGTCGCAAACTTCATTGGCCTGGCCGAAGGCACCAAGGCATGGGAGAGCCGCAGCAAGAAGGGTGATAAGCTCTACGACGGAACCGTCTTCCATCGCGTCATCCCTGACTTCATGATCCAGGGCGGCGACCCCGAAGGAACTGGCATGGGCGGCCCCGGCTACAAGTTCGCCGATGAGACCCGCGGCTCCAAACACGGCTTCCAGGAGAAGGGCAAGCTCGCCATGGCCAACGCCGGCCCCAACACCAACGGTTCGCAGTTCTTCATCACCGTGGCTCCGACAGGCTGGCTCACTGGCAAGCACACCATCTTCGGTGAGGTCGTCGAAGGTTACGACATCGTCGAGAAAATCTCCAAGCTCAGCCGCGACGGCATGGACCGTCCCAAGACCCCCGTCGTTCTCGAGTCCGTCACCATCGAGCGCGTAGCGTAACCACACGATCCATTTTGAATACAGAGGGAGCTGCTGATTTCGGCGGCTCCCTTTTCTTTTCGCGATACATTGATGCTCATGCCGAATGAGCACAGCAAGCCCACCATCATTAGCATGGCGGTTATCGCTTCAGCAGTCGCAACGCTTCTTCATGAGGGTGTCGGCCATGGCGTAACAGCATGGCTTCGCGGAGACATCGTCACTGAACTCACCAGCAATCATCTCTCCAGCATCCGGCCAGACAAGTGGGTCGACGCCGCAGGCACACTCGTCAATCTCTTCGTCGGAGCGATCGCTCTTCTCATCTCGCAAGCCTCAGGAGCACGCGCAGCACAACGTTACTTCTTCTGGTTGCTGGCCGCACTTAATCTCCTGTCAGGCGCCGGTTACTTCCTGTTCTCGGGGATCTCGGGCTTTGGCGACTGGAACCAGGTCATTACTGGCTTCGCCCATCCTGTCGCGTGGCGAATAGGCATGACAATCTTCGGAGCCACTCTCTACATCCTCTTCGTTCGCCTCATTGCAGTCTCACTGAAACCCTTCGTCAAGGTACGGAGCGAATACAACACCGTCGGTCGCCTGCCCTACTACGCAGCCTGCCTGTTCAGCTGTATCGCTGGTGCCTTCGATCCACTCGGCATCAAGCTGCTGTTCCTTTCAACGGTCCCCGCCGCCTTCGGAGGCTCGTCCGGCCTCATGTGGGCGGATTCACTGATGCGTCGCGAAGAATCGAAATACCATCTCGTCGTACCTCGCTTACCTGCATGGTGGTTCCTTGCTGTCTTCCTCGGCGGCGCTCACGTCGTAGTCATCGGCCGTGGAGTGCAATTCAACCACTGATATCTTTCGACCCAAAACAAAAGGCCCTGCTCAGTTGAGCAGGGCCTTTGTTTTTGTAATGTTCTTCTTATTACGCCACGCCAATTACAGTGCAAAGCTCCTTCACCGCATCCGCGCTCTTATTCAGCGCCGCCTGCTCGTCGGCAGTCAGCTTGATCTCGATGATCTGCTCAAGCCCCTTTGACCCGAGCTTGCAAGGAACCCCGACATACAGCCCCGAAATCCCATACTCGCCCTGCAGATAAGCCGCGCAAGGAAGAATCTTCTTCTTGTCCTTCAGAATCGCCTCAACCATCTCCACCGCAGCAGCCGAAGGTGCATAGTAAGCAGACCCCGTCTTCAGGTGCTTCACGATCTCCGCACCACCATTGGCCGTCCGCGTCTCCAACTCCTTCAGACGATCCGCAGGAATCAGCTCCGTGATTGGAATACCCGCCACAGTCGAATAGCGTGACAGCGGAACCATCGTGTCGCCATGTCCGCCCAGCACGAACGCCGTAACGTTCTCCACCGATACCTTCAGCTCCTCTGCGATAAACGTGCGGAATCGCGCCGAGTCCAGTACACCCGCCATGCCGATCACGCGCTCACGAGGAATCCCCAGCTTCTTAAATGCCGTCTGTGCCATCGCATCCAATGGATTCGAGACGATGATAAAAATCGCATTCGGCGACGCTGCGAGTGCCTTACCAGCAACATCGCTCATGATGTTGAAATTCGTGTTCAGCAGGTCGTCGCGGCTCATGCCCGGCTTGCGAGCAATACCCGCCGTAATCACCACAATGTCGGAATTCGCTGTATCCGCATAGTCGTTCGTACCGATCACCGATACGTCGCGCTTCTCAATCGGCAGCGCCTCCAAAAGGTCAAGGCCTTTGCCCTGCGGCACCCCTTCGACAACATCGATCAACACAACATCCGCAAGCTCCTTCGAAGCGATCCAATGAGCTGCAGTAGCGCCGACATTCCCGGCTCCGACGATAGTAACTTTCTTACGCATGATGTTGAACTCTCCAGAAGATTGGCGGATATCGCCGTAAAACGCTGCAAAAAAGCCACGCGTCTTCGTTATCCATGATACGTCGCTGATGTCACGACTGGCACGCTATCCACTGTTTCCGTGCGGATATCGCTCCAAGCGAAATTGGCGGCCAGTTATGGCCGCCAACCCATGCGTCAAACCAAGCTACCCCATGTTCTCAATCATGCGGCTTGCAAATTCGCTCGTCTTCGCCTTTGTCGCGCCCTGCATCCCGCGCTCAAAGTCGTACGTCACGAACTTCTGCCCGATCGTCTTCTCCATCGATGACTCAATCAACCGCGCCGCCTCTGGCCATCCGATAAAGTCGAACAGCATCACACCGCTCAGCATCACAGACCCCGGATTGATTACGTCCTTGTCCGCATACTTCGGCGCCGTGCCATGCGTCGCTTCAAACACAGCATAGCCATCGCCGATGTTTCCGCCCGGAGCAATCCCGAGTCCACCAACCTGCGCCGCTGCAGCGTCCGAGATATAGTCGCCGTTCAGGTTCGTCGTCGCCAGAACGCTGTAGTCATCCGGACGCAGAATGATCTGCTGGAAGATCGAGTCTGCAATACGGTCGTTGATCAGGATCTTCTTCTTCCACTTGCCATCGCCATGCGAAGCGCCGATCGAGGCTACAACCTGCTTCACCTCGGCCACAACTCCTTCGCCAAACTCCTTTGCGGCAAACTCGATTCCAGGCTCGATCAGCGCAGCATTCTCCTCCGCCGTGAGGTTCGGGTTCGCTTCCAGATTGCCTAGAATCCAGCTCTCGCGCTCCGTCACAGTCTGGTCGCGGAACTCCTGCGATGCGACCTCATATCCCCACTCGCGGAATGCGCCTTCAGTGAACTTCTGAATATTGCCCTTATGTACCAGCGTCACGACCTTGCGGTTGTTGTCCAGTGCATATTGAATCGCCGCGCGAACCAACCGCTTCGAGCCCGTAATCGAGATCGGCTTCACGCCCACGCCCGAATCCAGACGCACCTTCTTCTTGGTCCCCTTAAGCATCTCGTCGTTCACAAAACTGATGAACTTCGCAGCCTCGGGCGTCCCCTCGCGGAACTCGATACCTGCGTAGATGTCCTCCGTGTTTTCGCGGAAGATCACCACATCCAGCTTCTCCGGTGCCTTCACCGGGCTGGGCACGCCAGCGTAATACTTCACAGGACGCACGCACTGATACAGATCCATCAATTGCCGCAGCGCCACGTTCAGCGAGCGAATGCCGCCACCTACCGGCGTCGTCAGCGGTCCCTTGATCGACACGCGAAAATCCACCGTCGCCTTCACCGTGTCGTCCGGAAGCCAGTTCTGTGTCTGCCGATAAGCCTTCTCGCCCGCCAGCACCTCGAACCACTTCACCGAGCGCTTGCCGCCATAAGCCTTCTCCACGGCCGCATCAAACACACGCTGCGAGGCCTTCCAGATATCGCGCCCAGTGCCATCCCCCTCAATAAAAGGAATGATCGGGTTATCAGGAATCGTGAACTTGCCATTGACATACTGAATCGGTGCGCCGTCCTTGGGCACCGCAATCCCGTTGTAGCTCTCCTGCATAAATAGACCAACCCTCCATTAAATTTGAGAAATCCAAACTATCATTCGGAAAGAAGCTCTGGCAATATTCGCACGACGTCTGCGATAATCGCACAAATCTCGCACATCAACCGCGCAGAGCTGCGGATGCTTCTACGTCTTACTTCACCAGGTAGTAGTCTACCGTCGCCACCACGCGGACCTTCTTCATGATGCTCGCGTCCGGACTTTGCCCACCGCCTCCACCTTCTTCGCCTGACCCAGCACCGCTCCCGGCATCTGCCGCCGAGATCGAAAACACGCCCTGGTTCGCCGACCGAATCGACCCAACCGCGCTCCCCGAGTCTGCCGCAAACCGGTCGGCCGAGGCACGTGCGTTCTTCGTCGCCTCCGTAATCATGTCCGGCTTCAACGCGTTCAGCCCGTTGAACACGTAGCGAATTCCCTGCCCATACCCACCGACAACAATAATCCCGGCCTGCAGCAACTGCGCCGTCTTCTGCCCCGCCTTCGCAATCTTGTCCACATCGTTCGAACTCACCGTGACCGTCTGCTGCACGATATATCGCGGCCCGCCGGCATTATTCCCGCCATACTCATTGGCCTGCTTGTCCGTCACCTGGATCTGCCCAACCGTGATCTCCTGCTCTGTAATCCCCTGCGCCGCGAAGAACTTAAGAACCGCAGCACGATCTTCCTCGCTCTTCGCATAAACCTGCTGCAGATCGTTCCCTGTCTCCTTGAAGGTCACTGGCCAGATCGCGCTGTCGGACTTCACCGTCCGCTCCACCAGGCCCTTCACTGTCACATAACGGTCTGCCAGTCTCGTCTCCTTGATCTGCGAACCAAGCACCCATCCGCCGATCACCAGACCAAGCAGTAGGCATCCGCCCAGCACCGCAGCCGGAATCAACCGGCTCTCACCCTGCATCTCGTCCAAAGGAAGCTCCTCGCCCGCGACACTGGCAGAATGCAGCACCGTGATCTGCCTGTCAACGCATCCAAACAAAAGCCCTGGCATAAAGCCAGGGCCTTGTCTCTAATTCACCCAAAAAAGTTAGAACTGGTTCCACAGAAGCTGGTTGTACACATCGTGATGGAACTGCACCTCGGGTGCCTTCACGATCGTTCCCAACAGACGCGGGCAGCGATCCGCCGAAGCCTGCTTCAGGTCCGCGTAGCGGCCCTTCACGTCAGCGCCCAGCAGCTTCGTCGTCCACTCCGAACCGCGGAAGTTTTCGATCGCCGTGTAGACGTTATCCGGAAGGTAGCGCTCCGCCTGGCGAAGGTTCTTCATCTTCGAAAGATCGCCATGCAGGCCGCTCTTGAAGATCGAGTACAGCACCAGGTACGGATTTGCGTCCGGGCCAACCGAGCGAACCTCAACGCGCGCAGACTTCTCATTGCCGATCGGGATACGGATCATCGATCCGCGGTCCACTGCCGAAGCCTTGATCTGGTTTGGAGCCTCGAAGTGTGGGTCCAGACGCCGGTACGCATTCACGCTCGCGTTCAGCAGCAGGCAGATATCGTTGCCATGCGTCAGAATGCGGTCCGTGAACTGCCATGCCATCTTCGAGACCTTCTCTTCACCCTTCGGATCCCAGAACAGGTTCTTGCCACCCTTCGTGATCGACACGTTGGTATGCATGCCGCTTCCGTTCACCCCAACCACCGGCTTCGGAAGGAAGCTAGCCGTCATGCCCATCTGTGTTGCTATCTGGCGACAGATCAGCTTGTACAGCTGAATCTGGTCGGCCGCGGCAACAACGTCACCATAGCTGTAGTTGATCTCGAACTGCGAAGGCGCAACCTCAGGATGGTCCTTCTCATTCTCGAAGCCCATCGCGCGCTGCACTTCAGCCGTCGTATCGATGAACTCGCGCAGTGGGTCGCCAGGCAGCGAGTGATAGTAGCCGCCCTTGTTTACGTACTCAAACGCTGCTGTCTCGTGGAACCGGCGCTCTGCGTCTACTCCCTCGAACAGGAAGCCCTCGATCTCGTTGGCAGCGTTCAGGTTGTAGCCGTTCTCCGCGAACTGCTCCTGGGCAAACTCCTTCAGAACGCCGCGAATGTCCGCGCTGTACGTTCCGCCATTCTTGTCGATCACCTCGCCGAAGACCAGCACTTTACCGGGCCCGAAAACGTCGGCAGGCGCCCAGTAAAACGCGCTCCAGTCGATGCCAAGCCGCAGATCGCTCTCGCGCTGCGCCGTAAAGCCACGGATCGACGAACCGTCAAACGTGAGATTGTCGTAGCTCTTCACCAGGAACTTCTTGTCATAGTCCAGCATGTGCAGCCGGCCTTCGAGGTCGCTGAATAGCACCGTCACCGCCTTGATGCGGCGCTCATCGGTCAGATACTTCAGCCGTTCCTCCTGAATCACATCGGCGGGCACGCGCTTCCTGCGCTGCTCCTTCGCCATCAGGTTCAGGTCCTCGAGTTCTGCGTATGAAAGTTCCAGAAAATCACGAAATTCGCTCAACGTCTTGCTCCTTCTGCAATTTGAGATACACGACTGGCGTGGTCGGTCTTACACAACTCTGGGTTGTAGGTGGGTGGACAGAGGACCCGCTGGCGTCGGGGGCAGAAAGTCCTGTACTTCAAACGTAACAGAAAATTCCCACAGGACGAAGACCCTTTGGCCATTCATCGAGCGATAAAATACGCACCCGACTAAGGCCTATAAAATAGAACGACTGCCATGACGACGAACAACAGAACCAGCGCCCCCAACGGAATCAAGCGCGTCGCCCTCATCCAGATGTCCTGCGACCCCGACACCAAGATCAACCTCGACAAGGCCGCCGAGCGCGTCTACGAAGCCGCCCGCCAGGGCGCCACCCTCGTCTGCCTCCCCGAGCTCTTCCGCGCCCAGTACTTCTGCCAGCGCGAAGACCACGACCTCTTCGGCCTCGCCGAGTCCATCCCCGGCCCCTCCACCGACGTCCTCACCCGCGTCTGCCAGGAGACCGGCGTCGTCCTCGTCGCCTCCCTCTTCGAGCGCCGCGCCCCCGGCCTCTACCACAACACCGCCGTCACCATTGAGAAGGACGGCCGCATCGCCGACATGTATCGCAAGATGCATATTCCCGACGACCCCCTCTACTACGAAAAGTTCTACTTCACCCCCGGCGACCTCGGCTTCAAGGCCACCCGCACCACCGCCGGCCCCATCGGCACCCTCGTCTGCTGGGATCAGTGGTACCCCGAAGGCGCCCGCCTCACCGCACTCCGCGGAGCCGAGGTCCTCTTCTTCCCCACCGCCATCCGCTGGCACCCCTCCGACAAGGAGGACTTCGGCACCGCCCAGTACGAAGCCTGGCAGACCGCCCAGCGCGCCCATGCCATCGCCAACGGAGTCTTCGTCTGTGCCGTCAACCGCACCGGCCACGAGCACGGCGACGTCAAGTTCAAGGTCACAGCCGCCGACGGCAACCCCGCCACCGTCGAGCTCCACGGCCCGGGCGACCACACCCCGCAATCCGGCATTGAGTTCTGGGGCGGAAGTTTCATCGCCGACCCCTTCGGCCGCATCCTCGCCCAGGCCAGCCACGACAAAGAAGAAACCCTCATCGCCGACCTCGACCCCAAGCTCATCGAAGTCACCCGCCAGCACTGGCCCTTCCTACGCGACCGCCGCATCGACGCCTACGAAGGCATCGCAAAACGGTTTCTCGATTAGGCGAACCGCATGGGATTACGCCCGAGGAATCCTCAGCACAACCTCAGCCAACGTATCCCCCAACCTTGGATGCTGGTCGGCATCCAGATGCACCCCATCCACACTGCTGACACTCACAACCGTCCCCGCATCGAAAAAATGACAGCCAAGATCGGCTGCCACCCGCGCATACGCCTCCGCCAAACCGGCACATCTCTTCTCCGCTCCATCGAACTTCTGCGCCATCGTCCCACAAGCAGCCTTTGCCTGTGGCGGGCAGACAATAAGAACCGGCGCAACCGGCATCCCCGGCTCAATCGGCGCTCTCCGCATCGTATCCACCAGCCGCGCAACACCCTGCGCCGCCGACCACGCGTTGTTATGCGGATGGCAGAACTGGAAATCATTCGACCCCAGCATCAGGATCACCAGTGATAAAGGCGAGTTAACCTCCATGCGCTGCGCCAGCCCCTGCAATCCATTCCGGCCTTCCTTGAAAGGATCCTCCCAGACCGTGCGGCGGCCATTCAAACAGTCCTCAATTACGCGCACCTTCTCGCCCGCAGCGTTCAGCCTGCCCTCCAGCACCCCGGGCCACCGTTGGTCGAAAGGCAATCGAACACGCGTATCGGGAACAATCCCCCAGCTCAAAGAATCGCCATAAACAAGAATCTGCTTCATACCTGTTCAGCATATCGTTGCCTCTTCCATACGGCGCGCTACAATCTCTCCACTTCCAAAAGAGGAACCGATGCTCAACCTCAAACCTTCTCTCCTGGCTCTCCTCGCCGCAGCTCCACTCCTCGCCCAGTCTGTCGAACCCACCGTCCACACCACCGCCGATCTCCAGCAGCGCGAAGCCAAAGTCACCGAGGCTGCCAAGGCCAGCCCCACCGGATTCGCCATGACAAAGCTAGACGACTACGGCAACGACTACACCCTTCTCGTCGTCCGCATCCACACCGGTGATGCCGAGCGCCATCAATCCTGGGCCGACCAGATCGTCATCACCAAAGGCGCCATCACCCTCGTCACCGGCGGCACCATGCAGGCAGAACGCCCGAACCCCAGCTCCACCCAATCCGGCGAAACGCTCGGTTCAGGCATCGAAGGCGGCAAAGAAGTCACTCTCCGCGCAGGCGAAATCGCGCACATCCCTGCGGGCGTCCCTCACTGGGTCAAAGTCGCTCCCGGTACCACCACGACCTACCTCGTCTTCAAAGAAAAATAGCTCGGCATGTCCGGCTACAAGGGTTCCCCAAACGGAATCCAGAACCGATTGCAATCCCGCAAAATCACCTCACGCATCCCGTAGAACGTATCGTGCGGCTCCTCCACCACATCTACCTTCCCCTTCAGCCGCGCATACAACTCATCCACGCCGCCCTCAGCATGCACATATAGATCCACCTCGCGCCGCCACGCATCGCTCGACTTCCCACCAGCATTCAGCATCACGTCGGCGTTGCCATATCGCATCAACGCCCCGTTCATCTCGCCGTCTTCCTCATTCATGCGAACCAGCGTAAACCCGACTACGGACTCATACCACTCGACCGTAGCCCGCACATCCGGCACATGAATCATCGGGACAACACTCTGCTGCACCGTTCCTCCGTACCTTCAAGACCGACCACCCGGCCCTGTCACTCGCTGACATTAATCTCCTGCGACACCGCTTTGCGAGGCGTCTCCGCCACAGCCCGTCTCCCGCTCTCAAGCACCCATCGCATCTCCTCCGGCCCGGCCATCACTACCCGGTTCCTGCCCTCCCGCTTTGCGCGATACAGCGCAGCGTCGCTGTGGTCCATCAGGCTCTGCCACACAAGACCCGAAACATCCGACGATGCAACTCCAAGGCTCGCGCGCGGCCGCACCGTCTCCCCCCGATACTTCACCACGAGGTCATGCACCTCAATACGCAGCCGCTCTGCTACTGTCATCGCCTCGGCCAGCGAGGTCTCAGGCAGCAGAATGCAAAATTCGTCACCACCCATGCGCGCTACCGAGTCATGCCCCCGCACCGTCTCCTGCAGTACCCCAGCCACTGCCTGCAGCACGACGTCACCGCAGCCATGGCCCCTCGTATCGTTCACCACCTTCAAACCGTCCAGATCCATCATCACAACCGCCAGGTCTCCGTTCAGACGCCTGCAGCGTTGTATCTCGCGCATGGCCACGCGCTTCAGCGCCCAGCGATTCAGCAGCCCTGTCAACTCATCCACCTGGGCCCGCCACAGCAGTTCTACGCGCAGCTTTGCCGTCGTCAGCGACATAAACCCAAAAGCCGTTGCTCCGCTCGTCACAAGGCAGGCCATCAGCCATATGGGGAAAACCCGTTCCACCTCCGCCGAATAATTCCCCGAGCGGAAGTGCGCAGCAACGATCGCCCTCAGCAGGAGCACCAGGGAGTATCCCGAAAGCGCAAGACTCGTCAGCCACCCTACCGGACCCACCTCCTCACCTGAGGAACGAAAGACCAGCGCCGCAATAATGGCAAACTGCACCCCCAGCGTCGCGAACAGGACAATCGACAGTAGCGGGCCAGCCTCCGGTTTGACGATGTAGAACCCTGCCACCACAGTAACCCCGGCCACCAGACCGTACTGCATACCGCGCAGCAGAGTGCCACGCTCCAACAGATCCGCAAATGCCTGATGCAGCAGCAAGCCACCTGTAGCGCCCAGCACAGCACTCGCACCTATTGCATAGTGAGCAGGCCCCAGTTGCAGCCAACTCACTCCCACAAGAAGCATCGAGGCCCCGCGGCACAGATTGGCTCCCGCAAACCACAGAGCCCCGCGCGTTCCCCCCACGACCCTGGCATTCACCAGCATCACGCATGCATATAGCCCAAACAGCAGAACATTCGCTAGAACCAGCGTCGTCGTATCCATCGCGCCCGCCCAACCAGGGAGTCAAGTCCCCAACGCTCTCCTGCGCCCACAACTTGCACGGCAATTCTGATGAGAAGACCACCCATCAGCAAAAGCCGCGCTCAGCCGTCAATACACAGCTCAGACGACAAAAAAACATCTTCTACCAGTATTAAGCGAAGAAGCATACTCTCAAGTGCCAACAATTCGGTAAAAAATGAATCCCAACATTCAACATCTCTTCTCGCGAATTCCCAGCTTGCCTGCAACAAATTCCAGTACCTCCCTTGTAACAAATGCCGGCGGCCGTATCGTCAACACAGGCGTTCCTACAACCAGCTTCAACGAAACCCCTTTCCACTCAGGCCGCCCTAACCCACCCTCAGGCAGCAGGATAGCGTCCGCCCGATCCAGATACAGCCGTGCCGAATCCTTGAAGTCCGCCACCGCTGGATCCAGAACACTAAGATAAACATCCGGCCTAAGAAATCGCAGGATACTGTTGGACTCAATCACAGCATTCTCCGAATGTTCCAACTCCTTGCGGATTCTGGGCATCGCATCCGCAAGGTCTCCGGTTCGCGTTCGCACCCACAGCGACCGCACCGCGCCGGCAGCCAGATATCGTGCCGAATCCGTCCCGCTGGTTCTCGATCGCTCCTCACTCACCGCAACCGTATGCTCTGCCGTCTCGCAATCGCACGGCTCTCCATTCGCAGAGCACATCCCATGCCCAAACTGCGTGATCTTGAATGCCGTCCATCGCATCTCCGGCATTCCCCGGATCAAGCCCTCCATCACGCTCGTCTTGCCGATATTCCGTGAATGCCCGCCCACCACAACAATCGCCATTCCACACCACCTATCTGTGCTTCAGCCGAGCCAAGTCCCGTAGATATTCCTTTAGCGGCCGCGCGGGCCTCCCCCAGAAGACCTCACCCTTCCCCTTCATCTTCTTCCCACTCAATACACCTGCTCCACCGCCCAGAATCACGCCCTCCCCGACTGTAGCGTGCTCTCCGATACCCACCTGACCACCCAGGATCGCCCCATCCTCCACCACGCTCGAACCCGATATCCCCGTCTGCGCCGCTATGACCACATTCTTCCCAATCACACAGTTATGGGCGATATGTACCAGGTTGTCGATCTTCGTTCCCCTGCCAATCCTCGTCTCTCCCAGTGCCCCGCGGTCGATCGTCGTATTCGCTCCGATCTCAACGCGGTCTTCAATAACCAGCTGACCCTGCTGGGGGAAGAGCACATACTCGCCCGTCTCCCCATTTCGTGCATACCCAAAACCCGTCGAACCCAGAACTGCCCCAGCCTGCACCACCACCTCGTCACCCAGCACCACCCCTGAATAGATCGTTACCCGAGCCTGAATATCGCATCCGCCTCCAATCTGTACGCCGTCTCCAATCACCACGTTGGGGCCAATCGATGTCCCCGGCCCGATCACAACATCCCGGCCTACCACTGCCGTCGAATGGACTCCAGCCACCAGACCGTTCCCTGCAAGCTTCGTAGCCACCACCGCAAAGCCATACCGCGCGTCGCGCACCCACAGCACTCGGCCATCCGCTACCGACGCGTTCGTATCCTTCAGCTTCGCATTCGCCAGAATCATCCCGGCCTTCGACGCGAGCGCCGCATTCAACGCAACTGCATCTACAGCAAACACCAACGCATCCCCTGTTGCACCATCAAGCGCCGAGACCCGCTCTATCTCCATATCCACCTGCGGCGCTTCCGCTCCAAGCCACTCCGCGATCTCACGCGTCTTCGCCATCAGTAGATCCTCTCTTCGCCCGCGGGCCTCGTCTTCCACCGCCGATGCATCCACAACCATTGCTCAGGATACCGCCGCACATACCACTCAATCACCGCCGTAAACGTCGCCGTATTCACCAGCGCATCCTGCTCGGAGTCGCCCGTAGAAACTACGTTCAAGGGCTCGCCAAAGTGCAGAACGTATCGCCCTTCGCTCTTCTCCCACAGCAGAAAACCAGGTACGACCGCCGCGCCCGTCTTCGCTGCCACCCGCGCCATCCCACTGGCTGTACACGCCTCCTCTCCAAAGAACGGAACAAATACCCCCTGCGGTGGAGTCATGTTCGTGTCCATCAGAATTCCGACCGTCTCCCCTGCGCGCATCGAAGCAATCAGCCCCCTCGCAAAGTCATCTTTGTGGATCACTCGATTGCCATGCAGGCAGCGGATCCGATTCACAAACCGATCCACCAGCGGATTATCCAGCCGCCGGATCACCATCCCCATCGGGTAACCCATCAGCGAGTGGTAGAAGCTCGAAAGCTCCCACGCCCCCAGGTGACCGGTCAGCACCAGCACGCCCTTGCCTCGATCCCGCGCTTGAAGATAGTTCTCCAGTCCCTCATACCGAATAAACTCGCTCGCCCGTTCTGCCGTGTATCCCGGCATCAGGCAAAACTCTGCCAGCAGCCAACCCAGGTTCCTGTAAACCTCGCGCAGCATCCGCTCTCGCTCGGCCGTCCCCACCTGCAGGAACGCCAGTTCCAGGTTCCGCTGGCCCACCTTCCGCAGACGCCCCAATGCCCTGTAAGCCAGCGCCCCTATGGCTGCCCCAACCGACCGTGCCATACTACGCGGAAGCGCTCCTAACGAGCGCACCAGCAACCACACCACGGCATACTCCGCCCTCTCGCGGACGCTTGCCGCTCCCGCCTGCTCAGTCCCGATCGCTTCGCTCAAGCCCACAGTCTAAATCGGCGAGCGCATTCCCGCTCCCCAAAGCATAAAGAGGAGCGACCCATGGCCGCTCCTCTCTCCTTATTCATCCTTCTGGAAACGACTACTTGTTCTCGGCCTTCGCCGCGACAAAGTACTTCGCCACCGTTCGCACAAACGGCCGCGCCTCCTCAGGCGTCACCTTGTTTCCCTTCAGGATCGTGTCAAATGGAACAGCATCTCCATACATCGCACGCGTGTCATCCTGATTCTGCGACAGAACCGAACCGTCCAGATCGATGCCCGCAAACAATCCCTTGCTGCGCGAGTAGGTCAACAACTCGGCATTCATCTTCCAGTCCGTACCCGCCTGCGCATTGCGTCCCACGGGTCCCGCCGAAGCCGCTGCGTCCGCGCCGATCTTGAACTTATTCTTCAGCATGTCCTGCATTCCCTGGTCGTTCATGGCGACGATGATCAGGTCCGTCGCCTGTCCGCCAATCTGGAACCCGAAGCTGCCCCCGGCCAGTTGCACAAATACCGGAGCGCTCCAGCCCATCGGCGTACGGCAGGTAGACACGCCCTGCCCATACTGCGCCCCTACAACAAAGGCCGCCTTCTTATAGCTTGGGATTACCGTAATGCAAGTCGCCCCGGACAAGATGCTCGAGGGAATCCCTTTGTCTGGAGCCGCCATAATTTGAGTCACCACCGCTTGCGCATCCTGCAATCGATCCACCAGCTTCGCCTTATCACTGGAGCCAAACGCGGCCGTTGAACCCACTGCAAGAGCAACTCCACACGCAATTACAGACAAACGCTTCATTATCATTGTTTTCCTTGTCATCAATCGTTCTGGAACAGGGAATTAAATCACCTGTTTCCAATAGGATATGTGATGACTGCAACAAAAGGTACGTTGCACGTACCCCCTGGGGTCCCCCCACCAAAAAAATGGGGGTTGGAGAGAAGTGCCTGGATCACCAGGCTCGCTCTCTACAACCCCTCTCCCAGGTCTGTGTTGCTTGTAAAAAGATTGCATCATTGTGAGTCCATCCGTAAACGGTACGGAGGTCTATAGACCTTTGCGCATTCAGCATTCATTAGGTGGTAACCAATCAACGCTAATAGCGATTACTTCACAATTAGGTTCCGGTTTACCGCCTGAATGCTCAGCGCGATGCGGTTCTCCACCCCGACCTTCCGCATCAGTCGCCCCACATGCGCCTTTACGGTAGCTGCATCGATACCAAGGGCCTCGCCAATCTCGCGGTTGGGCCGCCCCGCCACCAGCAACTCCAACACCTGGCTTTCCCGTTCCGTAAACTTCGGCTCTGACGGAACTCCTCGCACCTCTGCCGTCTTAGCCTCCAGCAGCCGCGCCAGAACCTTCCGCGGAGCCCACACCGATCCGTCCCGCACAATCTCAATCGCCAGCCGTATCTCGTTCTCGCGGGCCGTATGCGAGAGATATCCCTTGGCTCCCGCCCCAATCACCTTCTGGATATAGTCGTGGCTTTCCTCCAGACCAATCACAATCAGCTTCAGATGAGGCCGCGTCCGCCGAAACGTCTCCAGCAACTCGAACAAGTGGTCCGTGCAAGCCGCATCAATCAGGATCAACGAAACGCCGGACGAATCCAGCGCTCCCGGCACCGAGAGTGAAATCACCTCAGTGCGCCGCCCATCCTCCGAGAAGATCGCCTGCAGCCCGAGCACACGCAGAGCATCGGTCGCAATCAGACCGATACGCAGCTGTTCCTGAGGCGTAGTCTCTTTCATGGCTCACACGACCCGGGGATAAATTTTTACTGAACGTTCCTGGTGACCAACAAATCAGACGGGACCGGCATCTTGGCCGGTCCCCATTCGCTAAAGCTTGGGAAGCACGATCCCCTGTTGCTTCTGGTACTTACCCTTGCGGTCCGCGTAGCTGACTTCGCAGGTTTCGTCGGACTGGAAAAACAAAATCTGGCAAAGCCCTTCGTTCGCATAAATCCGTGCAGGCAGCGGAGTCGTGTTCGAGATTTCGAGTGTCACATACCCTTCCCACTCCGGCTCAAACGGCGTCACGTTCACGATAATCCCGCAGCGCGCATAAGTTGACTTGCCGACGCAGATCGTCAGTACATCGCGTGGAATCTTGAAATATTCAATCGAACGTGCCAGCGCAAACGAGTTCGGAGGAACGATGACACTGTCGGCCACAACGGTCACAAACGACTTCTCATCGAATGCCTTTGGGTCGATGATCGCATTATTGACGTTGGTAAATATCTTGAATTCGTCAGAAACCCGCAGATCGTATCCATACGAAGAAAGCCCGTAGGAGATCACGCCTTCACGAACCTGCTTTTCACTGAACGGGGAGATCATTCCGTTTTCCTTCGCCTGCTGGCGAATCCAACGGTCGCTCTTAATAGCCACTCGCCTCTGCTTCCCTTCTTCCTCGAGACTCAAACTGCTTCCTAATAATTTATCCCGGATAGTTCCCTCAGCCGCCTCCGCTTGTGGCAAAATAGGCGCGGCAGTCAGTAGGTGCCGATTCGATCATTAGATTCTTCATCTTACGGTAGCGGTCTGGCGTTGACAATCCGGCTCCGACTTTCTACCATCTCGTTACTAAACCAGGTCAGTACCCGTAACTACACAAATCTACAGCCCAAAGGACGGCGGCCCATAATGATAAAGCAGGATCTTATACAGAGGGTTGTTGAGCGCACCGGCCTGCCACGGACAAAAGCAGAGGCTGCGGTGGACGCTATCTTCGAGAGCATGAAACAGACACTCGTCGCTGGAGACCGCATTGAACTGCGTGGCTTCGGCGTCTTTACCGTCAAGCCGAGAAAAACCGGCATTGGCCGCAACCCACGAACCGGCGCCGAGGTCACAATTGCCCCCGGTAAGGCCGTCCGCTTCAAGCCAGGCAAAGAGCTGCATCTGCTGGACTAACATCTGCCTCGCGAAACGTTATCTTGTCCTGGGCGGCTCACCTCATGACTCCGCTTACATGAGGTGAACTGCATCTACGTCGACCACCAGGTTGCGTCGAGGAATCCCGCGTGCCTCGGCGAAGGTCAGCATTGCGCGCAGCGCTTCTCCCAGCGTCTGCCTCTTCTCTGCCTTCAATACAAAGTGGTAACGGTAAATCCGCTTCAGCCTTGAGATAGGCGCAGCCGCCGGGCCCAGCACTCTCACCTTGTCCAGTCGCGCCTGCTGAAACCACCGCCCCAGCTCCGCCGACCACCCTGTGGCCTCCTCCAGCTTCTCGCTCTGCACCACTACATTCGCCAGCACCGCATACGGCGGATAGTGCATCCAGCGCCGATACTGCATCTCCTTCGCTACAAACCCCGGATAGTCGTGCTGCGCCGCAAACTTAACTGCGTAGTGGTCAGGATGATACGTCTGCACCAGCACTTTCCCCGGCAGCTCCCCCCGCCCCGCGCGACCTGACACCTGCGTCAGCAGCTGAAACACCCTCTCGGCCGCGCGGAAATCCGGAAGCCCCAGCGCAAAGTCCGCACCCACCACACCCACCAGCGTGACGCCGTGAATGTCATGTCCCTTCGCAATCATCTGCGTCCCCACCAGCAGGTTGATCTCGCCCGCGTGCAGTCGTGCCAGCAGCCGCTCCATATCGCTACGCCCACGCACCGTGTCGCGGTCCATCCTGCCAATCCGTGCATGAGGAAAGATCTCCTGCAGTCTCTCTTCGCCCTGCTGCGATCCCGCGCCCAAATAGTACAAATGCTCGCTCTCACACTTCGGACACTTCTTCGGAACCCCACGCCGAAACCCGCAGTAGTGACACTCCAGCCGCTGCCCCGGCTGCGCAATGGCATCATTGCCCGTCACCGGCTTGTGATAGGTCATCGAGATCGCGCAATTCTCGCACTCGATCTTCTCCCCACAACTCCGGCACATCACCACGAACGAATACCCGCGCCGGTTCAGCAGAATAATCGCCTGCTCCCCACGCTGAATCGTCGCCTCGGTCTCCTCAATCAGTCGCCGCGAAAAAATCTGCTCCTGCCCTGTCTCGCGAAACTCATTCCGCATATCAACAAGTTCAACCGCAGGCAGCGGACGATCTGCCACGCGCTCCCGCATCTCCACCCGCGCATAACGCCCCTTCTCCGCGTTCGCCCAACTCTCCAGCGAAGGTGTCGCCGACCCCAGCACCACGATTGCCTCATTCAACTTTGCCCGCATGACCGCAACATCGCGTCCGTGATATCGCGGAGTCTCCTCCTGCTTGTAACTCCCATCATGTTCTTCATCGACGATGATGAGCCCCAGCTCCTGCACCGGCGCGAACACCGCCGATCTCGTCCCCACCACTACCCGCGCCTCGCCTCGCCGAATTCTGTGCCACTGCTCCGCCCGTTCGTCCGGTGTCAGCTGCGAGTGCAGCAAAGCCACCTCGTCTCCAAACGCCGCCACCAGCTGCCCTGTCATCGCAGGAGTCAAGCCGATCTCTGGAACCAGCAGCAGGGCACTCTTTCCTGCATCCAGAGCCCGTCTCATCGCCGCAAAATAAACCGACGTCTTGCCCGACCCCGTCACGCCGTATAGCAGGTGTGGCACAAACCCGCCCTTCGTCATCGCCGCAGCAATCGTCCCCAGCGCCTCCATCTGCGCCTCGTTCAGCACGTGCTCATGCGCATGCTTCTTGCCGTGGGTCCCCACGCCTCCAAAGTGGAACGCCTCGGCAACCTCCTCCACCCGCACCAGCTCTCGCTTCACCAGGGTACCCAGCGTCGACTCCGGCACACCTACCCGCGTCAGCGTCTCCCGCAGATCGCGCACGAGCATCCGCCCACCCACCGCCGCCAGCTCTGCAAGAATCGCCGTCTGATTCGCATTCAACTTCGGCAGCCGCGCATCCTCTACCAGCACCGCCACCTTCTCCAACCGCCGAGCATCGCGCTCCTCCGCCACCGCCTCACGCATCACCCACTTTTTCTTGACCATGCCCTCAAGCAGTGCCTTGTTCGCACTCGTGGCCGAACGAAGCGCCGACATCTTCGCGACCTCGCCACCCTCCAGATAATTCAGAACCGAATACTCGCGGTTCTGCTCCTCCGGAGACAGCTTTGATCGCCGCGAAGCCCCCTTCGCCGCACCCTCATACAGAACCTTCCGCCCTACATCCGTGATCCGATAAACAAACTGCCGCCGCACCTCCGCCCCCAACGGCAGCATCCCTCGCAGCACCTCGCCAAGCGGAGCAACATAATACTGTGCGATCCACCGAGCCAGTTCCATCAACTCGTCCGGCAGCAAAGCCGCGTCATCCAGCACCTGCTGAATCGGCTTGACCTCCACGCCCTCCGGCGCAGTCTCATGAATCCGCATGACCACGCCCATCAACCTCTGCCCTGCAAACGGCACCAGCACCCGCGCACCCTCCACAGGTTCAACTCCATTCACCGAGTAGGTAAACAGCTGATCCAGTGGAACCGGCAGAGCGATATCGGCGTAACGTGACACAGTACTCAGCATAATCGCCGCGCCCATGTGGATGGCCGGTACCACTCACGCACACAACCCGGAGACCACATGCCTCGCCCCTCCCTCGCTCTCGCCTTAGCCGCCTGCCTCATCCTCACCAGCCCCATGTATTCGCAACAGCCCACCTCAAAGGCCGCCATAGCCTCGCTCACCCGCGACATCCCCACTCTCATGCAGCAGGCCGACATCCCCGGCCTCTCCATCGCCCTCGTAGAGAACCGCCGCA
>Ga0163162_10001512_pt1 | contig 21650 bp, 19 predicted proteins | sample S55metaG_FD_115310 | JGI IMG/M metagenome (GOLD analysis project Ga0163162, IMG submission 115310) | Switchgrass rhizosphere microbial communities from Kellogg Biological Station, Michigan, USA - S5-5 metaG | ecosystem: Host-associated > Plants > Roots > Rhizosphere > Soil | place: USA...
CGTCGTCGATCGCCTCATCGCGATAGATCGAATGCGGATATCCGAAGATCAACTCCTGCCGCGCGCGCGACGCCGCTTCACCCTCTTCGATTTCAGATTGATGAAACAGCGCGAGATCGCGGAGCGGATTGCCCGCGGCGAGAAACGGCGCGAGCTTCGCCGCCGCCAGCTTCGGATCGTTGTTCTCGAGCAACGCGCGCGCGTGCAGATACGCGAGCGACCACTTCGCGTAGAGGTCGGGATGTTGAATCGCGATCTGATCGAGAAGCTTGACCAGATCCCATGGAGGAAGCCGCGAGAACGCATCCGTCCACTGCTCGACCGGCGGGATCTCCTTGATCGCGACCGCCGTCGCGGCCGGACGGCGAAACACGCGATGCCGTTGCGGGCGCGTGCGCATCACGATGACGGCCACGGCCGCGATGACGAGAACGGCAGCGATGGCAATGAGGGCGAGGCGTTTCTTCAACGGTCATCTCGGGCCAGCGTGCCGCTCAAAATCGCTTGCGGCGCGCGCCTGAGAATCTCCGCCCGTGCAAAGGCATAACCAACGATCGCGTCGACGAGCATGCGCCGTCCGTCGCGCGACAACAGGATCAGCACGCGCTCGCGGACCTCGCGAATCTCGACGATGTCCTCCCATCGCATCCACCGGCCGCGCCGCCCCAGCTTGCGCAGCAGCCAGTTCTCGTACATCACGCCGTCGTCGCTGCAGTAGATGTGATCGCCGTACTGCACGAACGCGGCGGCGACGGTGCCGAGGAAGAGGAGGATGAGGAGGGAGAAGGGGAGCGCGTCGATTTCGCCGGCGTTGCGCGCGATGTAATTGAATACGAGCGCCGCCGACGCGCACACCGCGGCCACGGAGATGATTCGCGGCACGGGCGGGCGTTCGAAGACGAGAACGTCGCGTTCAGTCATTCGATCGGATTATCATTCGCAACTTTCATGCGCTGGTCCAAATACTTCATCAACACTCTCCGCGAAGTTCCCGCGGATGCCGACGTCGTCAGTCAGAAACTGATGATGCGCGCGGGGATGATCCGCAAAGTCGCCGCCGGCATCTACACCTACCTGCCGCTCGGGCTCCGCTCCATCCAGAAAATGGAGCGCATCGTTCGCGACGAAATGAATCGCGCCGGCGCCGTCGAACTGCTCATGCCGACGATTCAGCCGGGCGAGCTGTGGGTCGAGTCGGGACGATGGCAGCGCTACGGCAAAGAGCTGCTGCGCGTCAAAGACCGTCACGATCGCGATTTCGTCTACGCGCCGACGGCGGAAGAAGTCATCACCGACACGATTCGCGACACGCTGAACTCGTATCGCCAGCTGCCGGTCAACCTCTATCAGATCCAGACGAAGTTCCGCGACGAGTTGCGTCCGCGCTTCGGACTGATGCGCGGCCGCGAGTTCAGCATGAAGGACGCGTATTCGTTTCACGCCTCGCGCGAATCGCTCGACGAGACATACGAAGCGATGCGCGCCGCGTACACGAAGGTTTTTCATCGTTGTGCGTTAGACCACGTCGCCGTCGAAGCCGATACCGGCAACATCGGCGGCTCGGCGTCGCACGAGTTCATGGTGCTCGCGCAGTCGGGCGAAGACGCCGTCGTCAGCTGTCCGAATTGCCGCTACGGCGCGAACGTGGAGAAGGCGACGTCGAAGTTTTTCGACGACGAACCGGATCCCGCGCCGGCCGGTGCGATCGCCGAACTGCATACGCCCGGAACGCAGTCGATCGACGACGTCGGCCGCTTCCTCGGCAAGCCGACGTCCGAGCTCGTGAAGACGCTCATCTTCGACACCGACCTCGGTCCGGTGATGGTGCTCGTGCGCGGCGACCGCGAGGGCAACGAGATCAAGATCAAGAATCACCTCGGCGCGCAGTGGATGGAGATGCTCCCAGACTCGCGCTTCGAAGACGCCACCGGCGCTCCGATCGGCTACTGCGGTCCCGTCGGCACGAAGTGCAAACGCGTGCTCGCCGACGCGTCGCTGCGCGGACGCGCGAACTGGATCGTCGGCGGCAACAAGCGCGACACGCACATCAGCGGCGCCAATCCCGGCCGCGATTTCGCCGAGCCGGAGTACGGCGATTTCACGACCGTGTTCGCGGGCGATCCGTGTCCGCGTTGCGGCACGAAGCTCGAGATTCATCGCGGCATCGAAGTCGGCCACATCTTCAAGCTCGGCACGAAGTACTCCGACTCGATGAACTGCACGTTCCTCGACGAAGCGGGACAGCGCGCCTCGATGATCATGGGCTGCTACGGCCTCGGCGTCGGACGCACGGTCGCCGCCGCGGTCGAGCAGAGTCACGACGACGACGGCATCATCTGGCCGGTTCCGATCGCGCCGTTCGAAGTGGTCGTGACGCAGATCGGAAAAGACGAGAGCGTCGTATCGGCTGCGAATGACATTTACGAAAAGCTGATCGCGGCCGGTGTCGATGCGCTGCTCGACGATCGTGATGAGCGTCCCGGCGTGAAGTTCAAGGACGCCGATCTGATCGGATTCCCGCTGCGCATCGGCGTCGGCGCGAAGAGCCTCGCGAACGGACAGGTGGAGTGGAGCACGCGCAAGGATCGCGCGAAACAGTTGGCTGCGCCCGAGGATGCGATTGCGAGAGTGATTGAAGCGCTGAAGGCCTGACCGGCCCACTTGCGTCTGCTATCCTCTTCGCATGCGCAAAACACTCTTCGTGCTCCTGTTTGCGGCGCTTCCGGCGCTCGCGCAGAACACCGACATCGAGTCGCTTTCCGGCCTACAGTTCAACTTCGGCAATCCGGGCGCGCGGTCGCTCGGCATGGGCGGCGCGTTCCTCGGACTCGCGGACGATGCGTCGGCGGCCGAGGCGAATCCGGCGGGGTTGACGATCCTGCGAAAGCCGGAAGTCTCCATCGAAGCGCGCAACTATCTCGAGCAGCAGCTCCTCACGACGAGCGGCACGTATCCGGTGATCGAGCGCACCGCTTTCAGTCATTACAGCCCGCGCGTCGAGCCGACGTTCGCGAGCTTCGTCTATCCGATCAAGAACTTCACCATCGGCGTCTACTACCACGAGCCGCTGAAGAACGCCGGCGCGGGCGCGATCGTGCCGAAGCGCAATCAGTTCACCGGCCAGGTCGAGAGCGATCTGCCGAACTTCTTCCTGCCGACCGCGGGCGGCGGACCGGTGTCGAAGACGGAGTGCGAACAGATTCGCCGCGACAAGAACAATCCGGCCGCGTGCTTCGAATTCGTCATCGATCCGATTCTCACCGCGCTCGATCTGCAGGAGCGCACGTACGGCCTCTCCGTCGCGTACAAGTTCGGGAACTTCTCCGTAGGCGCTACGGGCCGCTATCAAACGTTCCGCGAGAACGCATTCACGTTCCGTCTCTCGTCGCAGACGTTCGAGCCGAAGAGCTTCGCGGTGCAGGCGACGGCGAAAGCGAACGGCGACGCGCTCGAGGTCGGCGAGCAGAAGAAGATCTCGTTCGCGGGCGGCGTGAAGTGGGCGCCAAATGACAAGTTCAGCGTCGGCGCCGTCTACAAACAAGGTCCGCGTTTCCCGTCGCCGACGTTCCTCGCAACGGACAGCACGGGCTTCGAGTTCGTGAAGATCGCCGATACGACGTTCCACATCCCCGACGTCTACGGCGCCGGCATTTCCGTGCGTCCGATTCCCGTGCTCACGGTGAACTTCGACGCGGTGCACGTGAAGTACTCGAATCTGATCGACGACTTCGTCACGACCGTCGGCGCGCTTCGCGACTTCGAGAATCCCTACAAGATCGACGACGTCACCGAACTTCATCTCGGCGCCGAGTACTTCTTCTCGACGAAGATCCCGTTCGCGCTTCGCGGCGGTGTGTGGCGCGATCCGAATCACTCGATGACGTTCAACGCGCCGTTCACGCAGCCGAGCGTCTTCGATCGCGGTGAAGCGGTCGCGATTGCCGTGCTCTATCCGAAAGGATCGGCGCAGCTGCATCGCTCGATCGGCGCCGGCTTGTCGTTCTCGCGATTCCAGGTCGACGCCGCGTACGACACGAGCAAGCACTACAAGGTCGGATCGATCTCAGTGGTGACGCGCTTCTAGTTCGCGCAGATCGACGTCCATCAACTCGAAGCGCTGCCAGCCGGCGTAGTCGAAGTGCCACCACTCCGACGGCAGCGGCTCGAAGCCGTGCCGAGTCATCACGTCGCGCAGCTTCGCGCGATTCGCGATCACGTCGGCGGGAAGATCGTTGAAGTCCTGACGCGCGCGCGACGTGAAGTCGTCGTACGGCGTCGGCATCGCGATCTCCTGACCCGTGCGCAAATCGATGAGCGTGAGATCGACTGCGGCTCCGCGATTGTGACGCGATCCCTTCGCAGGATCGGCGACGAAGTCGGCGTTGTGGATCTTGTCCCACATCAACTTCGTGATCGCGTAAGGGCGGTAGCCGTCGAAGACTTTGATGCCGAGGTGGTCGGCGGCGAGCTCGCGCTCGACGTCGGCGAGCGCGTTTGCGGCGGGCGCGCGAAGAAAAACCTTCGCGATCGGATAGAGCGGCGTCTGCATGAAGTTGTTCGGCGTCGCGTAGCGGACGTCGATCGGAATGCCGAGGGTCTCGACGTCGACGAAGCGCTTCGAGGGGTCCTGCGACGCGAGGCGTTCGTACGTCGCGACGTCGGGCACGACATAGAGGCCGGTCGCGCACGCGGCGAGAAATGCAAGCGCAACGAGGTTGAACACCCGCTTCATCACGAACTACTGTAGCGCGCAAATGGAGCTCGACATCTTCTTCTCGATCTCGCAGACCGAGGTCGATGGGTACATGCCGGATGAGCGGACGATGTTCGCGAACTTCTTCGAGCAGGTCGAGCTCGCGGACAAGCTCGGCTTCGGCACGGCGTGGGTCGCGGAGAGCCATCTCTCGACCGAAGTGCAGAAGACGAATCCCGGCGCGGTGATCCCGCACTTCGTCGGCGAGATCGGATTGAACACGGACATCCTGCAGCTCGCGACGCGGGTCTTCGCGCGCACGAAGCGCATCGGCGTCGGCTCCGCGATTCTCAACATTCTCTGCAACGGCGGGCCGATCGCGCACGCGGAGCGGATCAAGACGTTCCTCGCGATGCATGGACTCGATCCGGACGAACGGCGCATCCTCACGATCGGCTTCGCGTCGGGGCGATTTCCGTTCATCAACATTCCGTACGGGATCGTGCCGCGCAACGCCGTCGAAGAAGCGGCGTGGCCGGTGATGAAGAACAAGATCTTCGAAGAGGCGACGGAGATTTTTCTGCGCCTGCTTCGCGGCGAGACGCTCAACTCGTCGATGATCGCGCCGCGGTTTCTGCGCCGATCCGATTTCCGCAGCGACGCCGATTGGGATCGCGTTTCCAACGGACAAGATGAAGTCCCCATCGAGCCGCGGTGGCGATTCCCGAATCTGAAAATCGTTCCGCAGGAAAGCCGCATGGATCTCCTGCAACTCTCCATCGGCTCGCACGATCCCGCGACGCAGCACCTCGCCAATCAATTTCTGCCAGTCGGCGTCTTCAACCTCTCGATCACGCCCGGCGACGAGATCGAGAAGACGAACGCGCGGATGAAAGACCACTATCACCCCGACGGCGGACCGTGGCGCCGCCGCCTTATGCCGCGCACGGTTCTCGTCTTCATCGACGACGACGCGACCGTTGCCGCGGCGAATGCGCGCAAAGCGCTCGAGAACTACTGGCGCGCGCTCGAAGGAACGCTCGACGAAGAGAAAGTGCGCCGCGCGACGAACAACGCGCTCATCGGCACGCCGGACGACATTGCGAAACAGGTGCGCGAGCGATTCGATCCGGAGGATCGATTAATGTTGTGGTTCGACTTCAACAACCACGACTCGAAGCGCGTGATGCGTTCGATGGAGTTGTTCATGACCGAGGTGGCGCCTGTCATCCTGAGCCGCGAAGACGGCGAAGGATCCCCCGCGTGATGACGACGAGCGTCGCACATGCGTGGGGGATTCCTCGCCGTCTTCGCGGCTCGGAATGACAGCGCTTATGATCGGCGCCATGCCCGACGAGCAACCGCCCAACTTCGCGCGCCCGATGCCGAATTGGCAGCCGCTCGTCGAGTACCGCCGCAACGGCGTCGCAGAGAACACCATTCACGGCGCCGTGTCGTGGATGACAGGAAAGAAACTGCTGCATTCGTTCGGCGGCAACGTCGAGGTCTACGGACGCTCGATGGTGAAGCCGCTGATGATGAAAGTGTTCGCGCGCGAGTTCACGACCGCGCTGAACGGCGAGCAGCAGGCGATCTCCGTCGCGTCGCACAACGGCGATACCGAGCACGTTCGCGTCGCGCGCTCGATCCTCCTCGAAGGCGAGTGGGGATTGATGCAGACGCCGCACGACGTGCCGCTCGTGCAGTTCGGACGTCAGGTGCGAAGACCGCGGCGCTGGTATCACTGCTGTTCCGGCGAGCACGCCGCGATTCTTCGCGGCTGCAAGTTGAGAGGATGGTCGCGCGTCGGATACGTGTGGCCGCACCATCCATTTTTTCAGGAGCACCTCGCGTATCTGCGCGGCGCACTCGGCGACGAGTGGCAGGTCGGCACGATCGCGAAAGACGGATGCGGATTGCCGACCGTGTCGATGACGGTCACCGATCTCGCGAAGCTCTTCGCGCATCTCGTCACCGAGCGGCACGACGACTGGATCTGGAACGCGATGGTCTCGCATCCCGATCTCATCGGCGGCTTCAATCGGCTCGACTCGACGATTCTCAAAGCATGCGGCGGACGCGTGCTCGCGAAAGAAGGCGCCGACGGTCTCCTCGGTCTCTCCATCGAACATCCCGAATATCCCGACGGCCTCGGCGTCGTCGTGAAGATCGCGCACGGCTGGAATCCGCAAGCGACCTGGTACATCGCGCGCTACATCCTTGGCGTCCTCGGATTCGAGTTCCGCAATCCGTACAAGCTGCGCCGGCAAAAAGCGTTCATCGTTCCTGAAGTGATTCCGCCTGAGCTGCGCGATCGTATGAGCGCGATCACGCCGTGGGACTCGTGGGATCCCGACGTCGATCGATGGGAGTTCGATCCGGAAACGTTCGCTTCTCCTCTCTCGTCTCATCGAACATGAGAAAGACCCTCTACCTCGCCCTCCTCCTCGTCGCCGCTCCGTTCGTCTTCGCCGCCGATGCCGAGCACGCCGTCATTCACACGGTGCTCACCGCAGTCGGACGCGCCAATCACGCTCACGGTCTCGCGCCTGCGGCCGTGCGCACGATGACCGCCGGCGGTTGCGACTCCTTCGCCACGCAGTGGATCAAGAAAGTCACCGGTGACGTGATCGGCGGCGAGCTCGCCGCGTCGTACGAGAAGGTGAACGCGGATCCGGAACCGGTCACCGATTTTCTGCCGAAGCTCGTGAAGGACATTCAGGTCGACGAGCCGTACGACTTTGCGAAGATCAACGCCGAGTTCCCGGCCGCGAAGTCACTCATCGTCTTCTCGCGTCCCGCATTCGACAGCCTCGGCAGCGTCGCATTCGTGCGCGCCGACGTGATCCCGCGCGAAGGACAAGCCACGACGACGTTCTATGAGCTCGAGCATCAGCCCAACGACACATGGAAGCTCGGGCGGATGGCGACGATGACGTACGACGCCGCGCGCCACAGCGACGTTCATCTCAGCGCGCGCTGACCTCATGTAAGCTCCCGCCGATGATGAATTTCATCGGCGGGCGCTTCGTCGCGCCGCATTCAGGCGCGTATTTCGACGACATCGATCCGTCGACCGAAGAAAAGATCGGCGACGTTCCGGACAGCGACGAGCGCGATATCGACGATGCGGTGCGCGCCGCGCGTGACGCGTTCCCGTCGTGGTCGCGAACGACGGCGGCCGAGCGATCGAACCTTCTGCTGAAGCTCGCGTCGCTGATCGAGAAGAACCTCGACGAGCTCGCGGAGCTCGAGGCGCGCGACAGCGGCAAGCCGCTTTCGCTTGCACGCATGCTCGACATTCCGCGCGCGGTCGCGAACTTCCGCTTCTTCGCCACTGCGATCCTGCACGACGCGAGCGAAGCGCACGTCACGGACACCACGGCGCTGAATTACACGCTGCGCCAGCCCCTCGGCGTCGTCGGGCTCATCTCGCCGTGGAATCTGCCGCTGTACTTGCTGACGTGGAAGATCGCGCCGGCGATCGCGAGCGGGAACACCTGCGTCGCCAAGCCAAGCGAGATGACGCCGATGACCGCGAATCGACTCGCGGAGCTGTCGCTCGAAGCCGGCATTCCAAATGGCGTGATCAACATCGTGCACGGCTACGGCGGCAAGGCGGGTCGCGCGCTCACGACGCACGACGACATCGCCGCGATCTCATTCACCGGCGGCACGGTCACCGGCTCCGCCGTTGCCGCGAACGCGGCGCCGCGATTCAAGAAACTGTCGCTCGAGCTGGGCGGCAAGAATCCGACGATCGTCTTCGCGGACGCCGATCTCGACGAGGCGCTGAAGACGACGACGCGCGCAGCGTTCTGGAATCAGGGCGAGATTTGCCTCTGCGGCTCGCAGGTCTTCGTGCACGAGTCGATCTACGAGAAGTTCGTTGAAGGCTTCGTGCGCATCACGAACGAGCTGCGCATCGGCGAAGACATCGGCGCGCTCATCAGCGCCGCGCATCTCGAGAAAGTCACCGGCTACATCGAGCTCGCGAAACAGGAAGGCGGGACGATCGCGGCCGGCGGCAAGCGCGTCGATCGCAAAGGTTACTTCGTCGAGCCGACCGTGATCACCGGGCTCGGAACGGATTGCCGCGTGCTGCAGGAAGAGATCTTCGGACCGGTCGCGACGATCACGCCGTTTCGCGACGACGCCGAAGCGATCGCGTTCGCGAACTCGACGCGCTACGGATTGTCCGCGAGCATCTGGACGCGCGATCTGCAGCGCGCGCATCGCGTCGCCGCGGCGATCGACAGCGGAACGGTGTGGATCAACTGCTGGTTGCTGCGCGACCTGCGCGTTCCGTTCGGCGGCATGAAAGAGAGCGGCGTCGGACGCGAAGGAGGCTTCGAGTCGCTGCGCTTTTTCACGGAGGCGAAGAATGTCTGCGTCAAGCTTGGCTGAATCGCCGCGCTGGAACCTCGCCACCCGTATCGCCTTCCGCTTCGTCTTCGTTTTTCTCGGCGTCTTCTACTTCCCGTTCCCGCTCGATCTCGTTCCGTTCATCGGCAACGCGTGGAACAACGTGTTGAACACGGCGATCGACACCGCCGGCAGCGCGATTTTCGGGATCGTCGTCAACACGACGCCGAGCGGAAGCGGCGACCGATCGGGTGACTGGGTTCAGCTCTTCCTGATCGTCGTCATCGCCGTGACGGCGACGATCGTGTGGTCGATCGTCGATCGCAAGACCGAGAGCTATCCGCGCCTCCATCGATGGTTTCACGTCTACATCCGCTTCGCGCTCGCGACCGCGATGATCTCGTACGGCGCGTACAAGGTCATTCCATCGCAGTTCGTCGCGCCGCCGCTCGAGCGCCTGCTGCAGCGATTCGGCGATGCGTCGCCGATGGGTCTGTTATGTACGTTCATGGGCGCGTCGATGCCGTACACGATCTTCACCGGCATCGGCGAGCTGACCGGCGGCCTCCTCCTCACGAACCGCCGCACCTCACTCCTCGGCGCGCTGGTCTGCGCGGCGGTGATGACGCACGTCGTGATGCTGAACTTCGCATACGACGTCCCGGTGATGGTTTACGCGTCGCTGCTGCTCCTCACAGCGCTCGTCATCGCTGCGCCGGACGCGAAACGGCTGCTTCGTTTCTTCATTCTCGACCGGCCGTCGGAATCGCTCTTCGCGCGGCGCGGACTGCGCATCGCCGCGTGCGTGGCGACGGTGTTGTTCGTCGCGTACGTCCTGGAGTCACAATTCAAAGCGTCGTGGCAGCAGCGGCAGATGCTCCTCGCGACGCGGCTCGCCGCGTCGCCGCTCGCCGGAGTGTGGAACGTCGACGAGTTGACGGTCGACGGCGTGGCGCATCCGCCGCTGACGACCGACCTGACGCGCTGGCGCCGCCTCATCGTCGCGGGAAAAGAGTGGGGCGCGATGCAGAACATGGATGACACTCACACGCGCTACACGCTGAAGTTCGACGAGAAGAAGAAAACGTTGACACTGAAGAAGCGCGCCGATCCGAAGTTTCAGGCGACCCTTCTCTACGACAATCCCGATCCGCGAACGCTGCTGCTGAACGGTCCGTTCGAAGGAAAGAACATCGTCGCGAGGTTGCGCAAGGCGGACGCGCGCACGTTTCTGCTCACGTCGCGCGGCTTCCACTGGGTGAACGAAGTTCCGTTCAACCGTTAGATGTAGCTCAGCCACGCCGAGCGCTTCGTCGCGCGCAGATTCGCGTACCAGCGGCACGGAAAGTAGAGCGCGATCACGCACAACGCGAACACGAGATAGAGGAGGCCGAGAGACCACATGTAGCCGTCGGGAAGAGGAGGCGGCAACACGGGGTAATTGCCGAACAGCCGTGGATTGACGCGGCCTTCGCGGACGAGTGACACGATGCACGCGGCGATGTGAATCAGCGGAATGTGGAGCAGGTAGTAAAACATCGGCACGCGGCCGAACGTCGTCACGAAACCGCCGCGCACTTTTTCCGCGAGCGCGATGGCGATGAACATCGGTCCCAGCGTCATCAACAGGAATGACAGCGACGCCGGATACTTCGTCGTGGCGATAAATCCGAGGAGTCCGCGGTCGGGAGTCCACGGATGCGGATCGCCGTACTTGTTGATGAAGCGGACGACGACGAAGAGCAGCGTCATCGCGATGCCGAGCTTCATCGAGATGCTGCGGCGCCGATCCGATTCCGCGATCACGCCGTACGCGTAGCCGCACATCATCACGCCGATCCACGGCACGATCACGTACAGCACGAGCATCGGACCGATCGCATTGCCGCCGTAATAGAGGAAGCGCAGCAGCGCGTTCGGATTCTCGGGATACGGCGCGAAGTCGGCGAGATTGTGCAGCCCGATGATGGCGATGCCGATGACGGCGATCGCGCGCATCGGCAGCCAGATCATCGCCGCCATCAGGATCATGCAGATGCCGAGCATCCAGATCACGCCGGCGAGCATGTAGTGCGCGAAGTCGAAGTTGAACGTCCAGAAGGTTCGGATCACGGTGAGCTCGAGCAGCACCAGCCACGCGCCGCGCGTCACGAGAAACTTCGACAGCGCGGCGCGACTGAGCTTGCGTCCGTGCAGATAGATCGACGTGCCGGCGAGAAACGCAAACGACGGCGCGACGAAATGCGTGATCCAGCGCGTGAAGAAAACGCCGGGCGACTGACCGCCCGCCGGCACGCCGGAGTAGACGCGCACATGATCGATGGCCATCAGGATCATGGCCAGTCCGCGGACGAAATCGATCGATTCGATGCGGGCGAATGGCTGGCGCGGCGCACTCATGCGCAATACTCTACGCCGCTATGGGAGAGATCATCGGCGGTCTTCTTGCGCCACATCCACCGCACATCGTCTACGGCGAGAATCATTGGCGCAACGAACCGAAGTCGGAGTGCGGCTGGGAGATGCTGCGCTGGGGCTACGAGCGCGCGCGCAAACACTTCCTCGCCAAGAAGCCGGACGTGTTCCTCGTGCACTCGCCGCACTGGCAAACCGTCATCGGTCACCACTTCCTCGGCATTCCCGAGTTTCACGGCCTGTCGGTCGATCCGATCTTCCCGAATCTCTTTCGCTACAAGTACGACATCAAGGTCGACGTCGAGCTCGCGGAGCTGATCGCGGAAGAAGGAAAGCAGATGGGGCTCATCACGAAGATGATGCGCAACCCGAACTTCCGTGTCGACTACGGCACGATCGTGTCGTGCCACATGATGAATCCCGAATGGGACATTCCGATCGTCGGGATCTCATCGAACAACTCGCCGTATTACTTCTCCAACGAGATGGGTCAGGCCCAGATGATCGCCCTCGGCGAAGCGACGAGACGCGCGATCGAAAAGAGCGGGCGCCGCGCCGTGCTCCTCGCATCGAACACGCTCTCGCACCGCCACTTCACGACGGAGTCGGACATCCCGGAAGACATGTCGCGCGAGCACGTCTACGAGCACAGCGGATATCTGTGGGACATGAAAGTGATCGACCTGATGCGCCGAGGCAAAACGCGCGAGCTCGTCGCGATCCTGCCGGAGTTCATGGATCACGCAGTGAGCGAAGTGAAGGCGGGGTCGCTGGCGTGGATGTTGTCGGCGCTGGGATTCCCGGATTATCCGGGTGAGGTCTTCGGATATTGGACGGTGATCGGGACGGGGAACGCGGTGGTTGGTTGGGATCCGCAGAAAAAGGGCGAAGCGACGACGCAAGGAGCGATGGCTTGATCGAAAAGATCTACGTCGTGCCGGGCCAGCCGCACGTTCTCCTCGCCCCGGATCAAAACCTTGGTTGGGGTTCGTTGAAGCAAGCGTACGAACACATCGGACGCGAGATCGAAAAATCGGGCGCGGAGTTGATCCTTCTCTACTCCACGCAATGGTTCTCGGTCATCGGCCATCTCTTTCAAATCGCCGAAAAGCCGAAATGGGTGCTCGTCGATCAGAACTGGTATCAGTTCGGCGAGATCCCTTACGAATTTCGCGTCGATCCTGAATTTGGGAAGCGATACTGCGCCGCCGCGCGCGCGCATGGGTTGCAGGCTTCCACCGTCGACTATCACGGCTTCCCGGTCGACACCGGCACCGTCGTCGCGTTGAAGCTGCTCAATCCGAACAACGCCGTTCCGGCGTCCGTCGTGTCGTGCAACATCTACGCGGAACGCGAGGAGACGCGCACGCTCGGGCGGGCGGGGCGGGAGGCGATCGATGCTTACGGCAAGCGCACGATCGTCGTGCTCGTTACGAACCTGTCGAACCGTTACGAAGTCGCGGACATCGATCCTGCGCACGATCGAATCTCGTCGCAGAAAGACGACGAATGGAATCGCAAGATCCTGGAGATGCTCGGCGAAGGGCGGCTCGAAGACGTCGCGCAGGTCGCGCGCGAATTCGGACGCGAAGCGAACGCCGACATGGGATTCAAAGGCATCTGGTGGCTCGCGTCGCTTTGCGGTGAGACGAATCTCTACGACGGCAAAGTGTGGGAATACGCGCCGGTGTGGGGAACGGGATGCGGCATCGTCGAGCTGACGCCGAATCCGAACAAAGAGATCGAGTGGGAGAAGGAGTTCGACGAAGGAGCTCCGATCGTCGCCGCGGAAGAAGTCGGAACGGGACTCGAGACGCACAACGTGATGGCGGAGCCGCCGCCCGCGCCGGAGTGGATCGAGCACACGCCTGAACTGCCCGACGTGATCAGGACCGATCGCGCGCCGAAACCGGTCGGGCCGTATCCGCACGCGCGCCGCGTCGGCGACTTGCTGTTTCTGTCCGGCATCGGACCGCGGCATCCGCAGACCGGCGAGATTCCGAAAGACATCGAGGCGCAGACGCGCGCGTGCATCGAGAACATCCGCGTCATCCTCGAAGACGCCGGCAGCTCGCTCGATAAAGTCCTCGACGTCACGGTCTATCTTACCGACATGAAGGGCGACTTCGATCGCTTCAACAAGGTCTACGCCGAGTACTTTGCGCACGTGCAGCCGACGCGCACGACGGTCGGCGTCGACTCGCTGCCGACGCCGATCGATGTCGAGCTGAAAGTGATCGCGGCCGCGAAGTGATCATCGACATCTCGCCCATCCTTCACAACGCGATGGCCGTCTGGCCGGGCGACGAGCCGTTCGTTTGCAGCGGTTCGTCGATCAGCACGACGCTTCACGCCGGCGCGCATGTCGATGCGCCGAATCACATGCTGCCGGATGGTGGCGACATCACTTCGTGGCCGCTCGAGATTTTCGTCGGGCGCTGCAACGTGATTCAGATCGACGCCGACTGCATCGAGCCGCGGCACCTCGTTGCGAAGACGATCGACGCGCCGCGCGTGCTCTTTCGCACGAATCGCGAACGCGCGTGGCTTTCACCGGAGTTGATCGACGCACTCCAAGGCATCGTGCTCGTCGGAATCGACACGGCTTCCGTCGATCACCCGCAGACGCTCGACGTTCATCAGTTGCTCGCGTCGAAGAAGATCGCCAGCCTCGAAGGCATCGTGCTCGACGGCGTCGCGGAAGGCGCTTACGAACTGATCGCGCTACCGCTTCGCATTCGCGGCGGCGACGCGAGCCCCGTTCGTGCTGTCCTCCGCACTCTCGATTAGATACGGCTCGAGCTCCGCGGCGGCCATCGGCTCGCTGAAGAGGAATCCCTGAATGCGATCGCAGCGCTGCTTCTGCAAAAACTGCAGCTGCGCCTCCGTCTCCACTCCCTCGGCCACCACTTCCAGGGCGAGGCTGTGCGACATCGCGATCACCGCGCTCACGATCGCCGCGCTCGACGGATCGTCGTTCACGTCGCGCACGAACATCTGATCGAGCTTCAGGGTGTCGATCGGGAATCGCTTGAGATAGTTGAGCGACGAGTAGCCGGTGCCGAAGTCGTCCATCGAGATGCGCACGCCGATCTGCTTCAGCTCGCGCAGCGTGTGAATCGTATTCTCGGCGTTCTGCATCGCGTTGCTCTCGGTGATCTCGAGCTCGAGCGAGTGCGGATCGAGATCGGTCTGTTCGAGAACGTTGCGGATCTTGTCGGTGAGATCGGGCTGCGAGAATTGGCGCGCGGACAGATTCACTGACACCGTCAGACGCCGATCGATCCTCTTCTGCCAGATGCGCAGCTGTTCGCACGCCGTCTGCAAAACCCAGTCGCCGATCGGAATGATCAGACCGGACAACTCCGCGACGGAGATGAAGTGCGCGGGCGACAGCATTCCCAGCTCGGGATGCTGCCAGCGGATCAGCGCTTCGACGCCGAGGATGGTTTTGGAGCGCGCGTCGATGAGGGGCTGGTAGTAGAGAACGAGCTCGTGATTCTGAATGGCGCGGCGCAGCATGTTCTCGAGCGCGAGGCGCTCGAGTGCGCGCGCGTTCATCGCCGGCGCATACAACTGATAGTTGTCGCGGCCCGTGTCTTTTGCGCGATACATCGCGCTGTCGGCATTGCGCACGAGCGTCTCCGCATCGAGGCCGTCGTTCGGATGGAGGCTGATGCCGATGCTCGTCGTCACGAACAGCTCGCGGTCGTGAACGTTGAACGGGATCTTGAGCGTCTCGATGATCTTCTGCGCGATCTTCGCGGCGTCTTCGATGTTCTCGATCTGCGGCACGAGCAGCGTGAACTCATCGCCGCCGAATCGCGCGACCGTGTCGCCTTCGCGCACGCAGCGGCGCACGCGATCGGCCACCGCTTTCAACAAGTGATCGCCGACGGAGTGGCCGAGGGAGTCGTTGATGTCCTTGAAGCGATCGAGATCGAGGAAGAAGACGGCAAGCTTCGACTTCGAGCGCGACGCCTGCGCGATGCTGACGATCAGGCGATCGATGAAGAGCGGACGATTCGGCAGTCCGGTCAGCGCGTCGTGATACGCGAGGTGCTCGATCTCGGCGCTCGCGAGCTCCGCGGCTTCGCGCTCGTCCTCGAGGAGACACGCGATCATGCCGACGGCGAGCACCGACTGCAGCAGGAAGTCGATGTAGCCGACCGACGTGTAGAAGTAGTCGGCGAGCGAGCCGCTGAGAAGCCACTCGAATCCGATGGCGATGTAGTGCAGTTCCTGAAGCGCGCTGAAGAAGAACGCCGCGGCGAGGACGGGAAAGCCGACGCCGAGGCGACGCGTGCGGGTTCGCCAGAGCGCGACGGCGGCAGCGCCGTAGCCGATCGATGCGAGCACCGAGCGTGCGCTGATGCGCGAGAAGTAACGGCTGATCGCCCACGATGGCTCGTCGAGGAAGAGCAGCGATGTGGCGATGCCGATGACGGCGAGCGCGATGAGGATGCGCCGCGCGGCGGCGAGGCGCACCGGACGGCGGCGGACGATTTCATAAACGCCGAAAAGGAACCAGCCCACTTGCAGGTAATCGGTGACGCCGATGACGAGCGTGACCGCGAGGCGCAGCGGATGCGCCGGGGCTTCGTGCCGTTCGGAGACGAGAAAGAACGCCAGCGCGCACGCGAAACGGCAAATCGCCAGCGACGCCCATCCCAGCGTCCAGTGTTCGAGGTATGACCTTCGATACTGCCGATGGAAGGCGTAGGAAAGCGTCGCCATGATGCCGGCGCCAAGAAACTGGCCGACAAACGTGGCGGCGATTGCAAACGTGAATTGCGGTTGCATCACCGTGTCTCGAAATTACGCGGGTTGGACCGACCTCGATTCTGCACCCGGCGAAAGCGATTACGCAAGGCGATAAGAGGCGAGAAGGCGGGCCGCGGCGGCCGTGTAACCGAATTGAATGGAGTGTTTAGCGACCGCTGAGCGAATTTCCCGCGCCTTTGATAGAAGCGTGACGGACCGTTGCGCGATTCCCTCCGGCGTGTCGTCGCGCGCGATGCAGTCGTTTTCGAATCCGCGGAGCAGCGCGTGCACGCCGTCGATCGGCGCGGCGACCGGCGGAACGCCGCACGCCATCGCCTCGAGGATCGCGCGATGCCCTTCGTCCGAACCGCGCGCGGTGAAGAGGAGGATGTCCGACGCGCGATAGTGATCGGCGAGATCGTCCTCGTGATAGCCGGCCCAGACGACGTCGTTCGCGATCGCGAGCTCGCGCGCGAGCGACTCGAGCGCCGGACGATGCTCGCCGTGTCCGATGATCATCATCTTCGCGCGCGGGATCGCCGCGCGGATGGACGCGAACGCGCGTAGCGCCGTTTCAAAGCCGCGGTTGCGGGAGAGCTTTCCGATGACCGTGACGAGCGGCGTGTCGCGATCGATTCCGTAGAGCGAACGCGCGTCGCCGCCGTCGGCAGTGAACTGACGATGATCGATCGGCGGCGGCGTGAAGGCCGCGTCTCTCCCGCGAATCGTGAAGGTGTCGTTGATGACGAAGAGCGCGCGCGTCGAGCGAATCAGCGATCGCGTGAATGGATCGTTGCGAAGCACGCGGCGTGAGTGGAACGTGCGCGCGAGTCTCGCACCGGTGCGGCGCGCGACGAAGCGCGCCAGCCAGTGGTCGTAGGTTAGATGAGCATGAACGAAGTCGAAATGGCCGAGCGCCGTGAGTGCGCGAACGGTGCGCGAGAACGCGGCGGGGTTCTGCGATTTCTCGATGAGTGCGTGCGCGAAGTCGAGATGGCCGATCTTCGCTTCGAGCTTGTAGCCGCCGACGTACGCGTAATGCGCGTCGACGCCGGCGGCGCGCAGCGCCTCGACTTCGGCGAACGCCGGCGCCGCGGCGCCGGTCCATCGATTCCCTGCAGCGAGGTGAAGAATGCGCAATCCGTTCGAAGTGTACAATTCGCGCCAAATGGCGATCGACAACGAGCTTCTCGAGATTCTGGCGTGCCCCATCGACAAGGAAGAGGTGAAACTCGTCCCTTTAGCGGACGATCGCCGCACCTCGGTACGCGACAAGTACCGCGAAAAGTTTCGCGGCGAAGAGCCGGTCGTCGAGTCCGGACTGCAATGCGTCAAGTGCCAACGCGTCTATCCGATCGTCTCCGACATTCCGGTCATGCTCGTCGAGGAAGCGTTCGAAAATTAATCGAAAGTAATGCGTAACGAGTGATGAGTCATGAGTAGCGAGACTCATCACTCATCACTCATCACTCGTCACTCAGCACTCGTCTACGCATCCTGCTTCTTCTACCTAGGCCACCTAGTCTTCCAAGCGCGCACCGCCGGTTCGGAGATCGGCGCGTTCTGGTGCTTCTTCACGCTTGGGTGGGCGATCTGGCGGCGTGAAGCGAAGCTGTCGTTTCACATCGTCGAGTTTCCGCTCGCGGTTTATGCGCTGGCGACGACGATCTCCGTGATCTTGCCGGGCCATCCGAAGATGGGCGGGCAGGTGATCATTCCGAAGATCATCCTGTTCGTTGCGGCGATCATTCTCTTTCGCGAAGTTCCCGGGATGCGGCGGCTCGCGCTGTACGCGCATGCGGTGTTCGCGGTGTGGATCGCGTCGGCGGGACTCTTCGAATTCTTCGCGCTCCATCAGCGCGATCTCGAGCATCGCATCACCGGGAACTCGACGCACGTGCTCACGTACTCGGGATTGCTGCTGCCGCTCTCGCTGCTCTTCGGCATCCTCTGGCTGCACGAGCGGAAGTGGTGGATGTTCGCAACCGCGGCGCTGACGACGTACGCGCTCGTGCTCACGTACACGCGAAGCGCGTGGCTGGCGTGGATCTTCGCGGTCTTCGCCGTGCTCGTGTTGCCGCGCCCGCGGTGGATCGTCTACGCAACCGCGGCGCTGATCCTCGTCGTGTCGCTGATGCCGCTCGACATGTTCGGACGGTTGATCTCGAGCTTCAATCCGCGCGTCGAGTCGAACCTCGACCGCATTCGCATGGTGCAGGCCGGCGTCGAGATGATCCGCGACTATCCGCTGTTCGGCGTCGGGCCGGGCAACGTAAAAGAGATGTATCCGCTTTATCGCCGTCCCGACGCGCCGCGATTCAAAGTCCCGCATCTGCACAACAACGTGATTCAGATCTGGGCCGAACGCGGCGTTCTTGCGCTCGCCGCGTACATCCTCTTCCTCTACTTCGTCGTGCGCGAATGCGCCCGGGCGTGGCACTCGCCCGCGCGAAAGTGGGCCGAGGCGGGGATCGCGGTGACCGCCGCGCTGACGTGCGCGGGGATGTTCGAGTTCAACTTCGGGGACACCGAGGTGTTCTACTTGATGCTCGACCTGGTTGCGTTGGTGCTGGTGAGCATCGAGGCAGCGGCTGTCGGCCAGCGGGACGTGGCGGCTTCGAACTAACTGTCCCGCGAGCCGCAACCCGCTAGCCCTTCCCCCTCGCAATGAACCGTCCCCCTCGCTTGTTCGACGACCCGTAACCTTTCCGCCATGCCACCGTCGAACAGGAGAGAAACAGGGGAGATGAAACACCTGAGCGATCAGGAACTGATGCGCATCGTTCAGGCGGGTGACTTCTCCCCGGCGTCTGAGATTTACGACCGTTACAGCGGGAGGATCTACAACTTCGCGCTTCGATTCCTGAAGAACGCCGAGGCTGCTGAGGACGCGACTCAGGAAGTGTTCGTGAAGATGATGAGACACGCGAATCAGTTTCAAGGCGACGCCAAGCTGTCGACGTGGCTCTTCTCGATCACCGCCAACTGGTGCCGTGACTATTTGAGAAAGTCCGACAACAAAGCGAAAGAGGCCGAGGACGTGCTGATCAATTTGCCGGCGCCGTCGGAGCTGTCGCCCGACCGGACGCTCGAACAGCGCGAGAACGAAGACCTGATCCGGCGCGCGCTCCAGGCGCTCACGCCGGAACAACGCGAGGCGATTCTGCTCTCGCGATACCAAGGGCTCTCGTATGCGGAGATCGCGCAGATCTCCGGATGTAGTGAGGGAGCAGTGAAGACGCGCGTCTTCCGGGCGATGGAGACGTTGAAAAAAGCGCTCGTGGGAGACCTGCGCGGAGGAGACCGATGTCTGACTGCATTGCCATGAGAGAGTCGATGCCCTTGCTGTTGACCGAGTCGCTCGACCCGGCCAGCCGCGAGGCCGCTCACACTCACATCGAATCGTGCGCCGCCTGCAGCGACGAATGGGCCGGCGTTCGCGAGACGTGGCGCCTTCTCGACGAGATGCCGCGCGTCGAGCCGCCCGCGCGCGTGAAGGCGAAATTCCTCGCCGAGATCGGACAGGGCGAAGTCGCGCAGACGAACATCGTTCCGTTCCGTCGTCGTCCGGCGTTCAAGTGGCTCGCGCAGGCTGCGGCCGTCGTCATCATCGCGGGCGGTTCGTACTTCGCCGGACATCGCGATCAGCGCATCGTCCTTCCTTCACAGGAAGCGAGAATCAGCAACGTCATTCCCGTCAGCGCGCCGATCTATTCGCTCGCGGAGACACGCACGCTCTCCTCGAAGACGATGAGCCCGAACATCGAAGGGCGTCCCGACATCGAGAACGTTCAATTCATCGACGCCGATCCGAGCGACGGCTCCATCAGCCTCGGCTTCGACATCACGCAGCACATGACCGTCTCCGGCGCACCGACCGACAAGAGCATGGTTCGCCTGCTCTCGTACGTCATGCAGAGCGAAGATCGCGTCTCGCCGTCGCGCTCGCGCACGATCGACTGGGTGCGCGACACCTATTCGAAATCCGGCAACGCCGATCCCGAGATCGCGCAGGCGCTCGCGAAAGTGCTGCGCAACGATCAGCACGAAGGCGTGCGCATTAAGGCTGCGGACACGCTCAACTCACTCGCGCCGCGCGTGCCGGTGACGGCCGAGGCGACGCGCGACGCGCTGATCGAGGCGCTGAAGAGCGATCCGAATCCGGCCGTACGACTCAAAGCTGTCGAAGCGCTCGCGCGCATGGCGTCGAGCGGACAGCAGCTGGATCCGGCATCCATCGACATGCTTCGCCAGAAAGCATCCCAAAACGACGAGAACCTTTACGTCCGCGTGAAAGCCGCGGAAGCGTTGAGCACACTCAGCAAGATTCGTCCTGAATGAAGACCACTCGAAATCTCATCATCCTTTCGCTCTTCTGCGCCGCATCGGCGTGGGCGGCGACGTTTGGCGGCACGGAGACGACGAAGGTCGATCTCCCGATCGAGCCGGATGGCTCGGTGTGGATCGAGAACCCGATCGGCAACATCGACGTCGTCGGCACCGACGACAACTTCGTCACGTGCGTCGCGCAGAAAATCGTCCGCGGCGTCGATGACGCCGCCGTCGCCGAAGCGCGCGAGCAAACGCAGGTTCTGACGTCCGGCGACACGCGCATCCGCGCCTTCAAGACGCAGCTTCCGCCGCTGCGCAGCGCGCGATGGTCGTCGTCGGTCAACTTCATCATCCGCGTTCCGAAAAGCGTGCTGGTGAAGATCGGATCGCAGTCGGCGGAGCGCATCCACGTCGCGAACCTCACCCGCAGCGTCACGGTGAAGAGCACGAACGGCGCGGTGATTCTCGAGAGCGTCACCGGCTCGGCGATGGTCGACAGCGTGAACGGCGACATCGTCTTCAGCTCGAACGGCAGTCCGCGCGGAAACACGCAACTCACGACCGTCAACGGCCGCATCGACGTCATCGTGCCCGCGGACGCGAGCTTCCGCTGGATCGGTCAGACGATCGCCGGCGACTTCCGCACGAACTTCGCCGCCGTCACGGGCCGCATGAACGGAACGAACTTCCGCGGCGGCGTGAACGGCGCGCACGGCCCGACCATCACGACGCAGTCGCTGATGGGCACCGTTGCGCTGCTGCGCAAAGGTGGGAATCCGAATGACGCGAAGCCGGTGCGCACGTTCAACACGGTCGTGGCGACGAACACCGCGCCGCCGCCGCTGTCGCGCGTCATTCAGCTGCCGTTCGTGCAGGGCGACTACACGTTCAGCACGTCGCTCGGCAGCGTCGACATCGGCCAGGTCTTCGGCTCCGCGAAAATCGACACCGGCGCCGGCGAGATTCACCTCGGCCTCGTCAAAGGCGACGTCACTCTCGTCTCCCTCGGCGGCCCCCTGTCGCTCGGCGACGTCTTCGGTACGCTCAATGTCCGCACAAAAGCGGGCGACGTTCTCGTCAA